>ERZ772971.303-NODE-303-length-32451-cov-23.725151_pt1 | contig 32451 bp, 26 predicted proteins | sample MGYA00511943_ERZ772971 | MGnify/ENA primary metagenome ERZ772971 (study PRJEB29015, sample SAMEA2737929) | human oral metagenome | biome: human oral; feature: human-associated habitat; material: dental | place: China | collected 2144 ... | reverse complement strand
CGGATCATCCCCGCATACGCGGGGAGCACGGCGACGGCGCCGGTGAAGATCATTTTGACGCCGGATCATCCCCGCATACGCGGGGAGCACCTGTCCTTGCCGTACACGTTGACCGTGGACGCCGGATCATCCCCGCATACGCGGGGAGCACATGACGGCGTCCGCGTCGCCCTCGGTCGGCAGGGGATCATCCCCGCATACGCGGGGAGCACTTTCGCGTCCTCCCACTTCGCGCTCAGTACCTGGGATCATCCCCGCATACGCGGGGAGCACTTCCTTGAAGACATCGTCCACGGCGCCCATCGAGGATCATCCCCGCATACGCGGGGAGCACGGCAAGGACGCCACCCCCGAGCAGGTGGACAAGGGATCATCCCCGCATACGCGGGGAGCACACTACCGTGTATGAGCGGACGATCGAAGCCGAGGGATCATCCCCGCATACGCGGGGAGCACGCCATCACCCCGATCGAGCAAGGTCCGCTTTTGGGATCATCCCCGCATACGCGGGGAGCACAAGGTCTGGATAAAGCAGTTTCGAGTCTGCGGCGGATCATCCCCGCATACGCGGGGAGCACTCGTTTTCAGCGCCGTCTGGGCGTGGAGTAACCGGATCATCCCCGCATACGCGGGGAGCACCGGCTGAGGGCGAGCTCCTCCGTGCTCAGGCGGGGATCATCCCCGCATACGCGGGGAGCACCTTTCGGGGGTTTCGCTCGGGAGCCTTTCTCCCGGATCATCCCCGCATACGCGGGGAGCACGACATCATCACCGCCACCGGCTGCAGGCCATGGGGATCATCCCCGCATACGCGGGGAGCACTGCCTGGCGAGCTGAGTCGTGGCCACGGATACCGGATCATCCCCGCATACGCGGGGAGCACACCGATGAGCTGAAGACCGCGAAGGTGACGTCGGGATCATCCCCGCATACGCGGGGAGCACCGTTATCATAGACGCCCAGAAGGCCTACGATGAGGATCATCCCCGCATACGCGGGGAGCACGAGGGCGCCGGGGAACGGACAGTAGTGGACGCAGGATCATCCCCGCATACGCGGGGAGCACCACAGGCTCGGCTGCGCCGGTAACTTCGGCAGGGGATCATCCCCGCATACGCGGGGAGCACTAGCGCAGGCGAGGTTCGAGCTCGCGGACGTCGGGATCATCCCCGCATACGCGGGGAGCACTTGCCGCCGGATCCCCTAAACCTGGCCCGGAACGGATCATCCCCGCATACGCGGGGAGCACAAAAAACGGCGAAACGGAGTGAAAATGCCATTAGGATCATCCCCGCATACGCGGGGAGCACCGATAAACCCGTCGTGGTATGTTTCGAATTCACGGATCATCCCCGCATACGCGGGGAGCACTGATCCTCCTCACGCTCCCTCGGCGCCGTCGGCGGATCATCCCCGCATACGCGGGGAGCACTTTCCCGAGCCTGGCCTCAACGTCGGCCAGGCGGGATCATCCCCGCATACGCGGGGAGCACCGAACTACTGGGACGGCCAAGTCAAGCCCGTGCGGATCATCCCCGCATACGCGGGGAGCACGAGCCGCCGCGCGGCGCCGACGTCGGCGAGGGGGGATCATCCCCGCATACGCGGGGAGCACTGGCGACAACGCTGACTATATGATGAAATCACGGGATCATCCCCGCATACGCGGGGAGCACGCGGCCAGGGGGCGAGAGGGCGCGAGAGAGGCCGGATCATCCCCGCATACGCGGGGAGCACTGAGGAATGTGTCTCACATCACTCCCCCGGGCCGGATCATCCCCGCATACGCGGGGAGCACCGGGCCGCCCGCTCGTTCAGGCGCCGCTGGCGAGGATCATCCCCGCATACGCGGGGAGCACCCTCCTCTGAGACCCTGGCCATCGGCCCCCTCCGGATCATCCCCGCATACGCGGGGAGCACGCCGGCCTGAACGTCAACCCCCGCTCGGACGGCGGATCATCCCCGCATACGCGGGGAGCACCGCGGCGACGGCGGCCAGGATCACGAGGATCGAGGATCATCCCCGCATACGCGGGGAGCACGGCGCAGCGCCGAGGAAGCCCTGGATCGTGATGGGATCATCCCCGCATACGCGGGGAGCACCCGTAACGCTCGGGGTCCCGGCGGCGCCAATCGGGATCATCCCCGCATACGCGGGGAGCACAGCGCTGCGAGACCCTCGACGTCCAGTGCTGCGGGATCATCCCCGCATACGCGGGGAGCACCGTAGGGGATGGGCTTCTGCAGGGTCAGGGAGGGGATCATCCCCGCATACGCGGGGAGCACGATGGCCCGCACGGGCATGAACTTCAACATCTATGGATCATCCCCGCATACGCGGGGAGCACACCTGCAACAGTCCATGGGCGCCGTAGATGACGGGATCATCCCCGCATACGCGGGGAGCACATGCACGTCTACCCGCCCGTCTCGCGCTTTGACGGATCATCCCCGCATACGCGGGGAGCACGTGGAGGCGTACTGGTAGACGTCGCCGGTCCCGGGATCATCCCCGCATACGCGGGGAGCACGTCCCCGTCCCGGCCCAGCAAAGGCCCGACGCGGGATCATCCCCGCATACGCGGGGAGCACCGCACCCAGTTCCCCGGCGTGCAGGTGGCGGTGGGATCATCCCCGCATACGCGGGGAGCACGGGCCGGACGGGTCCGTCGTGGCCGGGCCGGGCGGATCATCCCCGCATACGCGGGGAGCACGAGTCCAGCACCAGCCGGTCAAGGCCCAGCCCCGGATCATCCCCGCATACGCGGGGAGCACGTCGCGGTCGCCGCCGCGGGCGGCGTTGACGGCGGATCATCCCCGCATACGCGGGGAGCACCCGGCTACGCGCCTTGGTAGATACCAGGCGACGGGATCATCCCCGCATACGCGGGGAGCACGGCCGCTGGCTGGCCGGGGCGCCCGACGCGGACGGATCATCCCCGCATACGCGGGGAGCACGCCGGATCCCACCCCGGTCCGATGGGCGGGGCGGGATCATCCCCGCATACGCGGGGAGCACTCCGGAGAGGTGATGGAGCAGAAAGGCGTCGAAGGATCATCCCCGCATACGCGGGGAGCACTCCATGCCGGCCACCGGCAGGCTCGCGATCGCCGGATCATCCCCGCATACGCGGGGAGCACCTAGCCGACATAGATGGCAGATCCCAACGAAGCGGATCATCCCCGCATACGCGGGGAGCACCCCAGACGCCGGGCCGCGGCCACATACTCTGGGGGATCATCCCCGCATACGCGGGGAGCACCGCACCCAGTTCCCCGGCGTGCAGGTGGCGGTGGGATCATCCCCGCATACGCGGGGAGCACAAAAGCATCTTGACCGACCGGTCGATGCCCGTGGGATCATCCCCGCATACGCGGGGAGCACGCGCGCCTGCTCCTGCCAGCCGTCGCACATCCGGGATCATCCCCGCATACGCGGGGAGCACTCGATCGAATACTGATCGGAATCATCGAAGGCCGGATCATCCCCGCATACGCGGGGAGCACGGCCACGCGGACGGGTAGTTGTAGTAGAGCTTCGGATCATCCCCGCATACGCGGGGAGCACGACTACGCCAAACGCGCCCCCGCCGGGCTGCGCGGATCATCCCCGCATACGCGGGGAGCACCCGCGAGAAGAAGACCGCGGCCTAAAGGAAGGAGGATCATCCCCGCATACGCGGGGAGCACTACGGGCCGGACCGGTTGGAGGCCCTTGGTGAGGGATCATCCCCGCATACGCGGGGAGCACGCCGACGGGTCCGCCTCCAGGCCCGCCACCGCGGGATCATCCCCGCATACGCGGGGAGCACGGGCCGCCCGCCGTCTTTCCCGCTGGTGGTGCCGGATCATCCCCGCATACGCGGGGAGCACCCGTGACTGCTCATAGCCCTCGACTCAATGCGCGGATCATCCCCGCATACGCGGGGAGCACGTCTGTCCGGCGCCGCCGTCGTGGCCGGCGGTGGGATCATCCCCGCATACGCGGGGAGCACGACGTCGCCGCCCCACACCGCAGAGCCAGACTCGGATCATCCCCGCATACGCGGGGAGCACGGTCCCCGGCGAGCTGCGCGAACGCGTCGGGCCGGATCATCCCCGCATACGCGGGGAGCACCTCCTGGTCATCGACGAGCTCCAGGGCCTGTACGGATCATCCCCGCATACGCGGGGAGCACGTCCCCGTCCCGGCCCAGCAAAGGCCCGACGCGGGATCATCCCCGCATACGCGGGGAGCACGGAAGACGCCCGCCTCCATACGCCCCTCCCCCGGGATCATCCCCGCATACGCGGGGAGCACGCCGCGGCCCTGGCTTCCTCATCGAACGGCGTGGGATCATCCCCGCATACGCGGGGAGCACGACGGCGCTTCTCGCCAGAGCCATCAGCAGCACGGATCATCCCCGCATACGCGGGGAGCACGCCCTGGCCGTGCTCATCCTGTCCAGCGTCATCGGATCATCCCCGCATACGCGGGGAGCACATCACCGACAGGGAACCGGCCACCCCCACCCAGTGGATCATCCCCGCATACGCGGGGAGCACGCCCTCTCCTTCGATCTCGGCCACGCCCACGCCGGATCATCCCCGCATACGCGGGGAGCACCTTGGCCGCTGAGCTCACGTCGGGTCTGACCGGGGATCATCCCCGCATACGCGGGGAGCACCTGGTCGATCCTCTCCCAAGCGGCCACGATGGCGGATCATCCCCGCATACGCGGGGAGCACCACGGTCTTAATCGACGTGCTGTCCAGGCTCCAGGATCATCCCCGCATACGCGGGGAGCACCTCCCGAAGCCCCCCGCCAAGACGGGCTCCGTCGGATCATCCCCGCATACGCGGGGAGCACGTGCCGTTAGAACCGAGGCGTAAGCGGCGACACAGGATCATCCCCGCATACGCGGGGAGCACACACCCACGCCTCGCTCCTGTTGCGGGCCGGGGGGATCATCCCCGCATACGCGGGGAGCACGAAGCCCTCCACCCCAGACGCCCGGACGGGAGGGGATCATCCCCGCATACGCGGGGAGCACCGCGGCCCGTTCTCCAGGTCCGCATCCCACGGAGGATCATCCCCGCATACGCGGGGAGCACCAATCTGCGCAAATCCGACCGGATCCCCTCCCCTGGATCATCCCCGCATACGCGGGGAGCACCATCCCCGCATACGCGGGGAGCACAAAAGCATCTGGATCATCCCCGCATACGCGGGGAGCACGCAAGAACCAATCGAAAGGAGAAGCGCAATGCCGGATCATCCCCGCATACGCGGGGAGCACAGCCCTTCCCCCACGTGCACACCGTGTCCCGGCGGATCATCCCCGCATACGCGGGGAGCACGTCTAGGAGGGCCTCGCACGACGCCAAGAGGGCGGATCATCCCCGCATACGCGGGGAGCACGGCGCCGAAGCCGACAACGCCGGCTGTGATGCCGGATCATCCCCGCATACGCGGGGAGCACTCTCGGCACTCGGCGATCGTGGGGACGGTCGTGGGATCATCCCCGCATACGCGGGGAGCACCCGACGGAGCCGTGTCGTACGTCACCGAAAGTCGGATCATCCCCGCATACGCGGGGAGCACATGCGAGACAACAGAGGAATCTTCCCCAGAACCGGATCATCCCCGCATACGCGGGGAGCACACCTACGCCAACATGGAACAGGAGAGCATCTTGGGATCATCCCCGCATACGCGGGGAGCACTTGAGTGCGGCGGAGAGGGCGTCGACGGCGTCTGGATCATCCCCGCATACGCGGGGAGCACTTGAGGTCGTCGTCGGCGCCGTCGGGCATGACGGGATCATCCCCGCATACGCGGGGAGCACGACGACCAGCTCGCCGAGCGAGTGCATCAGCTCGGATCATCCCCGCATACGCGGGGAGCACAGGCGCGCAAAAGCCATTCTTACTTGCCTTTCCGGATCATCCCCGCATACGCGGGGAGCACACCATCCCGGCGAGTGGTGGTACAAGAAAGCCGGGATCATCCCCGCATACGCGGGGAGCACAACGAGCGGCACCGGCCAAAGGGAAACTTCACGGGATCATCCCCGCATACGCGGGGAGCACTCGCTGTACCTCTAGTCTACTCCCGTCGTGGCACGGATCATCCCCGCATACGCGGGGAGCACAGACGCCTTCCTGGAAAGTCACCGGGAATCCAGGGATCATCCCCGCATACGCGGGGAGCACGACATCATCACCGCCACCGGCTGCCGGCCGTGGGGATCATCCCCGCATACGCGGGGAGCACTCCATGCCGGCCACCGGCAGGCTCGCGATCGCCGGATCATCCCCGCATACGCGGGGAGCACCGCCCAGTACGGGCAATGTCCTGCCGCGGCCCGGGATCATCCCCGCATACGCGGGGAGCACACTTGGAAATCCCTGCAATACCAAGGATCGCCGCCGTGATTATACCAGTTTTCCTTTACCCGTCACCCACCCCTCAGGAGGAGGCGGATCGTAGTATGGTTTTGCTAACATTGTCCTGAAAGGGGTACGGAGATGCTGTCCACTGGTTCACGCCGAGCATGGGCCAAATCGGGGTACGACCCGGAGCGGCGATGTTGGTCGCCGCTCTGGCTTCATCTTTTGGACACGGCAGGCGTCGCTCGGCTTTTGGCGAGGAATTGGCTTACGCCGACGATTTCGAATCTGATTCAAGCCGAGTTCGCCGAATCCGAATCTGGATTAACTCCAGATGATGAGTTCGTCTTACTCGCCTCCTGGATCGCAGGCGTTCATGACATAGGCAAAGCCACTCCCGCTTTCAGTTCCCAGGTCCCCTATTTGGACGATCGCATGCGCGAAGGCGGCCTTGATCATACTCCCATTGATCCTGAAGAACGCCGCAGAGTCCCTCACGCGCTTGCTGGCCAGTTGGTTCTTGAACGATGGCTTAAGGAACTGGGCTGGGGTATCTCGACGGCGCGGGCTTTGGCGTCGATAGTCGGCGCTCACCATGGAATCCCGGCGCTGGAAGGCCATCTAAATGATGCTCGGGGCCGTGAACCTCTACTAGGAGACTATGCGTGGCAAACTGTTCACGCTGAACTTCTCGATCTCGTGGCAGAACGTACCGGCGCTAAGGACAATTTGCAATTTTGGGCGCATAAATCAGAGTCCAAGTCGTGGTCTCAACCTTTTTTAGTTGAATTATCAGGTCTGGTTATTCTAGCTGATTGGCTGGCGTCCTCTGAAACATATTTTCCTCTTCTATCCATTGACGATGACGGCATGTCTCTTTTCGATTGCGACGTGCATGAAAGGCGCGTCGAAACGGGCTGGTCCCGCGTGGAGTTGCCTTCCCCATGGCATCCCTGTGATGTCGGAGAAAACGCCGACTTTTTGTTGAACGCTCGATTCGACCTGCCTGACGGCACTTCGGCGACGGCCGCTCAGCGCATTGCCGTCAAGAAAGCCAGGGAAATGGGCCTGCCCGGGATGCTCATCGTCCAAGAGACCACCGGGTCGGGCAAAACCGAGGCCGCGCTTATGTCTGCCGAGATCATGGCGGCGCGTACTGGACGGTCTGGGGTATTGTTCGCGCTGCCGACTCAGGCGACCACCGACGCCATGTTCTCTCGTGAATTGGATTGGCTGAGCAAAATCGAATCTTCCTATCGTGCGAACGGGGCTGCCTCGACTTTCGCAATCCAGCTTCAACATGGCCGGGCCCGTCTGAACGAAGAAGCGGGTAGGTTGCGAAAGAAGGGGTATGAGATTCGAGATCGACTCCTCGGCAGTTTGGGGGAAGCTCAAGAGAACCCGGAGAAACACAAACCGTCTCATCCATACGACATCGGACGAGACGAAGACAGTTCACAAATCGGTGAACAGCCTCATAGATCCACGCAAAATGTTAATGGAGTGCAGAGAGACCTGGCAATCATGGCTTGGTTCACAGGTCGTAAGAAATCTATGCTTTCCGATTTCGTTGTGACTACTGTCGACCATGTTCTTTTCTCGTCCATGCGCGCTCCGCATCTTGCTTTGCGACATCTCGGCCTTAGCAGGAAGATAGTGGTCGTTGACGAAGTGCACTCATACTCCACCTATATGAACAATTATCTGGAACGCGCTCTCACCTGGTTGGCATCCTACGGGGTACCGGTGATTTTGCTTTCCGCAACGCTTTCGGAAGCACGTTGCGCAAGCTTCGCCGACGCCTACCGCCGCGGCTTGCGGCTCATGGCCGGAGAGAAAGTGCCGAAGAAACCGTCACCGAATGCTGTTAGCATGCCTTTCCCTTCCCTGGCCACTGTCAGCCGGGATGGTATGGAAGTGACGCACGTTGAGGCGACCGGTCGCAGCAGCCGGGTACGCATTGAGCGTTTGGGCAAAGATGACAGTCTCACGGCGCTTTTGGGAAATGCGTTGGCCGACGGCGGCTGCGCCCTCGTCGTCCGGAACACTGTGCGCCGGGCACAAGAAACCTACGAGCAGTTGCGGGAGGTCTTCGGTGAGGACGTGAGTCTCAACCACGCCCGTTTCACCATTTCCGATCGTCTCGCCAGGGACGCCGATCTTCTTCGCCGTTTCGGATCGCCGCGACGGCGGCCAAAGCGTCCTCATCGGGCGATCGTCGTGGCCACTCAGGTGGTCGAGCAGTCTCTCGACGTCGACTTCGATCTGCTCATCACCGATCTCGCTCCCATCGACTTGATCCTCCAGCGGATGGGACGCCTGCACCGTCATCGACGAACCCGGCCGAAAGGCTTAAGCCACCCCGTGTGCTATATCGATTGGCTGCCGAGCGCTTCGAATCCCGATCCTCGAGTGGAGCCCGGGGCTGAGACGATCTATGGAGAACACGACATGCTCCTCACCGCCGCGGCCTTGAACGGGGTGCTTGCGGACGACGCCTTGGTCGCGGTCCCCGACGACGTCCGCGAGCTTGTCGAAGCGGTTTACGGGGATGGAGTTGAAGTCCCCGCGCCGTGGGCCGAGGCCCTCGAACAAGCACGGGAAAAGGCCCGTAAGAAGAAGCGCGACAGTACGAAAGCTTCGAAGGCTTTTCTGCTGAATGAACCTGTCATGCGGAGGAAGACCGCATCACTTGTCGGCTGGCTGCAAACGATCGCCGATGACTCCGAAGAAGGCAAAGCCCAAGTCCGCGATGGAGAAGATTCCTTGGAGGTCATCCTCCTCGAGCGACGGTATACAGGAGGACAGGAGGAATTGTGCACTCTTTCCAGTGCGCTGGGAGCTTCCTCCTCCATAATCCCCGTCGATCGGATACCCGATCGGAGCGTTGTGCGTGCGATGGCGATGTCTGAGGTCAGGCTTCCTCCCCGATTCACGAATTCAAGTATGATTGACAGAGTTCTCGACGAACTCGAAGAGAGTTGTTTCGTTCCCGCCTGGCAGGCCTGCCCTGATCTGCGCGGCCGACTCTTCCTTCCACTCACCGACGGACGCGCTCAACTGGCCGGCGTAACCGTTGAGTACACTTCTACAACCGGCCTTATGGAAGTAAATGAAAATGACACAGAGCTTCAATCTGCTTGACGAGCCCTGGATTCGCGTGACCTGGCTCGATGGGGAACCCGGTGAAGTCTCTCTCCTGACCGCATTTCGAGACGCCGTCCGAATCTCGGGAATTCACGGCGAAATCGCGAGTCAGGATATGGCGCTCCTACGGCTTCTGCTAGCCATTGCACACCGAGCCACCGGTGGTCCTGAAGACCTGGACGACTGGAGGGCCTACTGGGCGAATCCGGAGAAGCTCGGAGCCGATGCCGGCGACTACCTCGAACGATATCGCGATCGTTTCGATCTGCGCGATCCTGAGGCACCCTTCTTTCAAGTTGCCGGAATCCACGCCAAATCGGGAAAGATCTCGGACCTAGAGTCACTGATCGCGGACGTTCCCAACGGAGAGCCTTTCTTCACGACGCGGATCGGCCCCGGGCTCGACCGCATGGGGTGGGCGGAGGCCGCCCGCTGGCTCGTTCATGTGCACGCCTTCGACCCCTCGGGAATTCGATCGGGCGCGGTCGGCGACCCCAGGGTCAAAGGCGGAAAAGTATACCCCATCGGTCCGGGGTGGACCGGCCAGATCGGCGTCGTGGCCGTCGAAGGGAAGAATCTGGCTGAGACGATCCTGCTCAATACGGTAGTCACCGAGAGCCTTGCCGATCTTGCCGAAGTCGAACACGAAGCCGACCTACCGCCATGGGAGAAGAAGCCTGATGGCCCAGCGGGTTCCATGGACCTCGAACCGATCGGACCCGTCTCATGCTACACGTGGCAGACTCGCCGCGCCTTGCTTCACGGAGACGAAAAGGGCGTTACGGGGCTGTTCCTCGGCAACGGCGACAAAGCGACGCCACAGAATCGCTATCTCGTGGAGCCCATGAGTGCATGGCGATATTCGGAGCCTCAAACTAAAAAATTCAAAGAGATCGTTTTCATGCCGCGTAAACATGACAAAGATCGTGCCATGTGGAGGGGGTTATCCAGCCTCATCCCTCAACTCATTCCGAAGTTAAAGATCAAGGGCAAAGGAGAATTCACCCGATATAGAATTCCAGGAGTCATTTCTTTTTACGAAAAGCTTCTCGCACAAGAGATCGTCTCCCACCGAGGCGTCATTCCGGTTCACGCCGTCGGCATTGAGTACGGGGCTCAAGAGGCAGTGGTCAGCGAGCACTTCGACGATGTCCTCAACCTTCCAGCTGGTTTGTTGGCGCCGGACAATAAGCGGCTTGTGACGCTTGTCCGTGATGCGATGGAGAAGACGGAGGAAGTCGCCAAAGTGGTGCGGCAACTGGGCGGTGACCTCATTCGCGCCCGAGGGGGCGATTCCGAACACATATCCTCCGCCAGGGAGAAAGCCGGAGTCGCCTTCTATTTGGCCATTGACGAGGGGTTCCCTCGGTGGCTGGCATCCTTGGACGGCATCGAGCCCGAGACGGCCCGAGGCGATTGGCGGAACCGGCTTCGAAGTGAGGCGCGCAGGCAGAAGGAGAACTTGGTGGATTCGGCTCCTCCGGCAGCCTATGCCGGGCGCGGTGAAGGGAGGAGTCGCGTCGATGTCGGCCTCGCGATGAAATGGTTCGACACCGCACTAAACAGAGTTCTTCCTAAATCTATCCTTTCCAAACAAACGAAAGAGAAAGATCAATAATGAACACAGTAGATGAAATAATAAAAGATGAAAAGTATTTATATAAGAAAAAACGACGTAATTTAAGTTCGATAGGGAATAAGGTGAATTCTGACATCTTATGTTTACAGAAAAGGTATCTTTCCGAGGATTCTCGGAAACATGCTCGGGCCCGGGCGGACTTGGCCAACCTGCGTCGCGGCCTTACCGCGGGTCCCGGCGAGCGTGTGGAGATCTGGGATCTCACTCAGGTGGACGTTTCCGACAATGCGCCGGACGAGCCCACACGTGAGGAGTTCGCAGTGCACGTCGCAATGACTCTCTACGCGGCCCATCAACAATCCCGAACCAAGCCTATGCATCGACCAGGGGAGGGGCTCGGACATGCGGCCCACAGCGTCGTAGGGTACGGCGAAGATGAAAACCCATCGGCTCGTGCCCGTTTCGATGCTCTGGTAATGTCCTCGACTCCGAGGGAATTGCGTCGTCATCTTCGATCGTTCGTTTCGCTGTTGCGCGCCAAGGAAATACCCTTGGACTATGGCATGCTGGTCGACGACATCGTTTGCTTCCAGCGTCCTGGAGGGGCGAAGGCGGTGCGACGGCATTGGTCACGCCAGTACTACGATTTTTCTTCGACAGATGGCGAGTCCAGCGAGACCGATTCCACAGCAGAAGACATCTGCTCGGAAAATTCACTACACAACAGTTTGACAAATACAAAGGAATAAAATAATGAATACATATGTTGACATTCACATTGTTCAAGATCTTCCGCCCAGCTGTGTCAACAGAGACGATTCTGGCTCCCCTAAGTCAGCCATCTACGGGGGTGTACAGCGTTTACGCATATCCAGCCAATCATGGAAGCGTGCGACCCGTCATGACTTCACCGATTATTTGGATGCCTCCGAGCTGGGCACACGCACCAAGCGGGTGGTCGAGGTTCTCGCGAAAGAGATCGCCAGGCAGGCAGAAGACCTCTCCGACCAGGCCCGGAAATTGGCGGAGCAAGTCTTCCAAGCCACCAAGATCAAGCTCGTCGATTCACGGGCGAAGAATGGGGAAGAGTCCCTTAAGTCTCAGGAATCCGGTTATCTGATCTTCCTCTCGCACAGACAGATCGCCATGCTCGCGGAATTGGCCATAGCCAGTAACCGTTCGGGCAAGGCGCTCGACAAGAAAGCCGTCAAGGCGATTTTCAAGTCCGGCAATTCCATCGACGTCGCCCTCTTCGGCAGGATGGTCGCCGACGACGCCGATCTCAACGTCGATGCCGCATGCCAGGTCGCCCACGCCATCTCCACCCACGCCGCCGAAAACGAATTCGATTTCTACACCGCCGTGGATGACGAGAAAGCCCGATCCGAGGAGAAGGAAGACGCAGGGGCGGGAATGATGGGCACCGTTGAATTCTCATCGGCGACGATTTATCGATACGCAACGATAAATATAGGTATGCTTTTGGAGAATTTAGGAAATAATGAGGCGACGTTGCGTGCTTTGACTGCTTTTATTAAAAGCTTCATTAGATCTATGCCGACAGGTAAGCAGAATACATTCGCCAACCGCACGCTGCCAGACACCGTCGTCATTCACATCCGTGAGGATCAACCGGTCTCGTTCGTCGGCGCTTTCGAGAAGCCCATTGCCCAAGATCTCACTGAAGGCTATGTCACGCGGTCGGTTAGACAGCTGGCCGACCACGAGAGAAAGCTCGAAGAGACATATGGATTCAAGCCTCTGCACGGATTCGCTGTGAGCATGGAGAGCCCCGAAGCCGTCGAATCGCTAGGCGAACGCATCTCCTTCGCCGATTTGGACGGCAGAGTGCGCGAGGTCGTCGCTCGCCGCTTGCCCGGCGCGGAGTCCGAGTGATGACCGTCCTGCTTCTGCGCCTGGCAGGTCCCCTGCAGGCCTGGGGCGTCAAATCGAAATTCTCCATTCGCGCCACCGAATTGGCGCCGACCAAGAGCGGCATCCTCGGAATGCTGGCGGCGGCTGTCGGCCGACGCCGAACCGACCCCGTCGAGGACTTGCTGACTCTGCGTTTCGGAGTGCGCAAAGACCAGCCGGGTACGGTCATCTGCGATTTCCACACTGCTCATACGCTGGACGGGAAGAAGTCGATGCCGCTGTCTGACCGGTACTACCTGTCCGACGCCGTCTTCTTGGCCGGAATCGGAGGGGAGAGATCGATGCTCGAGACGCTCGATCGAGCGGTGCGCTATCCGGCGTTTCCGCTTTATCTCGGACGGCGATCGTGTCCGCCTGCGCTTCCGGTGTCTCTGGGATTGCGTGAGGCACCGTTGCTTGAGGCCCTGAAAGAGGAGCCTTGGCTGGCTTCGGAGCGGTTTCAACGTCGTAACGGCTGGGATTTCCATGCGGAGATCCTCATCGACAAGGAAGCCGTGCGGGACGGAGAGCATTCCGATGACGTGCGCGGAAGCCGGGACGTGCCCCTTTCCTTCGACCCTCGACATCGCGAGTACTCCTTCCGCGACATCGAACGTCATAGGATTTGCCTGGGCGGTATGCGCGGGGTCGATCACCACGATCCGATGGCCGAACTGGAAGATTGACGAGGTGACCGATGCACTTGACGAAAATCGAACTCGACCTGCACAGAAGATTTGCTCGAAAACTCCTGAGCTCGCCCCAGGTTATGCACGCTGTCGTGATGAAAGCGTGCCAGCCCGGCGGCGAATCGGGGCAGTCAGATGCCACTGACGGCTTTCCCCCTGGGCGCGTGCTGTGGCGCGTGGATTCGGGGAGCTTTGGCGTGTCCCTGTACATCCTCTCCCCGAGACCCCCGGAACTGACACAGCTGGAATCCGAGGCAGGCCTCAGCGACACGGCCCGCACATTGGACTATGAGGGGTTCCTCGACAAGCTGTCGAACGGCCAGCACTGGGCATTCCGTTTGTCGGCCAATCCCATTCACTCGGTTCCTGGTAAGCCCGGTACTCGCGGTAAAAGATACGGACACGTCACTGTCGAGCACCAAAGGAAGTGGCTTCTCGAGAGGACCGGCAAATACGGGTTCTCGATTGCGGGCGCCGATGCCGAGCGTGACGGGACGGCAGAAGACTCCGATGGCTCTTCCCCGCTGGACGCTTCCTCTGTGCTGATCGTCCGAAGGGACAGACCCGTCTTCTATCGCAACCGTCGCGATGGGCAGCGTCGGGACAGAGTGACCATCAGCCGAGTCGTATACGAAGGCGTGCTCCGTATCGACGACGCCGAGCCGTTCAAGAGAATGCTCGTCGGCGGACTGGGGCCCTCGAAAGCGTATGGCTGTGGTCTCATGACCCTGGCCCGGCCCAAGCGATCCTGAAGGTGCGTAACTTCGATGGCGCGCCTGCTTCCCGTCCCTGTGACTGCGCTTCCCAGAGCCGCGGACCGTATGTCCTTCCTGTACCTCGAGCACTGCGTCGTCCATCGCGAGGACGGTGCGTTGACGGCGCGCAACGAACAGGGGATGATGCGCGTTCCCGCGGCGTCCCTGCTCGCTGTCTTCTTAGGGCCGGGGACATCCATAAGCCACCAGGCTATGATGCTGCTCGGAGAGTGCGGCACCACCGCTGTGTGGGTGGGCGAACGCGGGGTGCGCTACTACGCCCATGGACGCTCTCTGGCCACGTCGACCCGGCTGCTGGTCGAACAAGCCGCTCGTGTCTCTTCGCCCCAGAAGCGTTTGGGTGTGGCACGCCAAATGTACCTCATGCGTTTCGCGGGCGAGGACGTGACCGGACTCACCATGCAGCAACTGCGTGGCAGAGAGGGCGCGAGAGTCCGAGCCGTATACCGTGAGAATTCCCGCCGTACCGGAGTGCCATGGCAGAGGCGCGAATACCAGCCGGACGACTTCGACTCGTCAGACCCCGTCAACCAGGCTCTGTCCGCCGCGCACGCCGCGCTGTATGGCGTCGTTCACGCCGTCATCGTCTCACTGGGGTGCTCGCCGGGGCTGGGTTTCGTCCACACCGGCCATGAGAGGTCTTTCGTCTACGACATGGCCGATCTGTACAAAGCCGATGTGACCATACCCGTGGCCTTCGACGTGATCAGTGAGGGCATGGAGGACATAACCGGAACGACGCGACGGCGCGTCCGCGACAGGGTGTTCGAATTCAAAGTCATCGAACGCTGCGTGCGCGACATCCAAAGACTCCTGGAAGTCGATGAGTCGGAGGACCTGAGCGTCAACGTCGTCTCTCTGTGGGACTATCAACGCAAAATCGTCGCTGGAGGGACCAATCACGCCTTCGCCATGGAGGCCTCCGAGGGAGGGGATCCCCCGTGGTAGTCATCGTCCTGTCGGCGGCACCCGCAGGACTGCGCGGGGCCCTCACACGATGGATGCTCGAGGTGTCCGCAGGGGTGTACGTCGGGCACCTCTCCACGCGGGTGCGAGAGCAGGTCTGGGAATTGATCCAGGCCAACATCGGGCAGGGAAGGGCGTTGCTCGTCTACCCGGTCAAGTCCGAACAGAGATTCGCAATCCTGTCTCTCGGCCATGAACGCATTCCCGTCGATGTCGAAGGGCTTTTGGTCATGCAGGCTCCATCTGTTCCCTCCGCAGGAGTGGAAAGGCTTCCCGGAGCGGTGCCGCCTCCGAAGGAATCCTGGTCGATCGCCGCTCGCCGGCGCCGTTATCGGAACTCCGCTGAGAGGGCGCTCCGGCGAGACTGACCTCCGGGGACGAGACAGACAGCCGTGAACGATGGTCGGCCGATCCGAGGTTTGATCTCCGGGCCTGAGACAGATACAGGACCGTTGCATTCACACTCCCTGCCTTGGATTGTCGACGTAGGACGGGTACCGGTTCCCCTGTGGACCATTACCCGTCATCCGATGGTTAATTTTCCGTCGAGCCGGTGTCAGAATTGGACCAGCAAATCGGATCACAGTATATATAGCGAACGCGAAGGAGAATCGAGACATGCCCCAACGTTCCGATGTGTCCCGTCATCGGGACAGCTCTGCAGGGATTTGGTCGGATGAAACCGCTTATTGGCGAGGAATGACGTACAGTCCCTCTTCCTCCGAAGGAGGTGGGGATTCGCGGCGAGCCGATGCCGTCCATGAGAGGGCTTCCAAACCGGAGCCTCGGGAGTCTCGGCTTTCGCCGTCCGCCGGTTCTCGGGACGATGCCAGGATTGCCGCCTCCTGGTATTCAGGGGCATCGACGTATCGCGCTGCCAACGCATACCCCGCTCCAGCCAGGCCTATCGACACCGTGTCGGCCGGTTATCCTGCATCACGGCAGTCTGAATATGATATACGGCATACTTCTCGACGTCGCTCTCACGCGAGTGGTCAGCGCATAGCGCAGGTCTCCACGCATCCGCGTACCCTTTGGCCGGCGCGAAGACGCGAGTTCCTCATGAGGCCGGGCGGAATCCTTATGCTGGCCACGGCAATCGCCTCAACTCTGGCCTTAGGATGGCTGGCCATCTTCCTCGGGCAGTCCTGAGCCGATCTCTTCTTCTCACTCCTCGCCGGTGGATCTACTGCGGAGCGGTGTTGTATTTGTGGCAAGGCGGTTGTGCAGAGATAGAATGCCAGTGCTGTCGCAACATGCACTATACTGTAAGGAGAGTTGCACATGGTCAGGCGCTTCAATCCGCCGCCCAATTGGCCGGCTCCGCCCGAAGGATGGGTTCCCGACCCGTCGTGGCGACCGGACCCTGCCTGGGGGCCGGCTCCGGAGGGATGGAATTTCTGGCTTGACGACGAGGATGAGCGGCATTTGCAGGCTGCCGAGTCCGGAAATGCCGCATCGTCCGACGAGACGGTCTTCTCCGCCTCGAGAGCAGCCGAAGTCTTCTCGTCCTACTCGGCCTATTTCAATGAACAGCCGCCCGACGGGCTGTCAGACGCCGGGCATGGTCAGTCGTGGAATGCCGGTAGTCCTGGAGGGTATCCGGTCGGCGACGTTCCCGGTCCGATCGGCGCGAATCCAAGGCCTGTTGGAGAAACCGGTACTCTCGGACCAGCGATTGACGGCACTGCACCGTCGGCCCCCTCGGCGGCGATGCCGCAGTACCAGGCCATGCCCCAATACCAGGCTATGCCGGCGTCGGCCGCTCTTCCGCCGGTGCTCGGCGGGCAACCCTTCGCGGATGCGGGATCGGGGCAGTCGGATCAGAGGCCTAAGAAAAAAGGCTTCTTTACAAGGCCGATAGGCGTGATCCTCATCCTTCTCATCGTCACAGGGCTTATTGTCGGGGGATTTTTCGCGGTCAAGAGTCTTCTGGACGATAAGAACGATGAGTCCTTGGGAATGAATATCACTCATGAAATGAAGTATGTAGAAAACTATATTGATTAACGCAGTTCAATTTTATTGAAAGGATTTATTTTATATATTGTACATTACGTTTAAATGTTTAAAGTCGATTCGCGATACTGTATTTAAATATTTAATAATATAAAACGACAAAACGCTTAGTATGTATTGAATAATCTTTTCGTTTTCTTTTGTATTCGACGAAAATGACCAAATGCCGAGACGACAGTCACGGGTTTCCGGTACTCGCTATCATGGAATCCATGACTCGCACCATCGACATCGCGGTGATTCCGGGTGACGGCATCGGTCCTGAAGTCGTCCGCGAGGCTTGTAAAGTCTTAGAGTCTGCTGTAGCAGTATGCGACACAATCGGAAATGAAAGATTACATATTCAGTTTACCCGCTACGAACTTGGCGCTGAACGTTACCACAGGACGGGCGAGATCCTCCCTGACGCCGAGCTCGAAGAGATCAAGCGACATGACGCAATCCTCCTCGGAGCGGTAGGCGATCCGTCAGTTCCCTCCGGACTGTTGGAAAGAGGTCTGCTCCTCAAACTCCGCTTCGCCTTGGACCACTATGTCAATCTCAGACCCAGCAGGCACTATCCGGGTGTTCCGACTCCGCTCGCAGCCCCCGGCGCGATCGACTTCCTCGTCGTGAGAGAGGGGACCGAAGGGTTGTACTGCGGCAACGGGGGGGTCATGCGGCAGGGAACCCCTCACGAAGTCGCCACAGAGGTTTCCGTCAACACCGCTTACGGAGTGGAACGAGTGGTCCGCTACGCTTTTTCGAAAGCCGTGTCACGTTCTCGCAAAAAGCTGACATACGTTCACAAACACAACGTCCTTGTCAATGCGGGAGGCTTGTGGCGAAGGATCGTCCAAGAAGTGGGCGCCGAATACCCCGATGTCGCGGTCGACTATCTCCACGTGGACGCCGCCACGATATTCCTGCTCACCGATCCCGGACGATTCGACGTGCTTGTAACCGACAACCTTTTCGGTGACATTCTCACCGACGAAGCCGGCGCAGTGACGGGCGGCATCGGCCTGGCGGCCTCGGGCAACATCAATCCCGAAGGCTCCTACCCGTCGATGTTCGAGCCTGTCCACGGGTCGGCTCCGGACATCGCCGGGCGGCATAAGGCCGATCCCACCGCGGCGATATCCTCCGCGGCTTTGCTTCTCGACCATTTGGGGCATCCCGGCCCCGCACGTGCCATCGAGACAGCAGTCGAGGCCGATATGGCGGTGCGGGCGGAGGCAGCGGCTTCAGGAAACCCTCTTGTGCGTTCAACTCCGCAGATAGGCGACGACATCGCAGCCCGTCTCCGAGGCTGACTACCCGACCGGGAAGCAGGCGGTCTTCAACCTTCGGGCGGGCGATGCCTCGGCACGTCCTCCGGCTACAATCGGTCTATCGTCAAGAAAGAAAAGAAGTGACACAATGACGTATACGAATCTAGAACTCGCCTCCATGGGAAAGGTTCCACTCGCCGACGAATTGCTCGGCTCCTGGGAAATCGTTCCCAATCCGCATTCGACGAGCCAGGCAGAGCGCAGCGCGGCTCTCGTCGATCTCGGCTTCGGCAAACGGTTCTCCGACCACATGGCCCATGCGACATGGACCGCCGAGCGGGGATGGCATGATTTCAGGATCGAACCGTACGAAGCTATTGCCATGAGTCCGGCTGGCGCGGTTCTCCATTACGGGCAAGAGGTCTTCGAAGGTCTGAAGGCCTATCGGCACGCCGACGGCTCCATCTGGACGTTCCGGCCCACCTACAACGCAGCGCGACTCAACCATTCGAGTCGCCGCCTGGCCATTCCCGAGTTCGAGCATGAAGCCTTCATCGGATCGATCGTCAATCTCGTCCGTCAGGACGCCGCATGGGTGCCCGATGCGCCGGGGTCGTCCCTCTACCTCCGTCCCTTCATATTCGCATCCGAAGCCTTTCTGGGTGTGCGGGCCTCGCATCGCTACGAATACATGGTCGTCGCCTCCCCATCCGGAGCCTATTTCGCGAATGGATTCCAGCCCATCGACGTGTGGGTCGAACGGGAGTTCCACCGTGCCGGAACGGGAGGCATGGGCGACGCCAAGACCGGCGGCAACTATGCATCCTCGTTGCTGCCGAAGACGGTCGCTCACGACGCGGGGTATGACGAAGTCATGTTCCTCGACGCGACGATGGGGACCGATATCGACGAACTCGGCGGCATGAACGTCTTCGTGGTCATGTCGGATGGATCGATCCGCACGCCTCGGTTGACGGGCAACATCCTCGCGGGATGCACCCGTTCCTCCATCCTTCAGCTCTTGCGGGACGAAGGACGCGACGTCAGGGAGGAGACTCTGCCCATTGCGGACGTTCTAGCGGGAATCGACAGCGGTGCGGTGACCGAGATGTTCGCATGCGGGACTGCCGCCGTCGTCACATCCATCGGGTCGCTTTCGAGTCGGGATTTCCACGTCGATCTTCCAGGACACGAAACGACCAAAGCGATATACGACCACTTGACGGGTATTCAGCTCGGAATGGTTGAAGACACGCACGGTTGGCTGTACCGCTTGGCATGAGGCGGCCTCGGATACGCAGAGGAACCTGTGGATTCGGGCAGCCAGGCTTCGATCGGTTCCCGCCTTTGCCGGTGGCATCGCCGCGTTCGGAAGGTTGCGGCCGGTCTTGCCGGGAGGCTCACTGCGCCGTCTTGAGCTGGGATGACGGTCGAGACGAGCTCATGGCGGTCGCAGCCGTTCCGGCTTGACACCGGAGCTCGCGGAGTGAGGAGTGCCCAGAGGAGAATCGTGGGAGTTCGCGCATACGCCGACGCACTTGGCCGCGGCGATGGCGAACTCGCTGCGGGAGCGGAGCATCGTGCGCGAAGGGGAATGCCGAGGAACTGAGAACCCCTGAGGGCCTCAGGGGAGTCTCGGGACTCAGCGCTGGTTGGAGTTATCCGAGCTTCTTGGAGCCGGAGCGGTCAGCGTTCTTGGTGCGAGGCGGCGATGGCAATGACGTGCGCAGACGCCGGCGCCTTGGGGGCCGGACCCGGCAGAACGGCGAGGCTATGGTCGGCGCGCTAGACATCCTTCACAGGAGGCCGTGCAGCGCCGTCGGACCCGGAGGTTTATCGCGTAGATGTCCGAAGGAATGGGCGAGGGCCGAACACTGCCGTGCCCACTCGCACCTGGGTGGAGCCCTCCTTGACGGCTATCTCCATGTCGTTCGTCATGCCCATCGACAATTCTGCGCAAGAACTCACCCCGGCCGCCCTAATGGCGTCGCGCAGCTCGCGCACGCGCGCATGCGAAGCTGCGACAGCCGTGACGTCATCCGTATTCGCGCCGATGAGCATGAGCCCCGTCAGACGCAGATTGGGCAGCTCTGCGATCTCCCCCGCCAAGTCCACGACCGCCTCCGGCGGGGCTCCATACTGGGATTCCGATCCGGCGGAGTTGACCTGGATCATGACATCGAAACGACCGACCGGATCCCCCCACCGGTCGCATTCGCCCGACGAGATGCGCCCCTCCTGAATGCGGTTGAGACGAGAAGCCAGCTCGAAGGAGTCGACCGTCTCCACGCAATCGGCCGCGCGCAGCGCCTTGCCGGCCTTGTTGGCCTGGACGTGGCCGATCACGTGCACTCGGTGGGACGGCGCCCCCGAGGATCTCAATTCGGACTCACTCTGTGTGAGCTGTTGGATGTAGTTGTGGCCGATCCTGGACGCACCGGCTCGCAGCGCCGCTGCCACGCGTTCCGGCTCTTGGAACTTCGCGGCCAAGAGAATGGCGACGGCGTCCTCGGCACGCCCCGAGGCGATCGAAGCGGCCGCCACGCTCTCGCGAATTCGAGTGAAGCGCGTGGCGATCTCGGTCACATCCGGGCGGAGCACGCCGTCGAAGCTGGTTTCCTGCCCCGACCAGTTGACGCCGTTCGTCTCGACTCGTCCGCGCTGTGCCATTCCCTTCGGGTTGTCTGGTTCGTTGCTCATCTCGACCTCGTATGCCGGCAGTGACAATTGCAGTGTAGCCGCGTCAGGTCAACTCCAGAGTTTCCCGACGCGAACGACCCGCAGACGCACCGCGCCCGCCTCGTCGCATTCGTCGAGGTCCACGAAAGCGTGGAAACCCCAGTCGCCGTCGCCTACGCCGTCATCGAAGACCTGTGTGACGACCCATAGGCGGCCGGGTTCTCTTCCGTCCATGAGCGCTTCCGCCACGTCGCCGGGAACGCCCACTTCGATGAGATCGGCCGCTTCGGCCCGTTCCCGGATACGGAAGAAATCCGCTCCACGCGCCTGGGAGCCGATGCCGATCGCCTCGTATTCGTCGTAAAACGGATCGGTCGCTTCAAGCCAGGCCTCGCCGTCCCAGGTCGGCCCCTGCGGGTAAACGGTGCCGTCCGGTGCCGTCCCCGAGGACCACGATGGGTCGCCGTCCAGACGGTCGAGGGCCTCGCCGTCCTCGAACTGGACGGCTTCGACGCGCCGGAAGGCCGCGTTGCGGACCGCGACCTTGAAAGCATGCCGGTTGCGGGTCACAGCCGCCGTGCCGCCTTCTGCGACGCCATAGGCGACTTCGTCGAATCCGGACTCCGCGTCCGCAGCGGGGCCTTCGGCCTGCCGGGCTGTGGCCCTTCCCTCCGCGAGGGCCTCCCATTCGTCGATCAACGAGGAATCGACGGAACGGATGAGCGAGCCGAGCCAGACCGTGATGTCGTCGACTTCGTCTGTGCGCGCCTCGAGGGGAACTGTCTGCCGGAGCGCCTTGTAGACGTCGGTGAGATAGCGCAACAGGACCCCCTCACTGCGAGCGAGGTCGAGACGCGAGACGAACTCGGAGAAAGTCTCCGCATGCTCGATCATCTCTCGCACGATGGACTTCGCAGTGAGCTCGTAGCCGTCGACCCAGGGATTCGTCTGCCGGTAGACGTCCAGCGCCCCGTGCAACAGTTCGCCGAGAGGCTGAGGCCACGTGATCCGGTCGGCCTCGGCCATTCGCTCCTCATACCCGATCCCCGCAGCCTTCATCTTCCCGATGGCCTCGCCGCGGGCCTCCCGCTCCTGTGCATAGAGGACCTGCATGGGATTCTCCTGGACGGATTCGACGACGCTGACGACGTCCAGCGCATAGTCCTGCGATTCGCGGTCCAACAGATCGAGACCCGCCAGCGCGAAGGGCGCGAGCGGCGAGTCGAGCGCGAAATCGCCGGGGACTTCGCGGGCGAACGCAATGGCGGACTCTCCCGGGTGAGCGTCCTGCCACCGACGGTCGTGATGGACGAGGATGCCCGCGGACCGAAGGGTCTCGTATATCTCCACCGCCCTGCGAAGGAGCGGATTGGACGGTGTGGCGGGCTCGTGGTTGTCGGTCAGGAGGCGGATGGCGGCTGCGACGGCGTCGCCCGGCCTCTGAAGGACGTTGAGAAGCATCGCATGGCTCACCCGCATGCGCGAGACCAACGTCTCCGGCTGGGCTCTCTGAAGATGCGCGAAGGTCTTGTCCGACCACAGCACGACGCCCTCGGGCGCCTTCTTCCTGACGATCTTCTTCAGTTTCTTCGGGTCGTTCGCGGCCTTCTCGAGGGCCTTCGCGTTTTCGATCTCGTACTCGGGCGCCTGAACGATGACGTCGCCCCGGGTGTCGAAACCGGCGCGTCCCGCGCGCCCCGCGATCTGGTGGAATTCCCGGGCGGACAGATGCCGCGAGCGCGCGCCGTCGAATTTCGACAGGGATGTGAGGAGTACGGTGCGGATCGGCACGTTGATGCCGACGCCCAGTGTGTCCGTTCCGCAGACGACCTGTAGGAGCCCCATCTGGGTGAGTCGTTCGACGAGCCGTCGATAGCGGGGGAGGAGCCCTGCGTGGTGCACGCCGATTCCGGCGCGCAGGAGTTTGGAGAGGGTCTTGCCGAATCCGGGTCCGAATCGGAAGTCGCCGATCGCCGCCGCGATCTTATTCCTCTGCTCTTTCGCGAGGAGGTTGATCGGCAGGAGCGCCTGGGCCTGGGCTACCGCTTCGCGTTGGGAGAAGTGGACGACGTAGACGGGTGCCCGGTGTGTGTGGACGAGTTCGTTGACGACTTCGCCCAGAGGCTCGCGTGAGTAGGAGAAGTTCAAGGGGACGGGGCGTTCGGCGTCGTCGACGGTGGTCACGCTGCAGCCGGTGCGGCGCTTCATGTCCTCGGCGAGGAATGCCGTGTCGCCGAGGGTTGCGGAGAGGAGCACATGCTGGGTCGAGGTGAGCTCGAGAAGCGGTACCTGCCACGCCCAGCCGCGCTGGGGATCGCCGTAGAAGTGGAACTCGTCGGCGACGAGGACGCCGACGTCGGCGTCCTCGCCCTGGCGCAACGCCATGTTCGCGACGATTTCCGCCGTCGCGCAGACGATGGGCGCCGATGCGTTGATCGATGTGTCGCCGGTGATCATTCCGACATTGTGCGCGCCGAAGGTCGCGATGAGTTCGAAGAACTTCTCCGAGACGAGCGCTTTGAGCGGGGCCGTGTAATAGGCGGTGCGGCCTTCCGCCAGTGCGGTGAAGATCGCCGCCAGGGCCACCATCGACTTGCCCGAGCCCGTGGGAGTGGAGACTATGAGATGCTCGCCTTCGACGGCTGCGAGGAGGGCTTCTTCCTGATGAGGGTAGAGAGGTCGACCGGTCGATTCGGCCCAGGAGACGAATTCCTCATAGATCGCTTCATCCGGTGGAGTCAGGCCGTGTGCGTCCTCGATGCGGTCGAGGGCGGCGTTCAGAGGCGAGGGAGCGGTGGAAGCCTCAGCGGGCACGGAGGAAGTCACTCAACAAGAGTGCCACATCCGTGGGGTCACGCGTTGCCGGAGTCGGCGAGGCGAGGGACGCCGTGCTCGTCGCAACGATCGCGAAGCCCGCCGAGGACGGCGATCCGGGGTCCCCGGCGGGCTCGTCATTCCCTGTGCGTGAAGGCACATCCGGGGCCGACGGCTCCGACTTGCACGGAGGCGTCGACGGCGGTAAACTCAATGCGTTCGCATCGCTAGCTCAATTGGTAGAGCAACTGACTCTTAATCAGTGGGTTCTGGGTTCGAGTCCCAGGCGGTGTACTGGCTGAGGCCTCCGAGGTATCGGAGGCCTCTTCGCGTGGATGGTCTGTATCGAGTCGAAGTCCGGTGGGTATTCTGGGCTCATGACAGTTGCCAAGGCCAAGTCGCGTGCACAGACCTTTACGATCAGCGACCTCGTCGACTATGCGAGGGAAGGCGCGCTCCGCATCCCTGAGTTTCAGCGTTCTTTCCGGTGGGGGCAGAAGGACATCTTCGATCTCTTCGACAGTATCCGGCGCGGCTATCCGGTGGGCAATGCGCTTCTGTGGAGGCGCGAGGCGCCCGCGGGAAACGTGCGCTTCGGCGAACTCGGCATCGTCGCCCCCGAAAGGCACGACGCCCTCTGGGTCGTCGACGGGCAACAGCGCATCACGAGCCTCGTCAACGCCGTGGCCGAGGAGATCGACGCGAATTCGCAGTTCGCGGTCGTCTACCTGCCCAAACACGAGCGTTTCACGAGCCTGCGCAATGCGCGCGGGCAGGTGGCCGTTCCGGTTCCGACTCTGTTCAGCATCCCTCGGCTTTTCATGTGGTTCCAGGAGAACCCTGACGGACAGCAGTATGCGGAGCACCTGCAAACGGTCACGACCGCGTTGCGGGACTTCGCATTGCCGACCACCGTCCTCGAACGGGCGGACGAGGACGAGCTCCGGCGGATCTTCGACAGGATCAACAATGCGGGCAAACGTTTGAAGAAGTCCGAAGTCTTCAACGCCATCAACGGCGCCAGCGGATCGGGCGCCGAGATCGTCAACGTCACCACGATCGCCGACAGCCTCGCCTCCAGCACCACGTTCGGACGGATGCCCGATGACATGGTCTATTCCGCGCTCCTCGTGCGCAGGCATCCCGACCTCACTCGCAGCCCCAACGACGAGTTCACGCCCGACAGGAGAAAACTGTCGGACTTTCCGGACGAGGACGAGGCTACGAGTTTTCGCCGGACGGAGGATTCCCTTCACGCCACTGTCAAGTTCCTTCAGGATCGTGTGGGGGTTCCCCATATGACGTTCCTGCCGCAGCAGTTCCTTCTACTCATCCTCAACAGGTATTTTTCCCTTTTCCCCGACCCGGACAGACGCACTCGCAGGCTTCTCGTCCGATGGTTTTGGAGAGCCGCCGCGAATGCGGTGCTGCTGTCTCTCTCCAGCAATACGTCTGTGCGTAAGCTCACCAAACTCATTGTCAAAGGCGATGAGCACGGGTCGATTCAAAGGCTTCTGGATGCGGTTAAAGTCGAGAACACTTTCACCACTCCTGATCTGGAAGTTTTCAGAACCAATCAGGGGGCGAGCAGAATAGCCCTCTGCACGATGTGGGCGCGCCATCCTCGTTCGCTCGAGACGCGGAAGCGGCTTGAGTTCAACGACCTAGCTGCGAGCGTCGAAGAGATCGGCTCGCTCAACGACGTCGTTCGACGGGTCGTCTCCTCGAATGACTGCGATGAGCGACACCGCAATTCCACGGGCAACCGTGTGATCCTCGGTTTCGAGGATCCCGACATCGCAGACTGGATGGCCATGGTGTACGACTCGATTCGCGACCGCGAGATCGATGAAGTGCTCGCCTCTCATTTCTTCACTCCGGACGACGTCAGGCTATTCGGATCGGATCCGCAGACGGTGATCGAGAGGAGAACTCAGCGCATCGTCGACGAAGTCCACCGCTTTCTGGATGTCCAGACCGGGAGGGACCCCGACGCCTCGGCCCCGGCCGCACCCAGCCCGGACGACGAGCTGTAGGGTTTCGCCGAGGCGATGCCTTGGCGGGCGGACGAACGCGGGCGAAGCGGGAAGCGCTCTGGTCCGCCGTAGGCCCGCCTCGCCTCGGTCCGTTCCGGTACAGTTGAAGACGTGTCTGCACCACTCGTGACTCTGGCCACCTGCGCCGATCTGCCCGATCTCGACCCCGACGAGGCTGGACTGCCCGACGCGCTGCGGGAAAGAGGCCTCGAACCCCGTATCGCCGTGTGGAACGACCCTTCCGTGGACTGGAATGCGGCGGGGGTCGTCGTCGTGCGGTCAGTGCGCGACTATGCGGTCAACCGCGAAGCTTTCCTGGCGTGGGCGCGTTCCGTTCCCCGGCTGCTCAACCAGGCGGGTCTCATGTCGTGGAATTCGGACAAGCACTATCTGGCCGAGCTGGCCAGGCGCGGTCTGTCGACCATTCCGACGACGTGGCTCGAACCCGACCACAAGTATTCGAAGCATCAGGTGCACACGCGCTTTCCGGCCTTCGGCGATTTCGTCGTCAAACCCGCCGTGTCGTCGGGAGGGCGGGGGACCGGACGCTACACTGCCACGGACCCGGCATCGCGCGGGGCGGCCATCCGCCACGCGATGCACGAGCTCTCGCGCGGCCGTTCCGTCATGGTGCAGCGATACCTTGAGGAAATCGATCGCTCAGGTGAAATATCGCTCATCTACCTCAATGGGCTGCCCGCATACAGGGTGGAGAAAGAGGCTATGCTCCACCCGCGCTTCCGGTCGGAAGACGAGCTTCACGAAGAGGTGGTGCGCTCGGCCGACGCCAACGAAAACGAATGGCGTTGGGGCGAGGAGATCCGCAAGGCCGTCCACTCCTTCACCATCGACACACACGGGCGCGACGAGCTCGCCTTGTTCAACCGAGTCGACATCGTACGCGGCGGACCGGCAGACCAGCACGAGTTCTACGTCATGGAGATCTCGCTGATCGACGGTTCGCTCTACCTCTCTTCCGATCCCGGCCATCTCGCCAAGTTCGCCGACGCCATAGCCATGAGGGTCGGCTGGTGACGCGGCTGGGTCGCCCGTCCGCCGGGGCTGACGAAGGATCGGCGAGACGGTCAGTCGGCCACGTAGACAGTCTTGCCGCGGGCGTGCCGCGTCGCCAGGTGAGCCAGGGCCGCCGGGACGTCGGCCAGGCTCACGGTCTCGGTGAGCATGGCGTCGAGGGTTCCGTTGGCCACACGCCTCATAATGGCGGTGAGCATGGTGACCAGGTCTTTCCGGGCGGCCGGGTTGCCATAGGCGTGTGCGGCCCCGAGCGAGATCTCGTGCACGGACGGAGACGTCGTGAAAGGCCGGACGGGGTTCGTCTCCGGGCGTCCGGCCACGGCGACGAGCCCTCCTCCGTAGGCGACGAGCTCAAGGTTGTCGCGAGCTGAATCCGGGCCGATGGTGTCGATCACGCCGTTCACGCCGTAGCCGTTCGTGAGTTCGCGGACGCTGGTCGGGACGTCGTCGGTGTGGTAGTCGAAGACGATGTCGGCTCCGAGTCTGCCGACGTACATGAGATTGGCGGGCGAGGCCGTGGTCAAGACGCGCGCCTGGCGCGAGCGGGCGAGCTGAATGGCGAATCCTCCGACGCCACCCGCTCCCCCCGTGACGAGTATGGTGTCTCCGGCGTGCAGGTGAAGTCGACGATTGATCGCCTGGTAGGCGGTCATGCCCGCACACGGAAGTGCGGCGGCCCTCTCGAAGCTGAGTCCCTGAGGCATCGGGGCGACCGTGTCCGCTGCTGTGACGGCGAACTCGGCGTACCCGCCGTTCCTACGGAGATCCCCGTGATAGGCCACCTTGTCTCCGGGAACGAAACCGCTGACGTCCTGGCCCACTTCTTCGACGACCCCGGCCACATCCAGGCCGAGGATGTGCGGCCACGTCCACGCCGGGTTGCCGGACTGGGCGACGCGATAGTCGACGGGGTTCAAACCACACGCTTTGACGCGGACGACGATTTCCCCGGAGCCGGCGTGAGGGGCCTGCGCCTCGCCGAGCCGGAGGGTCTCGGGGGGACCGGGGGCATCGAGCAGTAGGGCTTTCATGAATTCCTCCTCATGATGCGTAGATGCGTCGACTGCACAGGATGCGTCGACTTAGGCAAGCGACACGAGACTAACCGCGGGACATGCGCATTGGCTGTAAAACACGCGAATGTCCTCTTCCGGCGAAGCGCGCCGCGCGGAGGAGGGCGAGTCCTGACGTTTGCTGCGTTCCGGCGGATCCACGCGGACGCCGCCGCAGAGAGCCGACGGCGAATCGACTGACTGTGACCGAAAATACAGCGATGCCGGAACCGCGACGCAGTCTCACGAGAACGCCGGGCAGGTGTCCGGCATCACGGGACACCGATTCGGCGGCGCGCTCGCGGCGACGTTAAACTCGTCTCGTTGCCGCTCACAAGGCGGTGCACGCGGTGGCTGTAGCTCAGCTGGTAGAGCTCCTGGTTGTGGTCCAGGCGGTCGCGGGTTCGAGTCCCGTCAGCCACCCCAAGGGTGGATGTGGCCCGTCGGTGAAGGCTGTTCTGGAGGGGAGTGCCTCCCGGTGGGGAACTCATCGATGCGTTCACCTGTTTTCGGGCTCAAGGTGGCGATCTGGCGCACTCCTTCGTCGAATTTGCGAGGATAGGGAACGACAGATGCCGGTTGTCCGCCCGGCAGGGAGTGAGGCTGAAGCGAGGCGATGACCATGCACGGTTCCCGACGGGAAGACGAATGCCAGCAGTCGGGCGAGCCGGCTCTTCTCCGCCAACCACAGCCGGGCGGCGAGGGGCCGGAGATCGTCACGGTCTGCGCCCCTCTCATCGAAGTGGAAGGTCGGATTTTCAAGGACTTGGCCCGTACCGGTGAACTATTGCCCTATGAAGACTGGCGATTGGACGCCTCAACTCGCGCCGCCGACTTGGCCGGCCGGCTGAGCGTCGAGCAGATAGCCGGACTCATGCTCTACTCTCCCCACCAGACGGTTCCCGCCCTGCCGGACGGTCCCTTCCCCGGAACCTACGGTGGCAAGGATTACGACGCCTCAGGCGCTCGCCCCTGGGATCTGACCGACCAACAGCGTCGCATGCTCGCCGACGGCGTCCGCCACGTCCTTGTCATGAATCTGCAGGACGCGGCGACCGCCGCCCGCTGGAACAATGCGATGCAGGCGTTCTGCGAGGCCCTTCCCCTCGGAATCCCAGTCAACGCATCCTCCGATCCGCGCAACGGTGCAGCCGAGGCGTCGGCCGAGTTCAAGGGCGGAGCCGGTGGCGTCTCCCGCTGGCCCGAGGGACTGGGCATGGCGGCGCTGTTCGACCCGGAACGCATGCGCAAATGCGCTTCTATAATCTCCCGCGAGTACAGGGCGTTGGGCATCGTCACCGCTCTAGGGCCCCAAATCGACTTGGGAACCGAACCGCGCTGGATGCGCTTGGAGGACACCTGGGGTCCGCATTCCAGGCTCGTCACCGACTATGCGGCCGCCTACTGCGATGGCATGCAGACGAGCCAAATCCCGTGTGGCGAATGCGTCGGCGAGGCCGGAACTGTTTCGCGCACCGACCCTGGCTGGGGTCGGCATTCGGTAGCGGTCATGGTCAAACACTGGCCGGGCGGCGGCAGCGGGGAGGCCGGACGAGACGCTCACTATGGTTTCGGCAAATTCGCCGTCTACCCCGCGGGAAACGAAGCCGAACACCTGCAGCCTTTCACCGAAGGGGCCTTTCGCCTGCCCGGTCCCACAGGATGCGCGGCCGCCGTCATGCCCTACTACTCGATCGCGTGGGGGTACGAAGGCGGCAATGACGGCCGGGACGGCCAGACTCCGCGAGGCAACTCGTACAACCGCTACCTCATACACGGGTTGCTGCGCGGCCATTGCGGCTATGACGGCGTCGTGTGCACCGACTGGGGTGTCACCGCCGACCCCGACCCGGAGATCGGCGAGTTCGGCAAACGCTGTTACGGGGTCGAGGACATGAGCGTCGCCGAACGCCACCTGCTCGCCATCGACAACGGGGTAGACCAATTCGGCGGCAACAGTGACATCGGCCCGATCCTAGAGGCCTACCGACTCATGGCACGGCGGGACGGACAGCGGATGGCCCGCGGTCGATTCGAGGCGAGCGCCACAAGACTGCTGCGCACGTCCTTCCGGTGCGGCCTGTTCGAAAACCCCTACTTGGACCCTGAGAGCTCGACGGCCACGGTGGGCAGGGCCGACTTCACCTCCACGGGGAAGGCCGCGCAGCGCGACTCTCTCGTCCTGCTGAAGAACAGACCGGTCGGCGTCAGCGGGGTAGCGGGGTCGAGAGCGCCATCCGCTGACAGTGCTGCGAACGTTTCGGAATCGGCCGTGCACCCGACGTTGCCGCTCACCTCAGACGCCACGGTGTATGTACCGACCCTTCACCGTGAGGACTCGCTGTCCTTTTTCCGCACGCCGGTGGCGGCGCATGACGTCGACCCTCTCCGTGTCGACTCCTGTCCCCTGCGGCGGACGCACGATCCGCGGAAGGCCGACGTCGCCGTCGTCTTCATCGAGAGCCCTCTGTCCAACCCCTACTCCGTGGACGACCGGGAGAAGGGCGGCAACGGCTACCTGCCGTTGACCCTTCAGTACCGACCCTACACGGCGCGGACCGCTCGCCAACGGTCCATCGCCTCCGGGGATTTCCGCGAGAGCGCCGACCGGGGTTACAGGGACAAGACCAATCGGGCCGTCAACGCCTCCGATCTCAACGCGGTTCTGCAGGCGCGGGCGGACATGGAAGAGAAGCCCGTCATCGTGGTGGTTCGCATGCACAACCCCGCCGTGCTCGCCGAGTTCGAACCGTACGTCGATGCCATCATCGTGGATTTCGGCGTGGAGCAGGATGCCGTATGGGAACTCCTGACAGGCGCGTTCGCACCGTCGGGACTGCTGCCGTTGGCCCTTCCCACAGACATGGAGGCTGTTGAGGCCCACTGCGAGGATCTCCCCTTCGACTACGAGCCATACGCCGACACGGAAGGCAACGCCTACGACTTCGGCTACGGTATGAGCTTCGGAGGCGTCATCGACGATGATCGCACCCACCGCTATACGATGAAACGGGGAGGCGAATAGGGCGAAGGGCACTTTCCCCGTTACGGGAGGGAGCGGTCTCGACGCTATTCGGAAAGCGAGTATTCTCGCATCGAAGAAGCAATTCAGAGCGGCAAAGCGATAGAATTACGAATCGATATGATGCAAACCGTTCCTATAAGCATAAATAATAGCCTGTGCCCTATCGCGGAAACTGAGCTTGGAGAAGATACGATTGACGTAGGTTTTGACCGTCGCCGGAGAGAGGAAGAACCGATCAGAGATTTCGGGATTCGACAGTCCCTGGGCTATGGCGTAGAAGACCTCCCGTTCACGCGGGCTGAGTGAGTCGATGTCTCGGCGGGGTTCCCCTTTTTCCGAATCCGTCTCGGGCATCGGAATGATGCGCCGGGTATACATGTCGATCAGCTGTCTGGTGATGCGCGGCTCGACCACGGCTTCGCCGCTGGCGACGATCCGCACCGCACGGATGAGCGCTTCCGGCGAGCTGCTTTTCAGAATGAAGGCACTGGCGCCCGCGTCCAAAGCGCCGAAAGCGTATTCGTCGAGGTCGAAAATCGTCAATGCGATCACCCTGATGTCGGGGTGGGCGGACACAATGCGTCGAGTGGCGTCGATTCCTCCCATTCCGGGCATGCGGATATCCATGAGCACGATGTCGGGTTCGGCTTCCGCGATGGTCTGAAGGGCTTCTTCGCCCGTGCCGGCCTCGCCGACGACCGCGATGTCGTCCGTCGCGTCGAGCAGGAGCGCATTTCCTTCGCGGTATAGTTCTTGATCGTCGACGAGGACGACTCGGATGGCTTCTTTCATCGGTGCGTTGCCGTCCCTCCGTTTTCGTCGACGACCAGGAAGGCGTGCGTCCGCCATCCTCCGTCCGGTCGTGGGCCGGCAGTGCTGCCGCCGTCGTACTTCGCTGCGCGGGCGGAGATTCCGTGAAGGCCTCGACCCGAGCCGACTCTTGTCACGTCGTGAACGGGTGCGTCGTCGGTGATCGCGATGTCGATCCGGCCCTTCTCGACCGTGATTTCGACTTCCACGCACTGGGCGCCGTGAGCGTAGCGCAAGGCGTTCGTCAAACCTTCCTGCACGATCCGAAAGACGGTCGTTTGCAG
>ERZ772971.302-NODE-302-length-32535-cov-4.339563_pt1 | contig 32535 bp, 28 predicted proteins | sample MGYA00511943_ERZ772971 | MGnify/ENA primary metagenome ERZ772971 (study PRJEB29015, sample SAMEA2737929) | human oral metagenome | biome: human oral; feature: human-associated habitat; material: dental | place: China | collected 2144 ... | reverse complement strand
AAGGTTTCTTATTTTTGGGAATAATTAGTTTTGAGCAAAATAAGGTTTCTTATTTTTGGGAATAATTAGTTTTGAGCAAAATAAGGTTTCTTATTTTTGGGAATAATTAGTTTTGAGCAAAATAAGGTTTCTTATTTCGGGGAATAATTAGTTTTGGAGCAAATAAGGTTTCTTATTTTGGGGAAATCATTTGTTTTGAAATAAATAAGATTTAATATTTAGGAGAAATCATTTGTAGGGAACGAAATAACAACAGTGATTGAAGAAAAAATAAAAATCGGGGAGAAAAAATACAGGCGGAATGCGGTTGGGAGACAGCTTGTTGTATCGTTTGGTTTTGTTTGTTTGAATGCCTTGGCTGTAAAGTCAGGGCATTTTTTAGTAAATTGCACCAAAATTTCAGAAATGATATTAGATTATCTCAGTCAGCATGTGACGATTAACGAGACGATTAAGGCTTTTTTTGAAAAAGAATGCATCAGAGAGTTTTACGAAGAAGGCAGCGAAATAAGCGGCTGCGGACAGCTCAACCGAAAGATATATTTCGTGGAAGAAGGCCTCACGCGGACTTTCTACTACGAAAAGGGCAGGGATATCACCAGTAATTTCTACACGGAAGGAAAAATCATGGCGCAGATAGACAGCATCTACAATGACGAGCCCTCGCGCTACGGCATACAGGCGATAGAGAAGAGCGTAATCGTTTCCTGCGACTATCACAAGCTGGAAGCCGAATTGAATGTCTCTAAGGAGTATTCCGAGTTCAGCAGATTCGTTCTGGGAAAACTAATGACGCAGATGCTGGAGCGGATAGCCTCCCTGCAATACATGACCGCAAAAGAAAAATACAACCACCTGATGGAGAAAAATCCCAGCATCATACTAAGGGCGCCGCTCGGCATGGTGGCTTCTTACCTTGGGATTACGCAGGAAACCCTGAGCAGGATAAGAAGTAATGGCTGAAAATTTTTCTGAAATGCCAAAAAAATACTAAATTTGAAGACTTTTTTAGATACAAAATAAGATATGAAGACAAAAATCATAAGCGTTTTATTAGCCGGAGTTCTATTGGTTTCGTGTAATAAAGACCAAGCAATAGCCGATACGCTGAGCGAATACAATCTCAGCATGGAAACAAAAGGATACCATTTCGGAGATAAAATAAACTTCCCGAAAGAGGTGATGGACAATGTAGAGTCGGTAAGCATCAGCTTCGGAGACAAAGAAACCTCCGATTTGGTCATAGACCCTCAGTTTTTTAGCTTAGGAGATAACGCCGTGACCATATATCTGAAATCCAAATCAGGAGAATACCTCTCGGTAGATGCCGTAATCAATGTATTTGCTAAAAATCCCGCGAAAGAGCTTTCGTATGAACTAATACAGGAATACCCGCACAACGCGGAGGACTTCGTGCAGGGCTTCCAGCTGGAGGGAAATATGATTTATGGAAGTAACGGGCAATACGGGAAGTCCGCCGTGCTGAAGTATCCATTGGGCGCTGTGGAAGCCGTTGCAAAAACAGATTTGGACGAAGAATACTTCGGCGAAGGGAGCACCATAGTGGGAGATAAGCTCTATCAGCTCACTTGGCAGAACAAAAAGGGGTTTATCTATGACAAAAACACTCTGAAACTCACCGGCGAGTTCCAGTATCCTAATAAAATAGGCGAGGGCTGGGGGCTTACCTACGATGGGAAAAACCTTATCCTTTCTGATGGAACTAAAAACATCTATTTCCTGTCGCCATCCAACCCGAAAGAGATTGTAAAAACTATTTCTGTGGCAAGTAACACAGAGGTTTTTGATAAACTAAACGAACTGGAATATCACGACGGATATATCTACGCCAATGTATGGATGAAACCCTATATCCTGAAAATAAACCCTGAAAACGGAGAAGTAGCCGCAAAAATAGACTTCTCGGAAATCTACAAAAAACACATCGCGGAAGAAGATGATGTGCTGAACGGCATCGCTTTCAAAGGGGAGAATATGCTCGTTACAGGAAAGAAGTGGGACAAAATCTATGAAGTAAAAATAAAATAGAGATTATGCATATAGCAGTTACAGGAAATATAGGCGCAGGAAAAACTACACTCACCACGATGCTTGCCAAGCATTACGGCTGGGAAACTCAGTTCGAAGATGTGGATCATAATCCTTATTTAGATGATTTTTATCAAGATATGTCCAAATGGTCTTTCGCCTTGCAGATGTATTTTTTGGGAAGCAGGTTTAGACAGGTCAAAGAGATTAGAGAGAGCGGAAAAAATATCATTCAGGACAGAACAATTTATGAAGATGCCTACATTTTTGCGGAGAATCTTAATGAGATGAATCTTCTTTCCGACAGGGATTATAGTAATTATACTTCGCTTTTTAATTTGATGAAATCCTTTGTTTCCGCACCAGATTTGCTGATTTATCTAAAAGCCGATATTTCTACGCTTACCAAACAGATTGCAAAACGAGGAAGAGAATACGAAGCGGGAATAAGTATAGACTATCTCATGAGGCTCAATAAGAAATATGAAGCGTGGATTGACAGCTACAAAGAAGGAAAACTGCTGGTTATAGATGTGAATGATTTGGATTTTGTAGAAAAGAAAGAGGATTTCGGGTATATTTTGGATAGAATAGAAGCCGAGCTGAATGGGCTGTTCTAATACGCCAGTGAAATAACCGAAATAAAAAATATTGAAATAAAAAATTTCAAAGATTTAAATAAATGTAGAAAAGCAGCTTTAATGGCTGTTTTTTTATTTAATAATGGAAATCTTAATAGAAAGAACTTATTTTTTGTAGAATAATTTTAAAATTTATAACTTTACGAAAACTAATTTTAACACATTATAAATTCTATTTTTATGAACACACAGCAGTTTGTGAACCGCCACATCAGCCTTAATGAGACTGATAAGAATGAAATGCTTAGAAAAATAGGTGTTTCTAATATTGAGGAGTTAGTTTCTCAGACCATTCCGGCATCTATCAGATTAGAAAAAGATTTAAGCATTTCAGAGCCTCTTTCCGAGTATGAAATGCTTTCTCATTCCAAAGCATTGGCTTCTGAAAACTCATTGTATGATACTTACATAGGCTGGGGATATCATAATGTGATTTTCCCTGCGGTTATTCAACGGAATATTTTGGAAAATCCGAGTTGGTATACAGCATATACGCCTTATCAGGCAGAGGTAGCGCAGGGAAGGTTGGAAGCGTTGCTTAATTATCAGACCATGATAGCGGGGCTTACCGGTTTTCCTTTGGCAAATGCTTCGTTGTTAGATGAAGGAACAGCGGCTGCAGAGGCGATGAATATGTTTTTCTCAAATAGAACTAAAGAGCAGAAAAAGGTAGAGGCTAATAAATTTTTTGTTTCCGAAACTGTGCTGCCACAGACTGTTGCTGTTTTGAAAACCCGTGCAGAAGGCTTGGGAATAGAAATTGTCATTGCAGAAGATATTAGTGAAATAGATGAAACTTATTTTGGCGCACTTTTCCAATATCCGGCAAAAACAGGGAAAATAGAGGATTATGCATCTGTTATTAAAGAGTTGAAAAACAAAGATATACAGGTGGTTGTGGCGAGTGATATTTTGGCTTTGGTTAAATTAAAATCTCCTGCGGAATTAGGTGCGGATTGTGCTGTAGGGACATCTCAAAGATTTGGAATACCGATGGGCTATGGCGGGCCTCATGCTGCTTTTTTTGCATGTAAAGAAACTTATAAGAGAGATATCCCAGGTAGAATTATAGGGGTTTCCCAAGACATGTATGGCAAGAGGGCGCTGAGAATGGCTCTTCAAACAAGGGAACAGCATATAAAGAGAGAAAAAGCAACTTCTAATATTTGTACGGCTCAGGTTCTTTTAGCGGTGATGGCTGGGATGTATGCCGTTTATCATGGGGCAGAAGGTTTGAAATATATTACAGAACAGATTCATTTTAAGGCTAATGCACTCAGAGAAACTTTAAAAGCTTTCGGCTATGAGGTTATAGAAGAAGTAACTTTTGATACGGTGAGATTTAGATTAAATGAAGAGGAAAAATCGGCGTTGAAAAAGTTAATGGAAAGTGAGAAAATTAACTTGAATTATTTTATGCAGGATTGTGTAAGCGTTTCTATTGATGAAGCGACCACATTGTCAAAACTCCAAAAACTGGCTGATGTTCTTGCTCAGTTTAAAGGAAAATCTCCATTGAAAATAGAGCTGAAAGAAGAAATTACTATTCCTGCCGATTTCTTACGAAGAGATGAAATATTAAAAGAAGAAGTTTTCAATAAATATCATACGGAAACAGAGCTGGTGAGATATATGAAGCGTTTGGAAAGAAAGGACTTGTCCCTTACGCATTCTATGATTTCTCTTGGGTCTTGTACGATGAAGCTCAACGCTGCTGCAGAAATGCTTCCGCTTTCGTGGGCAGAGTGGGGGAATATCCATCCATTTGTTCCAGCAGAACAGGCTAAAGGATATCATAAACTTATCCAAGAATTAGAAAAAGACTTGGCCGAAATTACAGGATTTGCGGGAACTTCTCTGCAGCCGAACTCTGGCGCTCAGGGAGAATATACAGGGCTTATGGTCATTAGGGAATATCAAAAATCTAAAGGAGAGGGGCATAGAAATATTGTGTTGATTCCTCAGTCGGCGCATGGGACTAACCCTGCTTCTGCTGTGATTGCTGGGCTGAAAGTGGTTGTGGTAAAGAATTTGGAGAACGGGCAGATTGATTTTGAGGATCTGAAATCAAAAGTAGAGCAGCACAGGGAAAATCTTTCTGCGTTTATGATTACCTATCCTTCCACTTATGGTTTCTTTGATGAAGATGTAACGGATATCATTAATCTTATTCATGATAACGGCGGACAGGTCTATATGGATGGAGCCAATATGAATGCCCAAGTAGGCTTTACCAGTCCTGGGAAAATAGGGGCGGATGTATGCCATCTCAATCTGCATAAAACCTTTGCAATTCCTCACGGAGGAGGAGGGCCTGGTGTCGGTCCTATCTGCGTAGCGGAACATTTAGTACCATTTTTACCTTCAAATCCGAATGTGAAAATAGGTTCAGAAAAATCTATCGATGCGGTTTCTTCGGCGCCTTTTGGGTCGGCTTTAGTGCTGAATATTTCTTATGCTTATATTAAAATGCTGGGAGCCAAAGGCTTGAAAAAATCGACAGAATATGCAATACTCAATGCTAATTATCTAAAAGATGTATTAAAAGACCATTTTTCTATTCTTTTCAGTAATTCCAATGGGCGTGTAGCTCATGAATGTATTGTAGATATTAGACTTTTTAAAGCTCTTGGAATAGAAGTGGGAGATATCGCGAAAAGGCTTATGGATTACGGCTTTCACGCTCCTACGGTGTCTTTCCCTGTAGCAGGAACATTGATGATAGAACCGACAGAATCCGAAAGCAAAGAAGAACTTGACCGCTTTGCAGAGGCTTTAATCAACATTAGAAGAGAAATCGCAGAAATAGAAGAAGGACAAGCAGATAGAGAAAATAATGTTTTGAAAAATGCTCCGCATACGGAACAGGTAGTTATTGCTGATGCTTGGGACAAGCCTTACACCAGAGAGAAAGCGGCGTATCCTATTGATTGGGTAAGAGAGCATAAATTCTTTGCTTCGGTATCAAGGGTGGATGATGCCTATGGCGATAGGAATTTAGTCTGCACTTGTGAACCGATAGAAATATACATCTAAATTTAAAATCTTTATTAAAAAAGCACTTTTCAAATTTGAAAAGTGCTTTTTTTTATTTTCTGTTGTATTTCTCTAAAATTTCTCTGATGTCGCTGTCGCCTACCATTTGGTCTACTTCTTTCGCGATTTCTGGTTTGTCAGAAAGCAGAGCTTTTAGTTTTTTCTTGTATCTGCCTTTTACAGGGATGTTTACAATCTCGTCGCCTTTTACGAAATAGTCTTCGTGTTCGTAGTTGGCATCCCAAGTATCAGCTCTGTAGCTGAAATATCTTCTGTACCAAGAAACATCTCCTTGCAGCATGATTTCAAATAATTTTCCGTTTTTCTTTAGTTCTGGCATTTGTCGGAAAACTCTTTTGTTCATTTTTCTATCGGTAAATTCAAGGTAAAAAATATCCTTGTCCCAAAGTCTCACCGCTTCTCTTCTTTCGCCGACTTTAAAACCGTTTTCAAAAACCAGCGGATTGAATTTGTTTTTGCTCAATACATGAGGATAAAGATTAGCCTTGGTAGAAATAGTATCAGTAGAAATTACAGGAATGTATCTAATATCAGTTAGCTGAGCCTTTGCTAATGAAATGATACTCAGTAAGATAAATGCAAATGTTTTTTTCATAAATATAATCTAAAAATTTAATTAAAATCTTAAACGAAAGGCGTTTTTACCACCTTCGCAGGAATGTTTTTATTTCTTATTTGGATGAAAATAGCGGATTCTGGTTTAGAAAACTCAGTTTTTACATAAGCCAGCCCAAGTCCTATTTTTTTCATTGGCGAAGATGTCCCAGAAGTCACTTTTCCGATGACATTTCCTTCTGCATCCACCACAGGGTAGTCGTGTCTTGGAACGCCTTTTTCAAGTAATTCAAAACCAACTAACTTGCGGGAAACGCCTTCTTCTTTTTGTTTTTTGAAAAATTCAGCATCCACGAAATCACCTTTTCCAAGTTTTGTAATCCAGCCTAGACCGGCTTCCAGTGGAGAAGTAGAATCATCAATATCATTGCCATAGAGGCAGAATCCTTTTTCTAATCTCAGTGTATCTCTTGCTGCCAGCCCGCATGGCACGAGTCCTTCCTCTTTTCCCGCTTTTGTGAGGGCGTTCCAGAGCTGCTCGGCATTTTCATTTTTAAAATAAATCTCAAATCCGCCGCTTCCTGTGTAGCCTGTGTTTGAGATGATTACATCCTGCACGCCGTCCACCGTTCCGATAGTGAAATGATAATAAGGGATTTCGGAAAGATTAGTGCTGGTTAGCTTTTGCAAAATCTGTGTTGCCAAAGGCCCTTGGATAGCGATTAGAGAAGTTTCATCGGAAATGTTGGTCATTTTTGCTCCGAATTTTTCATTGAATTTAGAAATATGATTCCAATCTTTTTCAATGTTAGAGGCATTGACCACCACGAAATATACTTCGTCCGCCATTTTGTAGATGATGAGGTCATCCACTATTCCTCCTTGTCCGTTCGGAAGGCAGGAATACTGGGCTTTTCCATCAGTCAGCGTATTTAGGTCGTTGGTCGTTACATATTGCAGAAGGTCTTTTGCGCCTGCGCCTTCTATGATGAACTGTCCCATGTGTGATACATCAAACATTCCTGCTTTTTCTCTCACAGCGAAATGTTCTTCCGTTACGCCAGCATACTGGACAGGCATATCAAAACCAGCGAAAGGCACCATTTTAGCGCCGAGTTCTACATGTTTGTTATAAAGTGCTGTTTTTTTCATTTTTCTAAATTTAAATGGTTATATAATTGTGAGAATTTTATGTCTATAATTTGTTTTGTAATGTAATCCCAAGTTTTATTGTTTTGAATATTAGTTTTAGAATATTCTTTTTTGTTGGTTTTTATTATGATTTTTGTTGTAGGGAGATCCATTATCAGTTCTTTGCTTGGTTTTCCCTTTTCAAAATCCTCTAAATCAATTTTATCAATGAACGCCTCCCAGTCTTTATTATTGTTATTTAATGACAAATTTGCTATGGTTTTTTCATCAATTACACCTTCTGTAAGACGATAAATAATAGAATCCTTGGTTATCACTAAATGTACATTTTTACCACCAGTATCTCCTCCTGTTTCAGAATAAATTATCCTTTCTATTTTCTCAGCATTTTGTTTTTCAGAAATGCTGGTTTTCTGAGTGTCTGGGCTGGTGGCCATTGCTTTCTCTGTTCCATTACAAGAATGAAGCCAATACAAAACGAAAATAAAGAAAAACTTTTTCATAAAAATAGTTTATTCATAAATGCCCTTTTTTCCAAATTCCTTTGCGATGATTTGTAGTAAATCATACCAAACTTCCCTGTCATGGTCGTTGCCGTAAGCATTCATTTTTCTATAAGTCTTTTTATTAGTTTTGATGATAATGACCTTGTCCTGCCCATCAGCAGCCTGTTCGCTGGGACCATCTTTCAGTTTTTTGAATTTATCCAGATTTATTTTTTTAGTGAAAGCTTCCCAGTTCTTGGGCGTGTTTGGTAGCGAAATTTCCTTTGGGAGTTCTTCTTTTTGTCCCATTAGAGGTTTTGTGCTAAATTCTTTTTTTAGAGAATTGAGGGTGTATTGGCTTGAATAAAGAGCCATTCCTCCAAATATATGGACTTCTACCTGCTGTATTTTCTCCTGTCCGTGCAGGGAAATAGAAGCGAAAGCCAATGCAAAAAATAGTTTAAACAATAATTTTTTCATAAAAATAGTTTATTTATTCATAAATGCCTTTTTTTCCAAATTCCTTTGCGATGATTTGTAGTAAATCATACCAAACTTCCCTGTCATGGTCGTTGCCGTAAGCATTCATTTTTCTATAAGTCTTTTTATTAGTTTTGATGATAATGACCTTGTCCTGCCCATCAGCAGCCTGTTCGCTGGGACCATCTTTCAGTTTTTTGAATTTATCCAGATTTATTTTTTTAGTGAAAGCTTCCCAGTTCTTGGGCGTGTTTGGTAGCGAAATTTCCTTTGGGAGTTCTTCTTTTTGTCCCATTAGAGGTTTTGTGCTAAATTCTTTTTTTAGAGAATTGAGGGTGTATTGGCTTGAATAAAGAGCCATTCCTCCAAATATATGGACTTCTACCTGCTGTATTTTCTCCTGTCCGTGCAGGGAAATAGAAGCGAAAGCCAATGCAAAAAATAATTTAAATAATAATTTTTTCATGATAAATGCTGTTTGTATTCGTTGAGTATTATTTTAAACCATTCAGTGAAGTTTTCTGGTTTTTCTTTTATTTCTCTATCCAAATCCTCTGTGGAAATGTAGCGGACTTCTGAAACTTCCTCCGAATTTAGGCTAAAATCACCTTCAAAAAATCCAGTAAAAACATAGTCCAGCTCATGCTCCCAAAGCCCTTGCCCTACATCAGCTTTATAAATAAAATGGAATTTTTCCTCTATATCAGCAGAAATCCCAAGTTCTTCCTGCATACGCCTCAGAGCGGCTTCTTTATAGGATTCTCCCTCGCGAGGGTGGGAGCAGACTGCATTAGTCCATAGATTGGGCGAATGGTATTTAGAACCAGCCCTTCTTTGCAGGAGCATTTCTCCTTTTGCATTAAACAAAAAAACAGAAAAAGCACGGTGCAGAACTCCCTTTTCATGGGCTTCCTGCTTGTTCATTACGCCTAAAAATTCATCATTCGGAGTGATTAAAACTACTTTTTCTTCCATTTGTTCAATAAAGGACAAATTTAGCAATTTATTTTAGTCTTGAAATATCAAATATTTAAAATCAAATTTATATCTTTGTGGGATAACTATTATTAGAAATTTATTAAAAATATTATTATGAAAGTATTAGCAAATGACGGCTTAGACCAGTCTGGAATTGATGGTTTGCAAAAAGCAGGTTTTGAGGTGATTACAACCAAAGTTCCACAGGAAGAATTGATAAACTATATCAATGAAAACCAAGTGAGAACGCTTCTGGTGCGTAGTGCAACCAAAGTAAGAAAGGATATCATAGATGCTTGTCCTTCTCTGAAAATCATCGGTAGAGGTGGTGTAGGAATGGATAATATAGATGTAGAATATGCACGAGAAAAAGGAATCAATGTGATTAATACGCCTGCGGCTTCGTCAGCATCTGTGGCAGAATTGGTTTTTGCTCATTTGTTTTCAGGATGTAGATTTTTAACGGATTCTAACCGAAAAATGCCAGTAGAAGGTGATTCTAAATTCGCAGAGCTTAAAAAAGCTTATACAAAAGGCGTAGAGCTGAGAGGAAAAACTATCGGTATCATTGGTTTTGGTAGAATTGGTCAGGAAGTGGCTAAAATGGCTTTAGGTCTAGGAATGAGAGTTTTAGCTGTGGATAATTTTGCTGAAAAAGTAAATTTGAAAGTAGAATTTTTCAATGGGCAGTCAGTAGATTTTGAAATCAAAACTCAGTCTAAAGAAGAAGTTCTAAAAGAAGCAGATTTTGTTACACTTCATGTTCCAGCTCAAAAAGAATTTGTTATTGGGCAGAAAGAATTTGATTTAATGAAAAATGGAGCGGCGCTAGTGAACTGTGCGAGAGGTGGAGTAGTAGATGAAGAAGCGCTTCTAAAAGCTTTGGATAGCGGTAAATTGGCTTTTGCTGGACTGGATGTATTCATCAATGAGCCTACACCTGCTAAGAGTATTCTATCTCACCCGAAAATTTCATTAACTCCTCATACAGGAGCTTCTACTAATGAAGCGCAGGATAGAATCGGTATTTCACTAGCAGAACAGATTATATCAATTTTAAAATAAAAAAATATTTTTAATTGTAATTAGAACCTTGCAAATCGCAGGGTTCTAATTTTTTTTATATGAATTACATTTTTTATGTAAAATTTTGTAACTTTGCATGATGAATTCTTTTTTAGAATCAAAGGTATAAGTATGTCAAACCAAAAAATATTATATGTCACCACAGAAATGTTCCCTTATAATGAGGTAAGCAACATGGCTCAGGCGGTGAATAAAATGGCTTTGAAGATGCATCACGAAGGGAATGATGTTAGGGTTTTTATGCCTAAATTTGGTGCTATAAGTGAGAGAAAGTATCAATTACATGAGGTGATTCGTCTGTCGGGGATGAATATTATTATTAATGATTTGGATCAGCCTTTGATTATAAAAGTAGCTTCTCTGCCGGGTGAAAGGCTTCAGGTGTATTTTATTGATAATGAGGAATATTTCAAAAGAAAACAATATTATACAGATGAGGAAGGAAAACCTTTTGAAGATAATGATGAAAGGGCAATTTTCTTTGCAAGGGGCGTAATAGAAACAATAAAAAAACTAAACTGGGTTCCAGATGTTGTTTATTTAAGTGGCTGGATGTCAGTTTTTATACCGATATATCTTAAGTATTATTATAAGTCGGATTCTTATTTTCAGGATACAAAATTTGTGTTGTCTATATATAATGAAGAGGATGTTGTGCTGGGAGATGAGGTGTCTCAGAAATTAGCATTTGATAATATTGTAGATGTAAAAGCTACTGAACATCCTACAACGCAGAATTTTGTGGCAGAAAGTATGGGGTTGGTAGATGAGCTTATAAAAGGAGATAAAAAATTGGATAAAACTTTGGAGAATGCTTACAAACAATCTGAAACACCAAAGTTTGAATTAGAAGATTAAACTGTAAAGTTTACAAATAATGAAAAAAATAAAGTTATTCTTATTCTCGTTGTTTTTTGGGAGTATTGCGGTGGGGTGTAACTCAGATGCAGATGATTTGGGTCTGCAGTTTTTTGAAAATAATGAAGCGCAAGGGGAACAAGCAGCTTATGACTTGGTTGCTTATAATGTTAACAATAATGATGTAGTAAGGTCGGATTCATATTCTCTGAAAAAAGCAACATTAGGAATTTTCTCTGAAAATCAGTTCGGTATGCAGGAATCGGCATATGTTACCCAAGTAAGATTATCCAAATATGCTCCTGATTTTGGAACTAATCCAGAGGTGGATTCTGTTGTTTTAGAGATTAAACCTCAGTATGATGCTACAACCAAAGCGGTTACTACAACAAATGTAACCCATGAAGGTCAAGCTGCAAAACAGACATTAACAAAATATGAAACTATTAAATATGGAAATCCAGCAGCAACAATGAATATTGTTGTTCATGAAATTACTACTGATTTGGGGTCTGTTGGAACAGAAATATTGTCAAATAGCACAGTTGCTACAAGTGGAGTTCCGTTAGGAACTAAGGCATTTTCAGGGGATATTTATGCAGTCAGTATAAATAAAACTTCTGATAATACAGCTCTTTTAACAAGAGAAGCAGGACTCAGAATTTCGCTCAATGCCAGTTATTTCAAAACAAAAATAGCTAATAAAAGCGGAGCTATAGAGTTGAGTAATGAAAGTAATTTTATCAATTATTTTAAAGGACTTAAAATTTCAGTTCAGGGAATTAATGGTTATTTGATAAATTTTGCTCCAGATCAGGTTACGATGACTATGTATTATAAATCTGGAGGAAAATCAAATACTTTTAGTTTTGATTTAGGTTCTTCTAATGTTCATTTCAGCCAGATATCTTATAATAGAAGCACTATTTTTAATAATGTAATGGCTGGTATAGACAGAACTAATGGAGACCCTCTCCTTTATATGCAGGGAATGGGTGGTCCAGGAGCAGGTATAAAAATACCAGAAAATGCGATAGAAGCTCTTAAAACATTGCGAAGAGACAGAAGAGCAGCAATAGTCTCTGCTAAGATAAGATTATATACAGATACTTCGGTTTGGAATAATAGTTATACCAAACCAGATAATTTCTTGGTGAAAAAAGAAGGAGAAACAGATTTTATTGCTGATATTAAAGCGATGCTATATAATAATAATTTTAAATTAGTAACAGCTTATGCGACAAACGCAAATCCGTCCTACTATGATGTTAACATCACAAAAACGGTGAAAGATATTGTAGAGCAGGGACAGGAGGCAAAAGATATAATTCTTAATATAGGAAGTTATCTGACTAATTATAATGGAGCATTAGTTAGTGAGGATTACAATACTAATGTGTATTCTCCTAATAGAGCTGTTTTCGTGGGAACTAATTCTGTAAGTCAATACAGACCAAGGTTATTAGTTACTTATATTGTAAAATAAAAATTGGATTATGTGCGGAATTGTTGGATATACAGGCTTTCAGGATGCTTACGACATTGTAATCAATGGTCTTCGTAGGCTGGAATATAGAGGTTATGATAGCGCAGGTATAGTTTTGGATAGTGATAATGCAGACTTTCAAGTTGCAAAAACTAAAGGTAAAGTAGATGATTTAGTAAAAGTGTCCAAAGATTTGAAGGGTAAAGCGCATGTAGGTATGGGACATACCCGATGGGCAACTCATGGGGCGCCAAGTGATATAAACTCACACCCACACTTGTCTAATAACGGAAAAATAGCAGTAGTGCATAATGGAATCATAGAAAATTATGATGCTATTAAAACAATGCTAATAGAAAAAGGATTTACTTTCAAATCTGAAACAGATACAGAGGTTTTTGTAAATCTTGTCCAGTATTTTATGGATTTGGACAGCGAGCTTTCTTTTCCAGAGGCTGTTCGTTCCGCATTGAATGAAGTTTATGGGGCTTATGCTATCACAGTGATGCATGATGATTTTCCAGGACTTTTAGTAGTGGCAAGATTAGGCTCTCCATTAGCAATAGGTTTGGGAGATAATGAATATTTTATAGCTTCTGATGCTTCTCCATTTGTGGAATTTACTAAAGAAGCAATTTACCTTGAAGAAGGGCATATGGCGACTATAAGCCTTGGTGATGGAGTAGAAATTCGCTCAATCAAGGATAATCAAAAGATAAGCCCTGCTGTTCGTGAACTGAAGTTAAGCTTAGAACAGATAGAAAAAGGTGGATATGAGCATTTTATGCTTAAAGAAATTTTTGAACAACCTAAATCCATCCATGATACCATGAGAGGTCGTCTATTGGTAGATGAAGGAATTATTAAAATGGCTGGTATATGGGATCATTTGGAGAGAATTAATAAAGCGGAGAGGATTATCATTATTGCATGTGGGACATCTTGGCATGCGGGATTGATAGGAGAATATCTGATAGAAGAATTTGCGAGGATTCCCGTAGAGGTAGAATATGCATCGGAATTTAGATATAGAAATCCGATTATTACAAATAAAGATGTTGTAATTGCAATTTCTCAATCAGGAGAAACAGCAGATACTATGGAGGCGATAAAACTGGCTAAGGAAAGAGGAGCATTTGTTTATGGAATTTGTAATGTAGTAGACTCTTCGATTGCGAGAGTTACAAATGCAGGTTCTTACACGCATGCAGGACCAGAGATTGGGGTTGCTTCTACAAAGGCCTTTACAGCGCAGCTTACAATATTGTCTTTAATTGCCTTGAAGCTGGGTAAACATAATGGTAATTTAGGTAATGCTGATTTCATGAGGTTGATTACAGAACTTGATACTCTTCCTAAGAAAATAGAAGAAGTTTTGGAAAGCACACATGAAATTACACAAAAAATCGCAAGAAATTTTGTTAATGCAGCTAATTTCTTATATTTGGGGCGAGGATATAATTATCCAGCGGCTTTGGAAGGAGCATTAAAACTGAAAGAAATTTCTTATATTCACGCTGAAGGATATCCAGCTGCAGAGATGAAGCATGGGCCTATTGCTTTGATTGATGAGAATATGCCGATTGTAATCATTGCTCCTAAAAAAGGGCATTATGATAAAATTGTAAGTAATGTTCAGGAAATTAAAGCTAGAAAAGGAAAAGTTATAGCTGTTGTAAATAAAGGTGATGTACAGGTGGCTTCAATGGCGGATTATGTTATAGAAATCCCTGAAACATCTGAATGTTTTTCACCGATTGTGGCTTCCGTTCCTTTGCAGTTATTAGCTTATTACATAGCTGTTTATAGAGGAGCAAATGTAGATCAGCCAAGAAATTTGGCAAAATCTGTGACTGTAGAATAAAAAAATGTAAAATAGGAAAATATTTTGTTAAATTTTCCGTTATACAAAGTGGTATAATAAATGTTAAAAAAATATAATTAATTATAATGAGAAGAATAGTTCTTTTAATTTCCGCTGCCTCCTTAGCGGTCTCTTGTTCTTCCGGAGGAAAAAGGAGTGCCGGAAGACCTGATACAAAGGGAGAATTAGTATCCAGAGAAAGTTCAAAATCTTTTATTGCAGAAAGACCACATGGGATGGTTGCTATTGCTGGAGGTTCTTTCATAATGGGACAAGCGGATATGGATTTTACCATGACACCAGAAAAGTCTCCTTTGAAGACAGTTACTGTTTCTTCATTTTATATGGATGAAACAGAGGTTACCAATGCACAGTATAGATTGTTTATTAACTATGTGAGAGACTCTATTGCTAGAACTCTCTTGGCTGAGGCCGCAGGAAGTGGCGGAGGAAGCACAGGAGGAGGTGAAAATGGAGGAGCACCTAATTATGCTTATCTATCACAAAAAGGAGGGGAAGAAAACAAGTCTGGATATGATAAATTTATAGAATCCCAAGGAGGAAGAAACGGATACAATGAATCTAAGAGATTGGATTGGTCTGTTCCTTTGGAGTGGAATATAAATAGTTATCCAGATGCTAAATATGCAGAGGTTTTGGAATCTATGTATGTGGCTCCTGATAAAAGAGTTAATAATCAAAGAGTTATAGATACTAAAAAACTGCTCTATAGATATGAGTGGGAAGATCTGCAAGATAAGCAGAAGAATATTACCCATATAAAGAAAACAAGTATAGCAGTTTATCCAGATACTATGGTTTGGATTAAGGATTTCAACTATGCTTATAATGAACCTTTGTTTGACCAATATTTTTGGCATAAGGCTTATAAAGATTATCCTGTTGTAGGGGTTACTTGGGATCAGGCGAGAGCTTTTGCAGATTATAAAACAAAAGCAAAATCAGACTATAACAGTAGCTTGAAGAAGAAGAAAGAAAAACCAATGAGATTCAGACTTCCTACCGAAGCAGAGTGGGAATATGCTGCTCGTGGTGGTTTGGAAAATGCAACCTATCCATGGGGAGGACCTTATCTTATGGATGATAGAGCTTGTTATTTAGCAAACTTTAAACCTAAAAGAGGTAATTATATGGAGGACGAAAAAAATGGAACATACATGTATACAGCTCCTGTAAAGAAGTTTCCTAAAAATGGGTATGGACTTTACGATATGGCAGGAAATGTGGCAGAATGGACAGAATCTCCGTATAACAACTCTACTTACCAGTTCTCTTCTACTTTAAACCCTTATCTTTCTAATGAAGCATATAAAGATGCTAAAAAAACAGTGAGAGGAGGTTCTTGGAAAGATTTAGGATATCTTCTTATGGTAGGTTATAGAGACTGGGAAAAGAAAGACTCTGCGAGAAGTTATATTGGTTTCAGAACAGTTCAAGATATACCAGAAGGAGCCGTTAAAATAAGAAAAAGATAAAAAGTAAGTAAAAATATTAAAGTAACAATTAAAAAATAGAAATTATGTTTAAGTCAAAAGATGCTGTATTAAACTTCGTTTATTCAATGGGGGCAGCGGTAGTTATTTTTGGAGCGTTAGTTAAAATGACACACCTTCCTATTCCAGGTGTAAGTGGTAACTTTATCTTAGGATTGGGGCTTGCTGTGGAATGTTTCATCTTCATCGTGTTTGCATTCAACCCACCTGCAGAAGAAACTAAATATGCATGGGAAAATGTATATCCAGAATTGATAGATGCTAAGGCTACTCCAAAACCAAGAAAGACTGTAGAATCTAAAGTTACATCTAACATTTCTGAATTAGAAGTTTCTTTATCTAGCAAATTGGATAAAATGTTAGAAGATGCTAAATTAGATGTTGCTATGTTCGAAAGATTGAGAACAGGAATTGATAAATTCTCTCATGCTGTAGACCAAATTAACCAGACTGTAGATGTTTCTGCTTCTACTCATAAGTATAACGAGCAGCTTTCATTGGCAGCTAACCATTTAGAAAGCATCAACGCATTGTATACATTACAATTAGAGCATGGAAGAAAACAATCTGAGTTCAGCCAAAAATATGTGGATGATATCCAAAAATCAGCTGAACAATCAGAGAAATTTAACGAGGAATTAAAAGGGTTGACTGCAAATCTTAATAGTTTGAATAGAGTTTATGGAGGTATGCTAACAGCGATGAAGGCTTAATTTCTTATTGTGATTTTTAAATAATTTTAACTCAAAAAAAATTAAAAAATGGCAAAAGAGAAATTATCACCCCGTCAGAAGATGATTAACCTGATGTACTTGGTTTTCATCTGTATGCTGGCGATGCAGATAGACCAAGAGATAATCAGATCTTATTTTGACACGAATGAATCCTTGAAAGAATCAAGGGAAATTACGGAGTCTAAAAACGATAAAATCCTTGAACACACGCTCAAAGCTAAAGCTGAAACTAATGAAGCAATGGCTGAGAATTATAAAATCTACCAAGGGTTAGAAGAAAGCATTGATAAATTGGTTGGTTTTATAGAAGGTCTTAAGAGTGATTTGAAAAAGGAAGCAGAGTATGATGGAAGTCATAATGTAGAGGAGAATTTCAATGCATTGAACAATACCCAGCCTTCTACAAATATGTTTTTTGATTCTGGTGAGGAAGAATCTCCTTCTAAGATAGCAAAAGAATTGAAAGCAAAAATAGATGCAGTTAGAAATCTTGTTAATCAATCTTTTGCAAAATCAGAAGACCCTCAAATGAAGAGTATTGTGGATAGAGCAAATATTTCATTGATTACAGAATTCCCTAAAGGAGAGCTTAGAAATGGAAAGAATTGGTTATCATATGAGTTTTATAATCAGCCATTGATTGCAGCATTATCAAACTTGGAAGTTATCCAATCCGAGGCTAGAAACTTGCAGTCAGATGTTTTAACTTTAATGCTTCAAGAAAAAGTAGATGCTGATATTCAATTCAATGCTTATGAAGCGTTCGTGGCAGCTCCTACTGTTGTTGTACAGGGACAGCCTGCAGAAGCAAAGGTATTTATAGGAACATATTCTAATGACCCTAATATCTCTTTTACAGGAGTAGATAGACATGCAAATGGTGTGGGTATTAAGAATTTAGGAGCGAGTGGAGTAGGTGAACATGTGTTTAGTGGTACAATATCTTATAAAAACTCAAAAGGAGAAATGGTTCCTTTACCATTTAAGCATAATTATAGTGTAATTGCAGGAACTCAAGAAGTAAAACTGCAAAGTGGAGCTATAGTTTCAGCGGATAAAATGAATGTTTTATATAGAGGTGTTTCTAACCCTGTTTCTGCATCTATGTTAGGTGTTGATAACTCTACAGTAACTCTTTCTGCATCAGGGGCAAGTGTTTCAGGAGGAAAAGGAAAATGGAATGTAACTCCAGGTGCGGGGAACATTGTAAATATCACGGTTTCAGGTAGACAACCTAATGGAAAAACAGTTTCGCAGAAATTTGAGTTTAGAGTGAAAAGCGTACCTGCGCCACAAGGACAAATTAGAAATCAAAATGTGGTTTCTATGCCTGCAAGTTCTATTGCTAATCAAGTGGTTTCTTGTGCAATTCCTGATTTTGATTTCCCAGTATCTTTCCAAGTGACAGGGTTCAGCTTTAAAGTACCTGGAAGAGCAGCTACTTATGTAAGCGGAAATTCAATGAGTTCAGTAGCGGCACTTACAAAGAATTTAAGAGCGGGAGATATATGCTATGTTTTTGGAATTCAAGCGACTGCTAAAGGCTTAGGAGGTCAAATGCTTAAAAACATTAGCCCGATTGTAATTAATGTACAATAATAGGTAATTATAATTATTAAGAAAATGAAAAGAATATTATTTGTCTTTTTTGTTTTAGCGTTCTTTGCCTCAGCAGATGCACAAAAGAAAGGAGGTAAAAAGAGGGCTGCTACTAAAAAAACAACTGTAGCAAAATCAAAAAAGAAGAAAAAAGGAAAAGGAGCTAAAGAAGAAGAGGAAAAACCAGCAGAAGCACCAGCTCCTGTTGTGGTGGAAGTGAAAAAAGAGGAAGAAATCCCTATGGAGCCTATTAACTCTATGAGTATTCTTAATGCAAGCTCTCCAGCTGCATTTAGACATTATAGAAATTTGCATCAGGTTAAAAAAGGAGACTCTCTTATTTCCGTGAAAAATACTCCTGTAAAGTATGGATATGTAGAGGATAAAGATGTCCTTAGAAGTATGGTGGTATGGGAAATTATTGATATGAATGAAAGAATCAATAGACCTTATTACCATAACCAAGATGGTTTGGTTTCTTCTAATAAATCTTTATATCAAATCCTTCTGGATGGAGTTAATGATGGTTCTATCAAGGAAGTGTATGAAGATGATTTATTTACAAGAAGGTTGAATTCTGAAGAAATTAAGAATAGAACTAAGTATATAAAGGTAAGTGATGCCTATATAGAAAGAATCAATGCTGGTGAAACTATCTCTGAGGAAGAGAAAAAGCAGTATATAGATGTCTATGAGACTAAATCTGAAAATGTAAAAATGCTGAAAATAAAAGGTATATGGTATATTGACCGTAGAGATGGACAAATGAAATACCGCCTTTTAGGTATCGCAGCTATGGGACAGGATCCAGCAATGATGGGCTTGAGAGGTCCAAATGGAGAGCCATTGGCAAATGAAGATGAACTTATCGACCTATTCTGGATTTTCTATCCAAGTGCAAGAGAGGTTCTCGCTAATGCTGTGGTATTCAATAGCAAAAACTTGTCTTCAGATATTACATTTGATGATATTCTGAATGCTAGAAGATTTTCATCTATTATTTACAAATCTGAAAATGGTTTAGGAACAGGTGTAATTAAAGACTATATTCCTAACGATTCTGATGCTCAGTTGGAGGAGAGTGATAGAATTAAAGAACAGATTTTGGAGATGGAGAATGATATGTGGAATTATTAATTTTATTATAATTTTAACATAATAGCCTAGGCAAATTTTGCCTAGGTTTTTTTATTTTTGTGGTTATGAGAGATACAGAATACATCATTGTAGGAGATGGATATGCGGCTTTATTTTTTGCACATCAATTGTTAAAAGAGAATAAAGATTTTGTTATTTTTTCAGAAGGGAAGAAGAGCGCATCACAGATTTCGGCAGGGATGATAAATCCTGTGGTTTTGAAGCGTTTTACTTCTTTTTGGCTGGCAAAGGAGCAGATAGATTTTTTGCATAAAACTCTGTCTGAAATACAGCAGTACACGGGCAAAAATTATTTGATAAATAAGCCTATCCAAAGAATTTTTCATAACGAGGAAGAAAGAGAACTATGGCAGAAAAAGATGAAAGAAGAAAGTCTTAGACCTTTTCTTCATCCTGTTTTTGAGGAATTAGATGTGGTGAAAAATCCGTTTAGTTCTGGAAGGGTAAATCATTCTGCAAGATTGGATGTGGAGGCGTTTTTTGGGGATTTTTTAAAATATTTACAAAGAAATGAATATTTGATAAAAGAAAGATTTGATTACGATGCTCTTGATGTAGAAAACTCTCAGTATAAGGATATTAAGTTTAAAAATATTGTTTTTGCGGAAGGAATAGCCGTGAAGCAGAACCCATATTTTAAAGAAATTCCTATTCATATTAATAAAGGTCATCATCTGGTGGTAAATCTCTCTGTGCCGCTGGAAGGGGATTTTACGATTAAGAAAAAACATTTTATTTTTCCATTGGGAAATGGGAAATATTATTACGGAGGAACTTACGATAGGGAAAGAACCGATGAAAATGTAGATGAAGAGGCGAAGGAGCAGCTGATAAACGGGCTGTCTCAGTTTTATCCAGAAAAATTCGAAGTGGAGGAAATCAATGTAGGATTTCGTCCTACTGTGGTGGATAGGAGACCTATTTTAGGAAGACATGAAAAGCACAAAAACCTTTATGTTTTCAATGGGCTGGGAGCGAGAGGAATTCTGAATGGATGCTATTTTTCAAAGGAGCTTTTTGATTTTATTGAAGGTAAAAAAGACCTGCTTCCAGAAGTGAATTTGACCAGATTTACAGAACCGAAATAAATAAAAATCCCACCATTTGGCGGGATTTATTTTTTGAAATTAGTCAAGATGGATATTGTCAATCAATCGGACTCCATCGACCAAAACAACGATGAACGCTCGGTAATTCTTTCCGTTTTCGATTTTATCTGCTTCTTTCAAAGTTTCCTCGTCTGCGATGATGAAATATTCCAGCTCAAAATCAGAGTCCTCAAAGGTTTTTTCTACAAAGGTTTTGACATCAGAGAGGCTGGATTTTCTGAACATCTCGTTGGCTTTTACCAAAGTAGCATAGATAAGTTTGGCTTTATCTCTTTGCTCAGGGCTTAGCCTCATATTTCGGGAACTCATCGCCAGTCCGCTATCTTCCCTAAAAATAGGCATTCCTACGATGTTGATAGGCAGCTTTAGTTTTTGAACTAATTTTTTGATAATTGCCAGTTGCTGAAAATCTTTGTCACCGAAATAGGCATTATCAGGCTGTACTTGTCTGAAAAGCTCCTCTACCACAGTTCCTACACCGTCAAAATGTCCAGGTCTGGATTTTCCTTCCATTTCGTTTTCTAATCCGTCAAAATCGTAGCTTTTTCGCTCTAAACCATTAGGGTAAAGGTCTTCCACAGATGGAGTATAAACAGCATCTACATTTTTTGTTTTTTCTAAAAGGTCAATGTCTGCTTCTATGGTTCGTGGATATTTTTCTAAATCCTCAGGATTATTGAACTGAGTAGGATTCACGAAAATAGAAGAAACTACGATATCATTTTCCTTTCTGGCTCTCTCGTAGAGTGAGAGGTGTCCGCCATGCAGTGCGCCCATTGTAGGAGCAAAACCTATTTTTAGCCCTTTGTTTTTGGCATTAGCGATATAAATTTGTAAATCTTTAGCGTTTCTGATAATTTCCATAATGATAAAATAATATTTGGTAAAATTAGAAAAAATTAAAGTAAAAATTATGCCAAATGAAATATTAAATTTAACTCGTTTTATTGGACTTTATTTTGTAAATTTGTGCAGGTCAAGTTTCAGACCTTAGATAATGAGAAGAAAACTTTAAATTTAATTATAACATCATGTCAAAAATCAAAGTAGGAATCAACGGATTCGGTAGAATTGGGAGTTTAGTTTTCAACGCAATGGTTGAAAGAGATAACATCGAGGTTGTAGGAATTAACGACCTTGTGAATGCTGAATACATGGCGTACATGCTAAAATATGATTCAGTTCACGGGAAATTCGCAGGAGAAGTTTCTGTAGAAGGGAACGACCTTATCGTAAATGGTAAGAGAATAAGAGTAACTTCTGAAAGAGATCCTAACAACTTGAAATGGAATGAAGTAGGTGCGGAATACATCGTAGAATCTACAGGACTATTCTTAACAAAAGAAACTGCTACTGCCCACCTAAATGCTGGTGCAAAAAAAGTGGTTCTTTCTGCTCCATCAAAAGATGATACGCCAATGTTCGTAATGGGAGTAAACCACAAAGAACTAAAAGCTGACCAAAATATTTTCTCTAACGCTTCTTGTACTACCAACTGTCTTGCGCCATTAGCAAAAGTGGTTCATGATAACTTTGGGATTGTAGAAGGGTTGATGACTACTGTACACGCTACTACGGCTACACAGAGAACTGTGGATGGTCCATCTATAAAAGACTGGAGAGGTGGTCGTTCAGCATTGTTGAACATCATTCCTTCTTCTACAGGTGCTGCTAAAGCGGTAGGAAAAGTGATTCCTTCTCTTAACGGAAAACTGACAGGTATGGCGTTCAGAGTGCCTACTGCTGATGTTTCTGTAGTGGATCTAACGGTAAGATTAGAAAAAGCAACTTCTTACGATGAAATTTCTCAAGCTATCAAATCTGCTTCAGAAAACGAATTAAAAGGAATTTTAGGCTATACAGAAGATCCTGTGGTATCTCAGGACTTTATAGGAGATAAGAGAACTTCTATCTTCGATAAAGGAGCAGGAATTATGCTTTCTCCTAACTTCGTGAAGCTGGTATCTTGGTATGACAATGAGACAGGATACTCTAATAAACTGACAGATTTGCTGGCTCATTCAGCGACATTATAAATTCAAATCAGTATTATTAAACAAAAACCACTTTAATCTTGAATTAAGGAGGTTTTTTTAATTGAAAAAGAAGATAAAAACTAGGCTGACCTACCTCAGAACCGGGATGACCTGCTTCGGAACCGGGATAACCTGCTTCGAAACCAGGCTGACCCGCTTCGGAACCAGGCTGACCTGCCTCAGAACCGGGCTGACCTGCTTCAGAACCGGGACGAGCCGGTTCGGAACCTATCGCAAAGGTTGATGAATAGGGGAAAGATGTTTTTTTTTATTGTTTTTTGACCTTATATTTTTGTCTGCTGGTTTTTATGTGTTTTTCTGCGGTCTGTGCTGCATAACTTGTGAGAAAGTATTGCTTTTAAATTTAATTTCCAATTTTAAATTTTACCTTTACACAAAAAATAAAGAATGAAAAAACTAAAAATATTCCTGCTGGTTCTGGGGCTATTGTCTTTGGGATATGTTTATTCTATGTTTAAGACAGAAAATTTGGATAAGGAAAAACACGAAATAAAAAAACAAGAGCCTAAGGATTACAAAAAATACGCAGAAGAGGCTCTGTTGTATTGTAAAAAGAATAAAATTTCCACCGAATTCTTCGTGTTGATAGACTTTTCTATCCATTCTGGGAAGAAACGGATGTTCATTTGGGATTTTAAGAAAGACAAAATTACGGATAGTTTTTTGGTAAGTCATGGATGCGGCAGCCAGCCCACGGCGAGGGATTATTCCAAAGAAAAACCAGCATTCAGCAACCAGCCGAACAGCCACAGTTCTTCACTCGGTAAATACTGGATTAGCACGAAGAAAGTTCCCAGCCCGAGTTTTGGGGAGAAATATCTGCTCTATGGCAAGGAAACGACGAATAATAACGCCCTAAAAAGGGACATCGTGATACACCCTTGGTCTATCATTCCTGATGAAGAGCCCTATCCCAGCGGTGTTCCAGAGAGCTGGGGCTGTCCTGCGGTGTCTCCTGATGTTTTCAAGGTTTTGGATGAAAAATTCCAATCCGTAGGGAAAAATATTCTTCTCTGGGCGATTTATCCTTGAGGCTTCTAATTTCGTAAAGGCGGAAATAAAAAGCATTTAAATTTGATGAATCAAAATAAAACATTAAATTCGCAGAAACAAAAAAGTTAATCACAATGAATTATGATATCATCGTCATCGGGAGTGGCCCTGGTGGATATGTTACAGCAATTAGAGCAGCACAATTAGGTTTTAAAACTGCAATTATAGAAAAAGAAAATTTGGGCGGAATCTGCCTTAACTGGGGCTGTATCCCCACCAAAGCGCTTTTGAAATCAGCGCAGGTTTTTAAATATATCAATCACGCAGAGGATTTTGGTTTAAATAAAGTAGAGGCGAGTTTTGACTTCCCTAATGTAGTCCAAAGAAGCCGTGGCGTAGCCGAAAAAATGAGCAAAGGAGTGGAGTTCTTGATGAAAAAGAATAAAATAGATGTTATTTTCGGGACAGCCAAAGTAAAACCAGGTAAAAAAGTAGCTGTGGAGAAAGATGGAGCAGTTACAGAATATACAGCAGAACATATTGTTTTAGCGACAGGGGCTCGTTCTCGTGAGCTTCCTAATCTTCCTCAGGATGGCAAGAAAGTGATAGGATACAGACAGGCGCTTACCCTTCCAAAACAGCCTAAATCTATGATAGTAGTAGGTTCTGGAGCGATAGGAGTGGAGTTTGCGTATTTCTATGCTACGATGGGTACGGAGGTTACAGTTGTAGAATTCATGCCGAACATCGTGCCAGTGGAGGATGAGGATGTGTCTAAACATTTGGAGAAATCCTTTAAAAAAGCAAAAATAAAAGTAATGACCAACGCTTCCGTGGAGTCTGTAGATACCTCTGGAGATGGAGTAAAAGCCCAAGTGAAGACTGAAAAAGGCGTTGTAGAATTACAAGCGGACATTCTACTTTCAGCGGTGGGAATTACAGCAAATATAGAAAACATCGGTCTGGAAGAAGTAGGTATTAAAACTGAAAAGGGCAGGGTAGTAGTGGATGAATGGTACAGAACTTCCGTGCCAGGTTATTATGCGATAGGAGATATCCTTCCTACTCAGGCTCTGGCGCATGTGGCATCAGCAGAGGGAATTACCTGCGTGGAGAAAATAAAAGGGCTGGATGTAGAGCGTATAGACTACGGCAATATCCCAGGATGTACATACTGCACGCCAGAGATAGCATCTGTAGGGCTTACAGAGAAACAGGCGAAAGAAAAAGGCTACGAAATAAAAGTAGGAAAATTCCCATTCTCTGCAAGTGGAAAAGCTACTGCGAATGGAGATACGGACGGCTTTGTGAAAGTGATTTTTGATGCGAAATATGGCGAATGGCTTGGCTGTCATATGATAGGAACAGGCGTTACCGAAATGATAGCAGAGGCTGTGGCAGCTAGAAAATTAGAAACCACAGGACATGAAATCCTAAAAACTGTCCACCCGCACCCTACACTTTCTGAAGCGGTAATGGAAGCTGTAGCGGCGGCCTATGGAGAGGTTATTCATATTTAAATTTACAGAAAGTAGAGAATAAAAACAAAAGTAAAAGCTTTGCCAATTCTTGTTGTTAGACTTTGGCGAAGCTTTTTTAATAAAGATAAATAATATGGGAAAACATTTTTTTAAAAGACTTCTAACGGTAATTATAACATTTGTTGTTATTTTTTTACTTGGTTATATTTTTGCTGAAGGCGCATCATCAGGGGATCAAAAGTTAAATAGAGCATATATGGCCTTCTTTTTTATGTTGTTTATGATAGTTGTAGTTATTTTAGGGCTGGTTTTGGATTCAATAATTCTGCATAGAAAACAAGAAAAAGGTAAAGCTAAAGCAAGTCTCTTTGTTTTATTCATTTTTCTTTTTGTTGCAATTTTAGCTATTTTTTCCGTTTTAACAATGAAATAAAATATGAATAATAAATTAGGACTGGTATTGTCTGGCGGCGGTACAAAGGGAGTGGCCCATGCAGGAGTGCTCAAATTTCTTGATGAAAAAGGTATTCAGCCAGAGATATTGGCGGGGGCGAGTGTGGGGGCTATTGTGAGCTGTCTCTATGCGGTAGGAAAAACACCAAAGGAGATTTTGGATTTCTTTAAATCGGTATATTTTTTCAATTGGAAACATATCGTGTTTAACAAACCTGGGCTTGTCAATTCCGCTGTTTTTAAAATATATCTAAAACCTATTTTTGGGGATATGAAGATAGGTGATTTAAAAAAGGAAGTGAACATCACCGCTACGGATATCGTGACTGGGGAACTGAAAATTTTTGACAAAGAAACCAGAGTGATAGATGCCATCATCGCTTCGTCCAGCTTCCCTGGGATTGCTACGCCGTATATGTTCGGCGGGGTGCTGTACAGCGATGGCGGAATTCTTAATAATTTCCCTGCGGATATCATACGAGACAGGTGTGAGAAGATGATAGGCGTTTATCTTTCTTTACCGCAAGAAGTGAAACAAAATCAGATGAATTCCATAAAATCCGTTACCTATCGGGCGTTTGACCTGCTGTCTAATAGGGTGGAATCTTATAAATTTTCCTACTGTGACTGGCTTATAGACTCTCCGAAACTCTCTAATTACAGCACTTTTGAGACTAAAAAAAGTAAAATGGATGAAATTTTCCAAATAGGATACGAAGAGGCAAGGGATAGTTTTGACAGCAGTTTCAATTTAACCTAAATAAAGCCGTTTTTATTTATTTTTGAATAGATTTTTTTAAGAAACCAAATCCGCATTTTATCATTTTGGCAACAAAAAAGCGGTGTTTTACACTCCGCTTGGTTTTTTCAGAAACTCCAGAAACTTGGCAACCGCCTCTTGTCGGTGGCTTATCCTATTTTTTTCTTCAGGAGGCATTTCGGCAAAGGAAATTTCATAGCCTTTTGGAATGAAAATAGGGTCGTACCCAAAGCCTTTTTCGCCTCTTTTTTCTTTGGAAATAGTGCCGTATACTCTGCCTTCGAAATAGTTTTCGCCTGTTTCATCCACCAGACACATTACCGTGATGAAATACGCCTCGCGGTCTTCTATATCCTGCATTTCGGTGAGGACTTTCTGCATATTTGCTTCAAAATCATGCGCACCGGCATACCTCGCCGAAAAAATCCCAGGCCTTCCATCTAAGGCAGGGATAACCAGTCCGCTGTCGTCCCCTACACTTGGTTTTCCTGTCTTTTCAAAACAATATTTAGCTTTGATGAGGGCATTTTCATGAAAAGTAGTTCCATTTTCTTCAATTTCATCAAAAATATGATAATCGGTAAGGCTGGTTACTTGGTAATTACTTCCGAGAATTTGCTGAATTTCTTCTTTTTTGTGCTGGTTGTGTGTCGCGAGCAGGATTTCCATAGGTTAATGATTAATAATTTGTAAATCTATACTTTTCCAATATTTTTTAGGAAGGAGTATGGTTTTAGAACGGACATCAGTGTAGAAAAAGAGATACATATTATCATGATTGTTCCTCAGTGTTACGCTGTTTTCATAGCGGGAATTGGAAATGCTAAAACCTGTTCTTTTGAATTGAAAAAACGGAATAGATTCTTCTTTGGAATAATGAATGTTGTATATGGCATAGTCGCCATTTCTTTTTGGAAAAATAAAAGGATAGTTTGCTGCAGAAGCGGCAACGCCTACAATTGACTCATTTGGGTCTGTAATGCTGATATTTAGCTTTTCTAAATATTCTTTCAGGTTATCAAATTCTTTGAAAATAGTATTCGTAGAGGCGATTTTATTCAGATTGTCATCTAGAAAAAGTGTAGAATTTTTCTCACTGATGATATAGACTCTGTTCCCTTGTTCCGTTGGATAGCTTTGGATTTCCTTTGGAGCGAGGATTTTTTTCTTTATTTCAAAATCTTTTTTAGAAATGAAATCAATCGTTTTTTTACTCGTAAAACCAGTCAGATAATCTCCTTCATCTCTGACTTTGATGTATCTTTTTGGAAGTTTTATTCTACTGTCCAAATCTAGATTATTCAGAAGAAAGCCATTTCCGCTGGAATGAGCATACATATAATCTTTTTTATCAATGCTAATGAGATAAGTATCAATGAGATAGTCTATTTTTTCCATTTTCCCAGTCTGTTTATTTGTGATTACAGCACCTTTGTTTCCATTTAGGACAATGAAAGGCGACTCATTATCAATCACATAAGATACCCATTGATAAGATGGCGGCAGGGTTTCGTTTCCGTCTTTGTCCACGATGCCGTATTGGTTATTCCACCCAAATTCATAGTAATTCTGCTGTGCATTTGCGGTCAATGCAAATAGCGAAAGAATAAGAAATAAAAAAGATTTCATAATGAAGAGAATTTTATAAAGGCAAATTTATTAAATAAATCCGATTTATAAGGTTTATTTTTTTTACTTTTGTCTTTTTATTAAAATAGAAATTATTATGTTATCAGCGCCAAGTTTAGCAAAAGGAACTCGGGATTTTACGGCACAGGAAATTTACAATAGAAGATACATCATCGGTGTTTTACAGCAGAATTTTGAACTGTTTGGTTTTCAGCCTTTGGAGACGCCGAGTTTTGAGAATCTTTCTACACTTACTGGGAAATACGGAGAAGAGGGAGATAGACTGATTTTCAAGATACTTAACTCGGGAAATTTTACTTCTGATGTGGATGAGGAAACTTGGCAGAATAAGGATTTCAAAAAACTAACTCCACAAATTTCTGACAAGGCGCTTCGATATGATTTGACCGTGCCATTTGCGAGATTTGTAGCGATGAACCATGGAAAACTTTCATTCCCGTTTAAGAGGTATCAGATTCAGCCCGTTTGGAGAGCAGACCGTCCGCAGAAAGGGAGATTTAGAGAGTTTTACCAATGTGATGCGGATGTGGTAGGTTCGGAAAGTTTGTGGCAGGAAGTGGAGTTGGTGCAGTTGTATCTGAAGAGTTTTGCAGAGCTGGGAATCCCTGTGAAAATCTGCATCAACAACCGAAAAATCCTCTCTGGTCTGGCGGAATATGCGGATATATCGGAGCAGTTGATAGACTTTACGGTTGCTTTGGATAAACTGGATAAAATCGGGAAAGATGGCGTAGTTAAGGAAATGCTGGAAAAGGGAATTTCGCAAGAAGCCGTAGAAAAGCTGAACTTCCTATTTGAAGGGCTTTCCACGAAGGATACACTTGCCCTGCTGAAAGAAAAATTTAAAGGAATAGAAGTTGGCGAAAAGGGAATAGAAGAGCTGGAATTTGTATTGAATAAAGCGTTGGAACTGGGTGTAAATGAGGAAGTTTTGGTTTTTGATATTACCCTTGCTCGCGGTTTGGACTACTACACAGGTGCTATTTTTGAAGTAAAGGCTCAGGGCGTTCAGATGGGGTCTATCGGCGGCGGCGGAAGGTATGACAATCTTACGGAGGTTTTCGGTGTGAAGGAGATTTCGGGGATTGGGATTTCATTCGGATTGGATAGAATTTACCTTGTTATGGAGGAATTGGGACTTTTTGCTGACAATAAAACGCCTAAAATAGAATACCTTTTTGCGAATTATGGCGATGAGGAGGCAACGGAAGCGATGAAAGTAATCCAAAAACTAAGAGCCAAAGGAGTTTCCGCGGAGCTATACCCAGAAAATGCCAAACTGAAAAAACAATTTACCTACGCCGAGAAGAAAGGGATTCCAGAGATTGTTTTTTACGGAGGAGATGAGATTAAAAACCAGCAGGTTACCGTGAAAAACTTGGACAGCGGAGAGCAGAAAACAATAGGTTTGGAGGAGTTTTTGAGATAAAAAATAAAGTTTAACAAAGATAAAGACAAATAACAAAATAAATAATTATGTCTAATTACATAGAAACAGAACAGGTCTCATTTCAGGATTTTAGAAAGCAAGTTTTAGATGATTATCGTTTGGGAAGAATTTCCCGTGAGGCAAGTTATTTAACAAGAAAAGAGGTTCTTACAGGAAAAGCAAAATTTGGGATTGTAGGAGATGGGAAGGAACTTCCGCAGTTAGCAATGGCAAAGGTTTTCCGTGAAGGAGACTGGCGCTCAGGATATTACCGAGACCAGACTTTTGCGATGGCAGTGGGAGTTTTGAGTGTAGATGCGTTTTTTGCTCAGCTCTATGCAGATACTGATGTGGAGCGCGAACCCGCTTCGGCAGGAAGACAGATGCCGTGCCATTTTGCGACTCGTTCTTTGAATGAAGATGGAAGCTGGAAGGATTTGACACAGATTAAAAATATTTCATCCGATATATCGCCTACAGCAGGGCAGATGCCGAGACTTCTTGGACTGGCTCTGGCGTCTAATGTTTATAAAGAAGTAAAATTCCAAGGCTCTGAAAAATTCTCCCACAATGGGCAGGAAGTGGCTTTTGGGACAATCGGAGATGCATCTACGGCGGAAGGGCATTTTTGGGAAACTATCAATGCGGCGTGTGCTTTGCAGGTGCCGATGATTATGTCTATTTGGGATGACGGCTACGGAATTTCTGTTCCTACGCACAACCAAAGAGCAAAGGAAGATTTATCTGAAATTTTGGCTGGTTTCCAAAGAAAAGAAGGCGACAAGCAAGGATGTGAGGTTATCCAAGTAAGAGCGTGGGATTATCCGATGCTTTTGGAGGCTTATGCCCGTGCAGAGCAGCTGGCAAGGGAGGAAAGCGTGCCTGTGATTTTGCATATTATAGAAGTTACACAGCCGCAGGGACACTCTACATCTGGTTCTCATGAGAGATACAAGGATGAGGAGAGGATGAACTTTGAGACAGAGTTTGATTGTCTTAATAAATTTAGAGAATGGATTTTAAATTATTCTATCCAAATAGATGGCGAAGAGCAGACACTTTCTTCTGTGGAGGAGCTGGATGAGATAGAAAAAGAAGCGAAAGCCTTTGTGAGAGAGCAGCAGAAGAAGGCTTGGGCAGAATATAGAGCCTCAATAGACCATATCCAAAATCAAGTTTTACCATTGGTAAAACAGTTTGAAAATCAGCCAGAAGTTGCTGCATTGTTGGAGAAGTTCTCGGTACTAGTTACAGTGGGCAAAAAGGATATTTTTGCATTGGTGAGAAAAGTGCTTTGGGCTACGAGAGAGCAAAATACCAGCGATAGACAAAATCTGGTGCAGGTTTACGAAAGAATTTCCGAGAAAGAGACTGATAATTATTCATCTCATTTGTACAGCGAATCAGAGTGGAAGGCTGTAAATATTCCAGAAATAAAACCAGTTTTCAGCGAAGATTCTCAGATTTTGGATGGAAGAGTAGTTATCCGTAATAATTTTGACAAGATTTTTGAGAAATATCCAGAAACATTAATCTTTGGTGAAGATACAGGAAGTATCGGTGATGTGAACCAAGGACTTGAAGGAATGCAGGAAAAATATGGCGAAACCAGAATTGCAGATACAGGAATCCGTGAAGCGACTATTTTAGGGCAGGGTATTGGTCTGGCAATGAGAGGTTTAAGACCGATTGCAGAAATTCAGTATTTGGATTATGTTTTATATTGTCTGCAAGGAATGAGCGATGATTTGGCAACTTTACAATACAGAACCAAAGGCGGTCAAAAAGCTCCTGTTATCGTGAGAACCCGCGGACACCGTTTGGAAGGTGTATGGCATTCGGGGTCGCCTATGGCAGGGATTCTGAACTTGGTAAGAGGAATGATGGTTTTAGTACCGAGAAACCTTACTCAGGCGGCTGGATTCTATAATACGATGCTGAAATCTGATGACACGGCGCTTATCATAGAACCACTGAACGGCTACCGATTGAAAGAAAAACAACCAGACAACATCGGTGAATTTACCGTGCCTGTCGGAAAGGTGGAAATCACCAGAGCAGGGAAGGACATTACGCTGGTGACCTACGGTTCTACTTGGAAAATCGTAACGGAAGCTGTGGAAGAATTAGCAAAACTGGGTATAGATGCTGAGGTAATAGATGTTCAGTCGCTCTTGCCGTTTGACTTGTCAGAAGAAATCAGCGAAAGTGTGAAGAAAACCAATCGCCTTGCTGTAATAGATGAAGATGTAGAGGGTGGAGCTTCGGCGTATATCATGCAGCAGATTTTGGAGAAACAAGGGGCGTTTAGATACTTAGACAGCAAACCGCTGACCATAGCTGCTAAAAACCACCGACCAGCTTACGCATCGGATGGGGACTATTTCTCTAAGCCGTCTGTGGAAGATATCGTAGAAAAAGTTTATGATCTTTTCCATGAAAGCAACCCAGCGAAATTCCCTAAAATATTATAAGTTTAAAGCAAAATGAAAACCTCCCTTTTAAAAGGAGGTTTTTTTTGATTTTCATTCTATTCCCAAAAAATTCATTACTTGGTATTAAACCATCTTATTTTGTCACTTGCCCATTCTGGCATTTTCTTCCAGCCCTCTGGCGGGGCTTCTTTTATGCTGTCTGGAACTATACAATCCATTAATATACTTGATAAATCTTCTTCTCCATCTACATATTCTACTAGGAATTTTCTACCTAAATCAGATTTATCAAAATTCGTTGATGAGTAGTTAGATCTGCCTTTAAATAGGATATTTTTTACTTTGTATGTATAAAAAATATCATATGCACCTCCCTTTTTGTATCTATATTTGTAAAATATTCCTATAGTGTATCTACCTCTTTCTCTAAATTTAGGAGCAGTGATAAATTGCCCATAAAGGAAAGCTATGA
>ERZ772971.301-NODE-301-length-32576-cov-4.597706_pt1 | contig 32576 bp, 31 predicted proteins | sample MGYA00511943_ERZ772971 | MGnify/ENA primary metagenome ERZ772971 (study PRJEB29015, sample SAMEA2737929) | human oral metagenome | biome: human oral; feature: human-associated habitat; material: dental | place: China | collected 2144 ... | reverse complement strand
GGGAGAGTAGGCCATAATCATTCTCCTGTATGAAAAAATAAGCATCTTAGCTATACTTACCGTGATAGCCGTCTCAACTACGCCGATTACGCCGACATCGCCGCCGTCGCCAGTGGCTATCTGCACGAGCAGGCGCCGCCTGTGCCGCCACCACCCGCCCATATTGAGCGCAAATGGCACATGCCCAGCCTCAATATTTGGAACGCGCTGCTGGCGATTCTAGCCTTCTTGGCATTCGCCTGGTTCTTCGTCTTCCTTGCCATCCAAGCCGTCGCTATCTATCGCGCCTATCCCGATCCGCCTATTGTTTTTGGGCTTACCACCCTGCTCGTTGTTGCCATCCTCGGCTATGGGGCGTGGTCCCTGTTGCGCCTCATCCTTCGCATCCACCATGCCATCTGTCGTGGCGAAACCTTGCTTATCTGCGCCCACGCTGATCGTGACGGCCTGCACCTCGCCCGCCTCAGCGGCGCGACCCTACATCTGGCGTGGCAGGATATCCGCAGCAGTCATCACGAACACGACGTTATCCCTGATCGACATTTTCCCAAAGAGAGAGACTTCTTGCTCATTGCCGACCGCTGCGGCAACACCCTGAAAGTCAACATTGACTACTGCAAAGATTCGTACTGGGACGGCGAAGACATTGCCGCTGTCACCCATGCCATCATCCACGGCACGCCGCTGCCGGATGAATGCGAGTATCCAACGACGGGCAAGTCCGCCCCGCTTGCCTATAAAGTAGCCTTTTACAGCATCGTCACTGCCAACCTTGCCTGCATTATCCACCTGCTCACCATCTGATTCTGCCATGCACCCTATCACCACATATAGTCGTCCCAAATAGAATTGACACGGTGTTGGCGAGCTTCGCGTACTAGCTGTACTATCTTCCGTCTCGCCGCCTTGTGTCAGCCCTCCTGAGACGACTATACCTCGCTTGGCGGGCCCAGCAACCACACCGCTTGGCAGCTGTTTCAACAGCACAGCGCTGCAACGAAGAAACAAAACCGTAGAGATGTTGCCCGCAACGTCTCACAAAACCAGCGACTACGCCGCTTGGCGGCGTTTCATCGAAAAAGGAAGCATGCAATGAACCTTTGGCAAAACCTCCTTTATTGGTTATCCACCCTGATCATCGTCGTCGTCGGCTGTGGCCTCGCAACCTTGAATCTGATGATCTACCACGAAAGAAACCCCAGCTTCTGGTACGAATACCTCTTCCTTGCCCTCATCAACACCGCACCGCTGCAAGTATGGCTCGCGGCGCGCTGGCAGCAACGGCGGCTACTCTACTGCGGTCTGTTATGTCAGGTGGTGCAAACGATAGCCGTTTGTCAGGTACTGCTCTTTCAGCATGAATGGCTTATCCCCTACACATGGATAGCCGCAATTTTTATCTTGGCAGCCATTCTTATTTATGGCCTTATGCAGCGTCAGCTCGTGCTTGTCCTGCCAGCGATAGGCGGACTATGCTGGTTCCTGCTGAACGAGCAGGAAGTACTGGCTTTCCGCACATGGCTCGCGGGCATCTTCATTTCTCTCTTCCTGCTGGCGTGCAGCTTGGCCATAGTTACCTATCCCGCAATAAGAAAAATACTTTTTAGAAACAGTAAATAATCCCTCATCCAGACTTACGGGAGTCTGGAAGGTATTGCGAAACAGCAGCAGACATTATAGTCTCTCGCTCCACTAGACGTGGTTCATCCTACGGACGTTCCTCTAGCTATCCCCGCAAAAGGATGAGGATATTTTTCTTCTAAGATGAATATCTTATCCGCTTACCAAGATGGATAAATACCTATAACCAAGCGGGATAACTGCCCGTCTGTTGTCATTTGATTCAAGCGGGAAACAGCCGTTCCAGCACTTGTGCCAGGCCATCTTCGTCGTTTGGTGCGGTGACGATGCTGCACTCGGCCTTGATGTCGTCCGGCGCGTTGCCCATCGCCACGCTGTAGCCCGCGTAGCGCAGCATGTCGAGGTCGTTGTAGTTATCGCCGAAGGCCACGCTTTCAGCGGCGGGGACACCGAGGCGTTCGCCCATGAAAGCTATAGCCTGGGCTTTGGTCGCGCGCTTGTTGACGATTTCAAGGTATTCGTCTTTGGAGCGGTGGATTTCGAGGTGCGGGAATTGGGGTTTGAGCCGCTCTTGCAGGGCGCGGATAACGGGTGCGTCGCCCATGACGAGGATTTTGTGCACGTTCGTCAGGTTTGCCGGGCGTTTTGTCGCACGCAGGCCGGTGATGTCGCCTTCCTGTACTGTCCAGAAGTTATCAGGATCGGGGCTGTACCAGTGCGTGCCCTGGTAGTAGTTGATAGAGGTAATGGCGGGGTCGTTTTCCAGCAGGGTTTCAAGGCGGTTCAGGTCGGCGTCGTCCAAGGTGACGCTGTAGAGTTCGTTGAGATCGCCATCCAGGATGAGGGCGCCGTTGAAGGCGATGAGCGGCTGTTTACCACCAATGGCATCGGTGAAAGGGGTGATGGCCAGCGGCGGCCGCGCCGAGACGAGGATGATGGGGATACCCGCTTGGGCGAGTCGCTGGGTGATGGTGAGGGTGCGAGGGCTCATGCGGTGTGCGCGGTTGAGCAGGGTGCCGTCGATGTCGCTGTAGATGGCGCGGTAGGTCATAGATGGGGCTCCGGGGGTTGGTGGGTAGTTGTGTATAAGTGGATGCCTTTGCCGGCAAGGTTGTCTAAACATTCGCGCAGGTAGGCGGCATCATGTTCGGGATAGATGGGGTTGGCAACGGCGACGGCGGGCAAATCACGGTAGGGCGCAAGGTTTTTGCCGCGATGGTTAGGCTCGTCCCAGGCGGGGTCAGGACGGTAGCCGCGCCGCCGCATTTCTTCCATGATGAGGCGATGGTAGGCGTAGAGCAGGTAGGGGCTGTGGGTAAAGACGTAGTTAACGGTCGCGTGTGCCCGTCCCCAGCCGTTACCGCGCAGGGCAGCGCATTCGCGGTGTTGCCCCAGCAGTTGTTGACGGGGCAGGTGGGGGATGAGTGTCTGATGCCAGAGTCGCATGGTCAGAGCAGTTTTTGCAGTTCTTCACGCAGATAGGCAGCACGCCAGCCATGCAGTAGCGGACTATCAGCGCTTGGGTTGGCGCAGTAGTGTTTGAGGGTGCGCACGGTGGCAAGCAGGTCGGGGTGGATACCGAGGTCAACGGCGGTGTCGGCCACATAGCGGCAGAGCTTTTCGTACTGCTGGCGACGCGTATGACTGAGACGCGGGCTGGACGGTTGGGCAGGCGGGGGCGTATCAGCAGCAAAACGCTCGCTAAGGTAGGGCAGTTCTTGCCAGAGCGGGTGGTTTGCGCTCAGGTATTCGGCAAGTGCTTCGAGGGTTGGCGGCTGTTTTTGCGCGATGGCGATGAGCTGGCGATCGCTCATGATGGTGCGGCGCGGCAGGTCTTGCGCGGCGGCAAGGCGTTCGCGGGCTTCGGTGAGGATTTGTGCGACGCGGCGGTCGCCTGCGCGCAGTTGTGGCGCGCCTTGCAGGCGGTACCAGTGCCAGGGTTCGCGTGGACGCGTCTGCCGTGCGAGCAGCGCCGCGTTTTCTTCCGCCCACCAGTCCAGGCGGTTCAAGTGACGCAGTTCCGCAACCAGGTAGGGATAAAGGCGGGCGAGCAGTTCGACATCGGCGGCAGCATAGGAACGCTGTTCGGCATTAAGCGGGCGCGCGAGCCAGTCGCTGCGGGTTTGGCTTTTGTCCGGACTGATACCAAGGAAGTGTTCGACGAGTTGTGCGTAGCTGACGGCGAGATGCGACGAGCAAAGGGCGAAGCCGATTTGTGTGTCGCGCACAGTCTGCGGCAGGCCGCCACCGCAGAGTTGCATGAGTTCGAGATCCTGCGCGCCGGCATGCAAAACGACGGGCGCGGGGTGGTGCAGGATGTTATGCCACGGCACAGCCTCTGCGCCATCCAGTGGGTCATACAAATGCGCGCTGCCGCCCGGCTGGCAGGTTTGCACCAGGGCGAGTTTGGGGATGTAGCTGTGCTCGCGCACAAATTCGCTGTCGTAGCAGAGGATGTGGTGGGGGGCGAAATCTTCCATAAGGGTTCCCGGTTGGATACGGCGCGGCACGGTAGCATGAACGATGCAGTCGGGAAAGTTTGTTTTGCGGCGGCTTTTCCGTATAATCCGCGCGCTTGCCGGTTCGCCGGCATTTCCTTGCCGCCATATGGCGGCTTTGTTTATCCATAAGGAATCTTCTGATGAGACATTATGAAATCGTTTTCCTGGTCCACCCCGACCAGAGCGAACAGGTCAATGCGATGACTGAGCGTTACCGCTCTGTCGTGGAAGCCGCCAATGGCAAAGTCCACCGCTTCGAAGACTGGGGCCGCCGCGTGCTGGCTTATCCAATCAATAAACTGGTCAAAGCGCACTATGTGATGATGAACATCGAATGTGATGCCAAGACGCTGGAAGAACTGGAAACCAACTTCCGTTTCAACGACGCCATTTTGCGTCACCTCACCATCCGTCGTGACGAAGCCATTACCGAAGCCTCGCCGATGGCCGAAAGCAAGAAGAAGGAGGGCTAAACCATGGCACGTCGCAGAACTTGTCGCTTCACCGCCGAAGGCGTGAAAGAAATTGACTACAAAGACCTCGAAACCTTGAAAGCGTTTATCAGCGAAACCGGCAAAATCGTCCCCGCACGTATCACCGGCACCAACGCGTTCTACCAACGCCAACTCGCAACTGCTATCAAGCGCGCACGTTTCCTGGCGCTTCTGCCGTATTCCGACCAGCACTAAGGAGGACGCATGAATATCATCCTGTTGGAAAAAGTGGCCGGACTGGGCGAACTCGGCGATCGTGTGGACGTCAGAGCAGGCTATGCCCGCAACTTCCTCATTCCGCAACGCAAGGCTACCGAAGCGACCAAAGCGAATATTGAGCGTTTTGAAGCCCGCCGCGCCGAGCTGGAAAGACAGCAAGCCGCCAAATTGGCCGATGCTGAGCAACGCGCCGCCGCGCTCTCCGGCAAAGTGCTGACCATCCTCGCCAAAGCTGGTGACGAAGGTAAACTGTTCGGCTCCGTCGGTACCCAGGACATCGCTGATGCTGCCATGCAACAAGGGCTGAAACTGGCCCGCAGCGAAGTGATGATGCCGCACGGCACCATCCGCGAGATCGGGGAATACACCATCTCCCTGCACCTCTTCGCCGGTATCAGCACTGAAGTACTGGTACGCGTCGTCGCTGGCGAATAACTCCCGCTCGACAACATAAAAAACCGGAAAGCGGAAACGCCTTCCGGTTTTTTTTATGTGCGCTCCTCACATAGGCCACTGGTCGTACCAAAGAGATCAATATCCGACGCGGAGGAAATCGTCGCCTGCCTTGCCGTCCTAATCTGTGTGGAAAACACAGCAAATTCCTCAAACAAAACATGGCGTCGCCTACCCCCAGACAAATCTATATCTTGCCTGCTGCCGCTTCAAATCCCCAGAAAAAAACGTAAATTCACGCGACAATCACAAAAATTTGGCACTTCACCGATAAACCGCTACAATCCGCGCCCGGAATGCGGCACGACTTGCCGCTTCAATCTTGTTTAACCCCTTTGGAGCCCTTAATGATTGGCATATTCAAACCGTCGCCGGATGCCCCTCGCCTGCCGGCCGACAAAATCGATCCTACCTACCATCGCCTGCGTTGGCAGGTGTTCTGCGGCATCTTCTTTGGTTACGCCGCCTACTACTTCGTGCGTGGTAACTTCGACCTCGCGCAAAAAGGTCTGATTGAAGCTGGAATGTACACCAAGACCCAGCTTGGTATCATCGGTACCGGTACTGGCCTCGCCTACGGCCTGTCCAAATTCCTGATGGCATCTATCTCTGACCGTTCCAACCCCAAAGCCTTCCTGCCCTGCGGCTTGCTGCTGTCCGGCCTGTGCATGACCCTGATGGGCCTTGCTCCCTGGGCCACATCCAGCGTTGCCATCATGTTTGTCTTCATCTTCCTCAACGGCTGGTTCCAAGGCATGGGCTGGCCGCCCTGTGGCAAGACCATGGTGCACTGGTGGTCAAAAAAAGAACGCGGCACCATCGTGTCCATCTGGAACTGCGCGCACAACCTCGGCGGCATGATGCCGGGTGCTATGGTTCTACTTGCCACCTTCATCTTCGCCAGAAACCACCCGGAAGTTACCGACGTCAAAGCCATGCACGTCTGGCAACAAGCCCTCTACTATCCGGGTGTAGTCGCCATGCTGCTCGCCGTGCCGGTGTACTTCGTCATGAAAGACACCCCACAATCTTGCGGCCTGCCGCCGATTGAACAGTGGAAAAACGACTACCCGGAAAACTACGACGAAAAAACGGCAGAAAAGAACCTCACCACTAAAGAAATCTTCCTGACCTACGTTCTAAAGAACCGTCTGCTGTGGTATATCGCCTTTGCCAATATCTTTGTATACCTCATTCGCTACGGCGTACTCAAATGGTCACCGGTGTATCTCGGTGAAGTTAAACACTTCAACATCAAGGGCACCGCTTGGGCTTACACCATTTACGAACTTGCCGCCATCCCGGGCACCCTGCTCTGCGGCTGGGTATCGGACAAACTCTTCAAAGGTCGTCGTGGTCTGACCGGTGTCGTCTTCATGATAATGACCACTGCCGCCGTTGTTGCCCTGTGGCTGAACCCGGCTACCCCGGAAGACCAACTGGCCAACTACGCCCACTGGTACGAAAACCCCTACCAGCTCACAGACTTCATCCTGATGACCACTATCGGCTTCCTCATCTACGGCCCGGTTATGCTCATCGGTCTGCACGCCCTGGAGCTCGCGCCGAAAAAAGCTGCTGGTACCGCCGCAGGCTTCACAGGTCTCTTCGGTTACCTCGGTGGCACCGTGGCTGCGTCTGCTGTTATCGGTTGGGCGGCCGATCGCTTCGGCTGGGACGGTGGCTTCCGTGTTATGGTCACGGGCGGTGTGATTGCCATCATCCTGCTGGTTATCACCACCATCGAAGAAGGCAAACACAAAGCCAAAATTCCCGAATCCGAACGTCTGCAAAAATAAACCTGCCTAACGGCAAAAAAGAGGGGAACCCAATGGGTTCCCCTCTTTTTTGTATGAGCGTCAGCCCTTCGTTCTCGACAAAAAGTCCCCGTAGTCGCTTGATAAACCCGGCATTTACGCCGCTTGATGCAGACAAAGTTCTTTCTTCATGGGAAAGAGTTTTAGGATGGGGCAGCAAATAACCCGCCGCAGCGATAAATTCTCACCTTTTGGCGATTCTAGTATTTATCCCGCTTGGCGAGCCAACTTTTACGTCGCTTGGCAAATTTTTGCATGCACAAGGCATCAATCATTAAAAGAAATCTGGGCAGACTCACTGACGATCATCTGCGGTTTCTTCCGGTTTTCCTCGATCTTGCCAGTTACGCAAATATCGGCCTGCACCAGATGAGAAGCCTGGCGACTCAATGCCCGACTTGTCTTCCAGACTACGGCGGTAAAGGACTGGTTGGGGGAAGGCGCATCAAAATGGAGCGCAATACTTTTCTTCGCTTCTTTCAAAGCGGCAACTTTGCCGCAGACGCGACGAGTTTCGCCGATGTACTGCCCTGCTTCGCGTGCCATGATGCTGCCATCACTGGTACGCGTTTCCGGTTGTGGCTGTTGTTCAGCAGTTGCGGCAACCGGTGTCGGCGGTACAACGTCGCTGCTCACGACAGGGCGCGTGTTTGATGTCCCTGTATTGCTGACGGCCTGCCCGATAACCGGTAATTCGGTCAGCACTGCCGGTGAATCTTCCGCCACTGGAAGCGGCGTTTTTTTCCCCGCTACTTTGGCAAAATAGTAGTAACCGCTCATCGCAGCTGCACCAAGCGCCAACACGGCAATAATACCCAGCACCCAGGGTGCCGCTGATTTTCGTTGATATCCACCCTGGGAATCCTCAACCGAGGCTTGGCGGAGATCGGCCATGATGTCTTTGAGGGTTTGAATTTCTGCGATGAGGGCCTTGATGTCGATTTCGTTGGCAATCACGGTGGCAATGGATGCCCGCTGATATTGGCGGATTTTCTCTTCGTAGGTGCGGATTTCCGCATCCAGCAGCTGCATTTGCGCATGCAGCTGGGCATCGTTTCTGCCCTTGCCCGCTGCTTGCGCGACCAAGCGATCCGCCTGCTCTTTCAGACCGCCCGCTTCCGTCGCCCATATTTTTTTCAGCGCCAGAATGTCCTCCTGATAGGCCTCAACAATGGCGGCGTATTCCTCTTTCTTGTTTTTCGAGGTGTAATCGCCCTGTGCCTGTGCACGCAGGATATCGCCAATTTCGCTCATAATGACATCAGGCGCATGCTGTATTTTGGCGGCGCTGTAGCGCAGGACGACGCCAAAGGCATTGAACAGCGCATTTTGCTGTTCGAGAAATTCATTAAAGTGGCGGTAATCGATGTCACCATCGGCAGATTTATAGGGGGCGAGACCGTCCAGTTCGATAGCCAGCCGCTGGTTCTTTTCCGGATTTTCAATGAGTATGTCAATACTGCGCTCGCTGCCTTTGGCATCGGTAAAGCGGTGTGTCGCACTGAGATCTTCCGGACTGACGTCATCGATTTTGCTCAATATCTGCCTAACAAACAGCTCTTTAAGATTCACCGGATGTTTGAAGTGCTGTTTGTTGCGCTGTATCCACAGTTCCCAATTTTTCATGTATTGTTTCCTAGTTCGTTATTTGTTTTATTTCTGGCTGCTTTGAGGAACTACGCTCTTATATGTAAAAATAATAGACTTAAAATCTATACTAGATAAATCCTATAAATATATGGCAACTAATTCAAGATATTAATTTTATAACCATGCTCACACATTTCTTTAGCTAAATTGATCCCTGCATCTTTTTCCAAATCATCTTTAAACGGAATATACATAAGTCCTTGTATATCAGAAGGACGTTCAAATGATTCTTGTTGTTTTAGCAAAATAGCAACCCGGCTTCTTCCTAATTTAGCTAAAAGCATTCCTAGTTCAAGAACAACGTTCTGTCTAGCTCTATATGCAATTTCATCAGGATGATCTGAACGATGCCCCTGATCATCAGGCGTAGCCAAGACAACAGCAAACTGAACATCTTTTGTGTACGATTCTAATTTTTCAATTATGGTTTGTCCATTTGATGGGAGTTGATCTAATATCAAAGGTTCAAGCCTCCATTTACGCAGCATTAATTCGAGTTGAACTTTTGCGTTCTTATCATGACCATAAACTACAAAAACTTTATTATTTATAGTTTTATTTTCTACACTTGGATTACTATCATCAAGCATATTCTGTATTTCCTTAACATTTTTTCCTTGATATTGGATTCTTCCTGTACTATAAAAATTTACAACTGTACCATTTCTTATTTTTAGTTGATTTCCATTAGCTATTAAACGTCTCTCGAATTCATAGCCTTTATCTGCTAGTATTTTTTCAGCTTCCAGTATATCCATTAAAAGAGTCTCCTTTTTATATCACTGTTTTAAAGCGCCTCTTTCGAGGCGCTTCGTAGTTAGTCATCAGCCCGCCGGTTTTTCCCGCTTGCGGATGTGCAGTTCTTTGAGTTGTTCTTCGCTGGCTTCCGAGGGGGCGTCGGTGAGCGGGTCGTAGGCGGTCTGGGTTTTCGGGAAGGCCATGACGTCGCGGATGGATTTGGCGCCCGCCATCAGCATGATCAGGCGGTCAAGACCAAAGGCGATGCCGCCGTGCGGCGGGCAGCCGTATTTGAGGGCGTTCAGCAGGAAGCCAAATTTTTGTTGCGCTTCTTCTTCACCAATGCCGAGGCTTTGGAAGACGCGTTGTTGCATGTCGTCGCGGTGGATACGGATGGAACCGCCGCCGATTTCGGTGCCGTTCAGCACCATGTCGTAGGCGCGCGAGAGGACTTCGCCGGGGTTGCTGTCGAGTTCGTCGAGGTTCGCGGTTTTTGGCTGGGTGAAGGGATGGTGCATGGAGTACCAGCGTTTGTCTTTTTCGTCGTATTCGAACATCGGAAATTCAATAACCCACAGCGGTGCCCAAGGGCCAGTGAGCATGTTGAGGTCGTGACCGACTTTGATGCGCAGCGCACCGATGGCGTCGTTGACGATGCTGGCTTTGTCTGCACCGAAGAAGATGAGGTCGCCGTTTTCAGCACCAACGCGTTGTACGATGTCAAGCGCGATAGCGCCTTCTGCACCGCCTTCTTTGGTCAGGAATTTCACGATGGGCGATTGCAGGCCTTCGGCGCTGGTTTTGTCGTTGACTTTGATGTAGGCGAGGCCTTTGGCGCCGTAGCGGGCGACGTAGGCGGTGTAATCGTCAATTTCTTTGCGGGTGAGTTTGTTGCCGCCGGGAATTTTCAGGGCAACGACACGGCCGTTTTCTTGGGCAGCAACGCTGGCAAAGACTTTGAAGCCGCTGTCTTTAACGAGGTCGGCGATGTCCACGAGTTCGAGCGGGATACGCAGGTCAGGTTTGTCCGAGGCGTAGCGACGCATGGCTTCGCGGTAGGTCATGCGCGGGAAGGGATTTGGCAGGTCAACGTTCAGGTGTTCTTTGAAGATGCCGCGAATCATGGTTTCCATGAGCTGCATGATGTCTTCTTCTTCAAGGAAGGAGGTTTCGATATCAAGCTGGGTGAATTCGGGCTGGCGGTCGGCGCGCAGGTCTTCGTCGCGGAAGCAGCGCACGATTTGGTAGTAGCGGTCGAAGCCGCTCATCATCAGCATTTGTTTGAAGAGTTGCGGCGATTGCGGCAGGGCGAAGAATTTGCCGGGGTGGGTACGTGAGGGGACGAGGTAGTCGCGCGCGCCTTCCGGGGTGGCTTTGGTCAGCATCGGGGTTTCGATATCAAGGAAGCCGTGATCATCCAGGTAGCGGCGCAGGGAGGAAGCGACTTTGCTGCGCAGGATGAGGTTTTTCTGCATGACTTCGCGGCGCAGGTCAATGGTGCGGTTTTTCAGGCGCACTTCTTCGGAGACATTGTCTTCGTCAAGTTGGAAGGGCAGCGCTTCGGATTTGGAGAGAACGGTGAGCACTTTGCCGAGGATTTCGATTTTGCCGCTGGCCATGTCGGGGTTTTCGGTGCCCGCCGGACGCAGGCGGACGCGGCCTTCAATCGCGAGGCAGTATTCGCTGCGCACTTGTTCAGCAAGAGCGAAGGCTTCGGCGGTGTCGGGGTCGATAACGATTTGCACGAGGCCGCTGCGGTCGCGCAGGTCAATGAAGATAACGCCGCCGTGGTCGCGTCGGCGGTGTACCCAGCCGGCGACTTTGACAGTTTCGCCATCAAGCTTTTCAGTTACGTCTGCCGCATAGTGTTGTCTGTACATGTGTTTTCCTTTTTGGGTAATAACGGTGAATGAGGCGGTCAAGGGCATCCCCCACCGCTGTGTGTTCGATGCGTTTTTTTGTGCGGCAGGCCGTCGCTACGACAAATACCGCCAGATTTTAAGCGGTCGCATTATAGTGCCTCACTTTCGCTCACGGTAGATTCGCAGCCCGACTTCCCGCGTGGCTTCAAGTGCGCCGGGTTTCTGGATGTCAAGGCGGATGTTGGCGGCAAGCGGGTAGGCAGCGAGCAGATGTGCGGCAAGGTGTTCGGCGAAGGCTTCGATGAGGCCGTATTGGCTGTTTTCTGCATATTTTATGATGTCGGCACAGATAGCGGCGTAATCTAGCGCCTGCTTGATGTCATCCGCTTCGCCGGCAGCACGGGTGTCGGTGCCCAGTTCGCAGCTGATGATGAGGGTTTGCTTCGCCGCGCGTTCATGGGGCAAAATGCCGATGACGGTTCGTACCTGTATTGCATGGATGTAGATGATGTCTTGCATAGTCATAGGGTTATGAATGGTTTTTTCTGAATTATCGCACTCAGGGGGTGTTATGCAACATTTTCTTTTTTGCTTTTTCGGCGCAATTGCCGGCTATGTTTGCGGCTCGTTATCTTCGGCGGTGATTGTCTGCCGCGCCATGGGTTTTGGCGATCCACGTACGCTCGGCTCAGGCAATCCGGGAGCGACAAATGTGTTGCGCATTGCCGGGGAAAAGGCCGCTGCCATCACTCTGGCAGGCGATTTACTGAAAGGCCTTATCCCTGTTGTGGTTTTCATCATTTTGCGTCGTTTTTTCCCAGCCGGCATTGATGATTTGGTGATTGTACTGGTCGGTCTGGGCGCGTTTTTCGGCCATTTGTATCCGATATTCTTCAATTTTGAAGGCGGCAAAGGGGTGGCAACGGCTTTTGGCGTACTGCTTGCCTGGAATCCCATCGTTGCCCTGCTTGGCGCCGCTATTTGGGGCGCGGTGTTTTATAACACGCGCATTTCTTCGCTTTCCGCCTTGTCTGCCGCTGCCTTTGTCGCGGTCGCCTCTATTTTTTATACGCCAGGGAAAGACTGGGCCTATATGTTGACGGCGGTATTCATCATCGTCGGCATGCTGTTCTACCGGCACCGCAGCAATATCGAGCGACTCCTTAAGGGTGAGGAGGCTCCGTTTGGCGGCGGCAAAATGAAAGACCCGTTTGCGGATGAGGACGATGACGAGTAATTGAGTCCATAAAAAAGCCCCGGAAATCCAGGGCTTTTTTGATTCAGGCAGCGTGATAAACCGCTGGCTTGGCGTGGGATTCAACCAGATTTTCCACCGTCTCGCAGCATCTGCCGCAGCAACTGCCTGCGCCCAACGTGGCGGCAATGGCGGCAGTGCTGTCATGTCCCTGGGCGATAGCGTCAATGATTTGGCGATCGGTAATGCCTTGGCAAATACAAACGTACATTTGGATGGGAAGTAATGTTATTTGAATTTAATGTAACGGCAAACCGCCGCATAGTCAAACCTTTTCACGGGCGGCGCGTTGTGCGGCGGCGGCGCATATGAAAGAATAGCCACATGGATAATGATCAACCTGATAACAATATTTTTGATGCAAAGGGCTACCGCTTTAATGTCGGTATTGTCCTGCTTAACGCACACAACCAGGCTTTTTGGGGACGCCGCAGCGGGCAGGATTCCTGGCAATTCCCGCAGGGCGGGATTAACGCCGGCGAATCAAGCGAGCAGGCAATGTGGCGCGAGCTGTTTGAAGAAACCGGCCTTGTTCCGGCGGATGTGTCGTTGCTCGGCGAAACGCGCGACTGGCTCTATTACCGCCTGCCGGTGCGCTACCGCCGCCGCCGTCGCCCCGGCATGGTGCAATGCATCGGGCAGAAGCAAAAATGGTTCCTGCTGCGCCTCGAAAGCGGCGATCCGGCGGTGAATTTGCACGCTTCCGGGCAACCGCCGGAATTCGACGAATGGTGCTGGATTGATTACTTCGCGCCACCCTCGCAGGTTGTGCATTTCAAACGCAAGGTTTATCGCCAGGCACTAGACGAATTGGCTCAATTGCTGCCGCCAGATGCCGTGCAACGACCGCTGTCCCCGCCACAGCAATACAGCGCAACGGCATCGGCGGACAAACAAAAGGCACCGTCATTTGCCCGCATGAGGAAATAAAAAAGCCCGTAGAGCGGGTTTTTTCACGCCAGACACCGCCTGAACACCCAACAAGCATCACGGAATATCGGCAAATAATGATAGAAAATTACAAATGCGAGAGTTTCCTATTTACAGGAAATATATAACAGCGTATCGTAGCGCACGGGCAAACACCCAATTTTTCACACATTTTTAACGAGGTTTATGATGAAAAAACTCTTTTTCTTGTTGCTTTGCGGCTTTTGCGCACCGCTTTTTGCTGCCGACAAGCCATTTACTGTGGTTACCACCTTCACCGTTATCGCCGATATGGCGCAAGAAGTCGCGGGCAATGATGCACAGGTGCTGTCCATCACCAAGCCGGGCGCGGAAATTCACGATTATGAACCGACGCCGCAGGATTTGGTCAAGGCGCAGCAGGCAGATTTGATTCTCTGGAACGGGCTTAATCTGGAACGCTGGTTTGAGCGCTTCTTTGCCAACGTCAAAGGTGTGCCGTCCGTAGTGGTAACCGAAGGCATCGAGCCGATGTCCATTCACGGCGGCGATTATGACGGTAAGCCAAACCCGCACGCTTGGATGTCGGTCGCCAACGCCAAAATCTATGTGCAAAACATCGAAAAGGCGCTCGCCAAGCACGACCCCGCTCATGCCGACAATTACCACAAAAACGCCGCTGCCTATCTCGCGAAACTGGATGCAATGGATGCTAAACTGAAAGCGGAAGTCGAAAAAATCCCGGCGGAACAACGCTGGCTGGTTTCCAGCGAGGGTGCATTCAGCTATCTCGCCAAAGATCTTGGCTTCAAAGAAGCCTATCTGTGGCCGATCAACGCTGAACAGCAGGGTACACCGCAACAGGTCAGCGCCCTGATTGAAACCGTCCGCGCCAACAAAATTCCGGTGGTATTCAGCGAAAGCACCATTTCCGACAAGCCCGCAAAACAAGTCGCGAAAGAAACTGGCGCCAAATACGGCGGCGTGCTCTACGTAGATTCCCTCTCGACCGCCGACGGCCCGGTGCCGACTTATCTCGACCTGCTCAAAGTAACCACGGATACCGTCATCAATGGCTTCCAACCCTGACTCGCCCTCGCTTGCGGTAGAAAACGTCAGCGTTACCTACCCGAACGGGCACCGCGCCATCGAAAACGTCACCTTCACCCTCGAGGGCAGCACCGTGTGCGCCCTCGTCGGGGTGAACGGCTCCGGCAAATCGACCCTGTTCAACACCATCATGGGCATCGTCCGCCCGCAAACCGGCACGGTGCAGGTCAATGGCCTGCCCGTCGTCCAGGCGATGCGGCAGAACGGCATCGCCTACGTCCCGCAAAGTGAGAATATCGACTGGCACTTCCCCATCCTCGTCAAAGACGTGGTCATGCTTGGCCGCTACGGCCACATGGGCTTCCTGCGCCGTGCGCGGCCGCAGGACCACGCCGCAGTCGCTGCCGCGCTGGAGCGCCTCGGTATCGCTGATCTTGCCGGACGGCAAATCGGCGCACTCTCCGGCGGGCAGAAAAAGCGCGTTTTCCTCGCCCGCGCGCTGGCCCAGGAAAGCCGCATCATCCTCTTGGACGAACCCTTTACCGGCGTGGACGCCAAAACCGAATATGCGGTGATGGAACTCCTGAAAACCCTGCGCAGCGAGGGCTACCTCATGCTCGTCTCCACGCACAACCTCGGCGCCGTGCCGCAATACTGCAACGAAGTCGTCCTCATCAACCGCAGCATCATCGCCCACGGCGGCATTGATGACATCTACACCGTTGATAACCTCGAACGCGCCTTCGGCAGCGTCCTGAAAAACATCGGCCTTGGCGACGTTGCCCCGCAAGTACGCATCATCAGCGACGACGAACACCCCGCCGTCTTCGTCGATAACCGGAACAACAGCCCGTGAACGCCCTGCTCGAACCACTCTCTTACGACTTCATGCTCAAAGCACTACTGAGCAGCGCGGCGGTCGGCGGCGTTTGCGCCCTGCTCTCGGTGTACCTCATGCTCAAAGGCTGGTCGCTCATTGGCGACGCCCTCTCCCATGCCGTCGTCCCCGGCGTCGCGCTCGCCTACCTGTGGCGCCTGCCTTACGCCCTCGGCGCCTTCACCACCGGCATCCTTGCCGCTGCCGCCATGCTCCTCCTGAAACGCCTGCCCATGTTGCGTCAGGACGCCATCATCGGCTTCGTCTTTACCCTCTTCTTCGCCGCCGGCCTCTTCATCATCTCGCTCTACCCGACGGCGGTGAACCTGCAAGCCGTCATCTACGGCAACATCCTCGGCATCGACGACCACGACCTGTGGCAAATGCTCGCCATCTGTGCCATCTCGCTCGCTATCCTCGCCCTTAAATGGCGCGACCTGATGCTGCTCTTCTTCGACGACATCCAGGCCACAACCGCCGGACTCGCCGTCAACCGTCTGCGCTGGCTCTTCTTCCTCCTCGTCAGCGCCGCCGTCGTCGCCGCCCTGCAAACCGTCGGCGCCATCCTCGTCATCGCCCTGCTCATCGCCCCCGGCGCGACCGCCTACCTACTCTGTCACAGCTTTGGCCGCGTTCTCATCACCGCCTTTACCATTGGCACCACCACTGCCGTCCTCGGCACCTACCTCAGCTACTTCGTCAACGGCAACACCGGCGCCGTCGTCGTCGTCCTGCAAGGCGGCTTCTTCCTCGCCGTCTTCACCGTCCGCCGCCTGCAACACCTCGCCGCCCTGCGCCAACACCCATGAACATCCTCACCGACGCCCTGCAATACCCCTTCATGCAACAGGCGCTCGCCATCGCCCTGCTGCTCGGCATCACCTGCGCCCTGCTCTCCTGCTACATCGTCCTCAAAGGCTGGGCGCTGATGGGCGACGCCATCTCGCACGCCATCCTGCCCGGCATTGTCATCGCCGCCGGCCTCGGTCTGCCACTCATCGCGGGTGCCTTCGCCGCCGGACTCACCTGTACCCTGGCCACCGGCTGGCTCGAACGGCGCAGCACCCTGCAAAGCGACACCCTGCTCGGCATCACCTTCTCCACCCTCTTCGCCGCCGGTATCCTCCTCTTCCAGCACAGCGACAGCGACCAGCATCTCACCCATATCCTCTTCGGCAACCTCCTGGGCATGCTGCCCGCGCAACGCTGGCAAGTCATCACCATCTGCGCGCTGGTGCTCCTCATCCTCGCCGGCAAATGGCGTGACTACATGCTGTTTATCTTCGACGAAGCTCAGGCCCGCCTTGCCGGCCTTTCCGTGCCATTCCTGCACACCAGCCTGCTCATCATGCTGACCCTCACCGCCATTGGCGCCATGCAGGCCGTTGGCGTCGTCCTCGTCGTCGCCATGCTGATTGCCCCCGGCGTCAGCGCCCAACTCGTCACCAAACGCTTCCACCACACCCTCGCCGTCGCAGTAGCGCTGGCGGTCGTGGCGAACATCACAGGCGTCCTCATCAGCTTCCACTGGGACGCCTCAACCGGCGCCAGCATCGTCCTCTGCCAGGCGGCAGGCTTCTTCCTCATGCTCGGATTGCGCGCCTTGCAACACATGGGCAAACGGGCGGGATAGCCCAGGATTTATCCCGCTTGGCGGCTACCCATGAACCCAGGTTTTATCCCGCTTGGCGGCTGCCCGCAAATCCAGGTTTTATCCCGCTTGGCGGCAGCCCGCGAATCCAGGCTTTATCCCGCTTGGCGGCAGCCCGTGAACCCAGCATTTATCCCGCTTGGCGGCTGCCCGCAAACCCAGGATTTATCCCGCTTGACGACTGCCCGCGAACCCAGGTTTTATCCCGCTTGGCGGCTGCCCGCGCCCCCAGGATTTATCCCGCTTGGCGGCTGCCCGCGAACCCAGTGTTTATCCCGCTTGGCGGCTGCTTCACCCATAACGCTACAATGTCGCTGCCATCCCTGCCGAGAACGCCCATGATCCGCATCCTCTTCAGCCTTATCCTCGCCCTTTGCATCCCGGCCTATGCCGTCAACCCCGATGCCCTCAAACTTGACCGCCCCGTCATTGACCAGGCGGAAATCCTCAGCGACGCCCAGGAAGCCGCACTTGCCACCCGACTGCGCGGCTGGCACGACGACGGCCTGATGCAGGCAGCCGTCGTCATTGTGGACAGCACCGACGGCATCCCGCTAAAAGACTACAGCCAAACCCTCTTTGCCCGCTGGCAACTGGGCGATGCCAGCAAAAACGACGGACTGCTTATCCTCATCGCCCATCACGACCACCGCCTGCGCATTCAGCCTGGGCGCGGGCTGGACGACATCCTCAGCACAGACCACCTGCAAGACATCATCAACACCCGCATCACCCCCGCCTTCAAGCGCGGCGACTACGCTGGCGGCATTGATAGCGGCCTTGATGCCATCGTTTCCCGCCTCACCGCCCCGCCACCAGCGCCGGTCACGCAGCGCGACTACAACTTCTTCCTGCTCACCCTGATCTGCACCTGCGTACTCGGCTGGCACCTCGGCAAACGCCGCCGCTTCCGCATCTACATCCCGCCGCTCTGCGGCGCCGGCTGGGCACTGTTCGGCATCTTCTATGGTGTTAACAGCGGCCTTGTTTTTGGCAGTGTCATCTTGCTCATCCTCGGCAGCACCATCCTTGCCTGGCTCCGCATCGCCCTCGGCAAAGCCCAGACGAACACAGCGGATAGCCCCGCCGGAGTGGAAGAAGCAGATGACGACAATGACGATGGGAATGACGGGGATGACGTGAATAAGGTTGATACAGCCGCCCGTCGCCGCGAACGCCGCGACGATAGCGACTCCTACCGCAGCACATACAGCAGCAGCGACAGTAGCAGCAGTTACGACGGCGGCGGTGGCAGCAGTAGCGACAGCGGCGGCGCAGACGGTTCATGGTGAGGGACATCGGAAGCCTTTGCTTGCCGTTGTGTTGCCGGGGGCTTCTGTGTATGATTGCGCGCGTTTCGCCGGTATAGCTCAGTTGGTAGAGCAGCGCATTCGTAACGCGCAGGTCATGGGTTCAAGTCCCTTTACCGGCTCCATTTTTACCTTGATTTTGTTTACCCCGCTGCGGCGGGGTTTTTTGTGCCCGTTTTTCATCCACTCTGCCCTTCCTGCCTATACCGCTCACCTCATCGCTATACGCACATGCCTGCTCGTCCTATCGTCTATATGTGGTTTTTCGTGATAATGATGTGAATTCATTGTTTATTGAGCGTTATATCCACACCATTCAGAGGTGATATGTTAGAATTCTCGCGAATTTTTAACCATGAGGTGCTATATGCCTGCTTTGATTCCGCTCAGAAAACCGCTTTTAGAACGGCTGCAACGTTATGTGAAGGTGCACACCACCTCCGATGCGGCCAGCACGACCGTGCCGACCACGCCGCAGCAGTGGGATTTGCTGAAACTCCTGCGCGATGAAGTGACGGCGCTGGGCATGACGGAAGTCTCGCTTGACGACAAGGGCTATCTCTTTGCCACCCTGCCCGCCACTACCGACAAGAAAGTACCGGTGCTGGGCTTCATGGCGCACGTTGATACCGCGCCGGGATGCAGCGGCGAGAACGTCAAACCACAGGTGATCGAGAACTATGGCGGCGGTGACATCCCGCTCAAAGGCAGCGGTGCCGTGCTCTCGCCCAAAGAATTTCCGGCGCTGGACGGCCTGCACGGGCATACGCTGGTCACCACCGACGGCACGACCCTGCTCGGCGCGGATGACAAATCCGGCATCGCCATCATTCTCTCGGCGGTGGAATACCTGCTGGCGCATCCCGAAATCCCGCACGGCAAAATCCGCGTCGCTTTCACCCCGGACGAAGAAATCGGACGCGGGCCGAAACATTTTGACGTCAAGGCCTTCGGTGCCGATGTCGCCTATACTGTCGACGGCGGCCCGCTGGGCGAATTGCAGTACGAAAACTTTAACGCCGACGAAGGCGTCGTGACCTTCTATGGCCGCAGTGTGCACACCGGCACGGCGAAAGGCGTGATGGTGAACGGCCTTGCCCGCGCCTGCGAATTTCATAACCGCCTGCCTGCGCACCTCACCCCGGAAGAAAGCGAAGGACGCGAGGGCTTCATCCACCTCTACAAATTCGAGGGCACACTGGAAGAATGCCGCCTGCGCTATTTGCTGCGCAGTTTCACCCGTGAGGAACTGGCCGACCTCGGCAAGATGCTCAGCGACACGATGGCAGCGATGCAGCGTGATTATGGCGAGCACTGCGGCAAGGTCGAAATCCACGAGCAGTACCGCAATATGCGCGAAAAAGTCGAACCGCACCGCTACGTTGTCGATATCGCCGAAAAAGTGATGCGCGATTTCGGCATTACCCCGCTCACCGCACCGATTCGTGGCGGCACCGACGGTGCACAGATTTCCTACATGGGCCTGCCGACGCCAAACCTCTTCACCGGCGGGGAAAACTTCCACGGCGCGTTTGAATTTATCTCGCTGGATGTGATGGAACAGGCGGCAAACGTCGTCCTCGGCATCATCTGCGAATTCGCACAACGCGATTAAACAAGAGACGCGCGCAGCCGTTCGCGGTTGCGCGCGGATAAAAATAGACCTCCGCCAGGCGAATAACGATTGACCCGCCGGGCGGGATAACGACACATCCCCGCTAATCCCACCGGAATACCCTCATGCACAGTGCCACACTCAGTATCCTCATCGGCGTCCTCGCCCTCATCGCTGCTGGCGGTTTCATCATCAAGGGTTATAACGCCAAAGGCGTGCTCTTTGCCATCGGCATCGCCCTGCTCGTCGTCGCCCTCGCGCTCGGCAACGACATCGTCAAGACCCCAAGCGGCCACCCTGTCGCCGATGTCAGCAACAGCATCTACGCCCTCTTTGAAAAACGCGGTGGCGGCCTGGGGATGATCATCATGATCCTCATCGGCTTCTCCGCCTACATGTCGCATGTCGGCGCCAACGATGTCGTCATCCGCGTCCTCTACAAACCGCTGCGCCATGTGCGCTCGCCCTACGTGCTGATGATCGGCGGCTTCATTCTCGCCGGTCTGATGTCGTTCGCCATCCACTCAGCGACCGCCCTCGGCGTCTTCCTCATGGCGACGCTGTTCCCCATCATGACCCGCCTCGGCATCAGCGCGCCGTCAGCGGCAGCCATCTGCTCGTCCACTACCGTGGTCAACCTCGCGCCGACCGCAGCCGACGTCATCCTCGCCGCCGAAAAAGCCAACGCCAACCTGATCGACTTTGCCTTCAAGACCATCCTGCCGATGTCGCTGGTCGCGCTGTTCTTCGTCGCCATCGCCCATTACTACTGGCAGCGCTATTGCGACCGCCGCGAAGGGCTGGTGCAAACCACAAACGGTACGCCGCTGGCCAACACCGAAGCAACCACGCTGCAAAGCGATGCGCCGCTCGGCTACTTCATCCTGCCCTTCCTGCCGATCATCGGCCTCTTTATCTTCGACGGCGCCGTCGCCGAAAAAGTCGAGCTGGGCGGGCTGGTCGTCCTGACCATCTTCATCACCGCCCTGCTGGAATTTGCCCGCACGAAAAAAGCGACGAAAGTTTATGAAGGCCTCGAAGTCTGCTACCGGGGCATGGCGGAAGGTTTCTCCGCCGTGGTCGTGCTCCTCGTCGCCGCCGGTATCTTCGCGCATGGCCTGGAAAGCATCGGCTTCGTCAAGGCACTGATCGAATCCGCGCAAAGCACCGGCGCGGCGGCAAACGTCGTCATGCTGGCGCTGGTCATCATCACCCTGATCGTTGCCATCGCCGCCGGATCGGGCAACGCCGCCTTCTTCGCCTTCGTTGAACTCGCGCCAAAACTCGCTGGCCAGATGGGGATCAACCCCGCCTACCTCATCGCACCGATGATGCAGGTCTCAAACACCGGACGCAGCCTGTCGCCAGTTTCCGGCGTAATGGTCGCCGTCTCCGGCGCAGCCAAAATCTCGCCGCTGCTGCTCGTCAAACGCAACAGCGTGCCGGGTTTGGTCGCGGTGCTCGTGGTCGTGGTGTACACCATGATGTTCATCCCCAAATAAGCGGCGAATCTCCGCTTGCCGCCGCTACTGCGGCGGCTTTTTTATGTTCGGCGTTTCCAGCTGGATACCCCAAACCGCCCTGCCCTGTTAAACAAATTCAGCCTTTATTTGCAAAAATGCAGAATAAAAAACCACACAAAGGACGAAACCAAGCATGAAAATCCAATAATCATCATTTTTTCACTAAAAAATCTTTGTCAGCTCCAGAAAGCGTGCTACGCTGTCGCGCCCGCATGAACCGGCGGTAACATCCTGACAAACCCCATGAAAAACAAAGAGGTAACCCATGACAGCCAGCACGTCCCGGCGCAGTCTCTTCACCCGCTTCCTTGACGGTGTGGAAAAGGCAGGCAACAAACTGCCCGATCCGGTCTTCATCTTCATCATCCTCTGCGCCATTGTCCTCATCGCTTCGTGGCTGTGCGCGCTGGCGGGCGTAACCGCCGTCAACCCCGCCGACGGCAAAGTCATCGCCGCCGTCAACCTGCTGAACCGCGAAAACATCGTACGCATCATTGAAGACGCGGTGAAAAACTTCGCCAGCTTCCCGCCGCTCGGCGTCGTCCTCGCTGCCATGATCGGCGTCGGCGTCGCGGAAAAATCTGGCTGGTTCGAAACACTGATGAAAGTCGCCGTCGCCCGCGCCCCCGCCAACCTGCTCATACCCGTCATCATCTTCGTCGGCATCATGGGCAATATGGCCGCCGATGCCGCCATCATCGTCCTGCCGCCGATTGCCGCGCTGCTCTTTCTGCGCATGGGCTATCACCCCATCGCCGGCATGGTCTGCGCCTACGCCGCCTGCCTCGGCGGATTTGCCGCCAACCTCACCGTCGGCCTCACCGATGTCCTCGCGCTGACCTTCACCCAACCCGCCGCTGCCCTGATTGACGACAAAGTACCGCTCAATGCCGCGATGAACTACTACTTCATTGCCGCCTCCACCTTCCTGCTGCTCGTGGTCGCCTGGTGGGTAACGGGCAAAATCCTCCTGCCGCGCATGGGGCAATACACCCCGGAAGCCGGCGTGGTAACAAACGATGATGGCAGCGTCAGCCCCAGCGAACGCAAAGCCATGCGCGCAGCGAATTACACCCTGTTCGCCATGCTCGGCCTGCTGCTCATCCTGACCATGCCGCAAGGCGCACTACTGCGCAACGCCGAGACCGGCAGCCTCATCGAAAAATCCCCCCTGATGAACGGCATCGTCTTCATCATCGCCCTGCTCTTTTTCTTCCCCGGCCTGGTCTATGCCTTCGTCGCTGGCACCGCCAAAAGCGGACGTGACATATCGCGCATGATGGGCGACTCCATGGCAAACATGGGTACCTACATCGTCATCGTCTTCTTCGCCGCGCAAATGCTCGCCTTCTTCAACTGGAGCAACCTCGGCATTATCATCGCCATCAAGGGGGCAACCGCCCTGGGAGGGCAAAACGGCATCACCCTCATCCTCGGCATCATCGCCCTCTCGGCGGGCATCAACATGCTCATTGGCAGCGCCTCGGCCAAATGGGCTATCCTCGCCCCCATCTTCGTGCCGATGATGATGCTGCTTGGCTACCACCCTGCCTTCACCCAAATGATCTACCGCGTCGGCGACTCCATCACCAACCCCATTACCCCGATGATGCCCTACATGCCGCTGCTCCTCTCCTACGCGCAGCGTTACAGCAAAAACATCGGCATGGGCACCCTCATCGCCGCACTCATGCCCTACACCATCGCCTTTGCCATCTTCTGGACCCTGCTGCTCATCGGCTGGTACCTGATGAACTGGCAACTCGGCCCGGGCGGCTTTATCTACCTCTAAACCCAGGAAAACCACAATGGAACAATACCTGCAACAACTCACCGCATGGCGCCGTCACCTGCACCAGCATCCCGAACTCTCCTTCGAAGAAGTGGAAACCAGCCGCTTCATTGCCGAAGAAATGGGCAAACTCAAACACGCAAGCCGCATCGAACGCCTGACCCCGACTAGCGTCGTCGTCGTCTTTGCCACCGGCAAACCTGGCGCCAAAATTGGCCTGCGCGCCGACATAGACGCCCTGCCCATCCAGGAAGAGCGCGACGACCTGCCCTTCCGCTCGGTGAACGACGGCAAAATGCACGCCTGCGGTCACGACGGCCACACAGCCATCCTGATGGCCGCCTGCCGCTACTTTGATGATCACTACGACCAACTCAGCGGCGAAATCCACGCCATCTTCCAGCACGCCGAGGAAAAACTGCCTGGCGGCGCGCGGGAAATGGTCGCCACCGGCTACTTCGATGACTTCGACTTCATCTACGGCCAGCACCTTTTTTCCACCTCGCCCGTCGGCATCCTCGACATCAAAGACGGCATGGCCAGCGCCAATACCGACGCCTACTACCTCACCATACGCGGCAAAGGCGGACACGCCGCCATGCCCGAAGGAAGCATTGACCCCGTCGTTATCGGCGCCCAGTTCGTCACCCTGCTGCAAAGCATCGTCGCCCGCCGCGTCTCGCCGCACGATGCCCTAGTCATCTCCAACACCGTCTTCCGCGCCGGCCACGCGCAGAACGTCATCCCCGACAGCGCCGAACTCGTCGGCAGCGTCCGCACCACCAGCGAAGAACACCGCCAGTTTGCGCGCAAAGCCATCGAAGACCTCATCAAAAACCTCTGTGCGGCAAACGGCGCGAGCTACGAACTTGACTACCAAATCGGCTACGACGTCACCTGGAACGATCCGGCGAAAACCGCCATCGTGCGCGAACTCGCCACCGCCCGCTTCGGCGCAGAACACATCGTCAGCCTGCCGGGCATGATGGGCGGCGAAGACTTCAGCGCCTTCGCCCGCTGTGCCCCCGCCACCTACGCCGTGATCGGCTCTGGCGCGCCCAACTTCGACTACCCGCACCATCACCCCAAATTCGGCCTGGACGAACGCTGCTTCGCCATCGGCCTGCAAATGATGATTGATGTCGGCATGAACAGTGCCCGCTTCAAGTCACAGATTTAACCCCCATGCCAATCACAGGAACCCCCATGACCCTCATCCGCCGTTTCCTCCTCACCCTGCCCATGCTTGCCACTGCCGCCCTCGCACAAAACGCACCGCTGATCATCGATAGCCGTTACGACTTCGCCGCCACCGTCACCGCCCTGGAGACCGCCATCCAGGAAAAAGGCATGACCCTCTTCGCCCGCATCGACCATCAAGCGGTGGCGAAAGAGGCAGGACTCGACATGCAGCCTGCCACCGTGCTCATCTACGGTTCACCCAAAGCCGGTACGCCGCTGATGCAAAACGACCCGACCCTCGCCCTGCAACTGCCGCTGAAAGTGCTCATCACCGAGAACGACGGCAAAGTGCAGGTGCTACTGAACAGTGCCGAACAAGTGGTGGCGCGTAGCAACACCCCGTACAGCGCCGTGGAAAACACCCTCGCCAACGCGGAAAAACTGATACGCGCGACCGTCGCCGTGCAACCGTAAAACCCAGAAAATGCCCCGCTTGACGGGGCCGGGATTTATCCCGCTTGGCGGGCGGCAGCGTACAATGCCGCCCGTTTTTTTGTGCGGAGGGATGATGCTGATTTTGCTGAACAAGCCGTTTAACGTGCTATGCCAGTTCACCGACAAATCCGGGCGGGCGACGCTCGCCGATTATGTGGATGTGCCGAACGTCTATCCGGCGGGATTGCTGGATTTTGACAGCGAGGGACTGGTCGTGCTCACCGACGATGGCCGCTTGCAGGCGCGTATCGCCGACCCGCGTTTCAAGCTGGCGAAGCGTTACTGGGTGCAGGTGGAAGGTGAGGCGGATGAAGCGGCGCTCGCACAGTTGCGCGCCGGGGTGTGGCTGAAGGACAAGAAGGCGCAGACGGCGCGCAAGACGCTGCCCGCCGAAGTGCGCCTCATCGCGCCACCCGCGCTGTGGCCGCGCGAACCGCCGGTGCGGTTCCGCAAAACGGTGCCGGATTCGTGGCTGGAAATCGTCATCCGCGAAGGGCGTAACCGCCAGGTGCGGCGGATGACGGCAGCGGTCGGCCTGCCGACGCTGCGTTTGGTACGGGTGCAGGTTGGTGATTGGTCTTTGGGCGCGCTACAATCCGGACATTGGCAATTTGTTAAAAAATGAGGTTTTTATGTTGAAGGAAGCGATTGATTTGCTGGTGCACGGCCAGGATGTGCCACCGGAGTTAATGCGCAGCGTGATGCTGGCGCTGATGCATGGCGAGGCTGATCCGGTAGCGGTTGGTGCCTTTTTGACGGCGCTGACGCTGAAAGGCGAGACGGCAAGCGAGGTGACGGCGGCAGCGCAGGTGATGCGCGAACTGGCAAAACCCGCCGATTTGGGCGAGGACGTGCTGGTGGATCCTGTTGGCACCGGCGGCGACGGCGCCAGCCTTTTTAACGTCTCGACAGCAGCGGCGGTGATTGCCTCCGCCGGCGGAGTAAAGATCGCCAAGCACGGTAACGTCGCCGCCAGCAGCGCTTCCGGCAGCGCAGATGTCTTGAGTCAGGCGGGCGTGGTCGTGGATCTTGAACCCGCGCAGGTGAAAGAATGCATTGCGGAAACGGGTTTCGGCTTCATGTTCGCCCAGGCCTATCACCAGGCGATGCGCCATGTGGTGCCCATCCGTCGCGCCATTGGCATCCGCACCGTGTTTAACGTTCTGGGCCCGCTGGCTAACCCCGCCGGGGTCAAGCATCAGGTGCTGGGCGTGTTCAGCAAAGCGTGGCTGTGGCCGATGGTCGAAGTGGCACGCTCGCTCGGCGCCAAGCGGGTGCTGGCGGTGCATTCGCAAAACAGGCTGGACGAATTTAGCGTCACGGCGGTGAACCACGTCGTCGAACTGCGTAACGACGGCATCATTTTCGATCACGAAGTAGATCCCAAGAGTTTTGGCATGACATACAGCGACCACAGCCCGCTGCAAGTCAAGGACGCAGCGCAAAGCCTGGCGCTGATTGAGCAAGTGTTTGCGACAGGCGAACCCGCCATCGGCTTCGACATGCTGGCACTAAACGCAGCGGCGATATTCCTCGTCGCCGGAAAAGTGCCGAATCTGGCGGAAGGGGTAGAACTCGCCCGCAGCCTGATGCGCGATGGCAGCGCAACGCGGCAGTTAAGCCGCATCGCTGCCTGCTCACAACGTTTACAAGGAAACCCATGATGGCAACGATTCTGGATGAAATCCTCGCGCACAAGCGGCAGGAAGTAGCTACGCAAAAACAGCGTATTGACCTGGACCAGCTGGTCGCGAACATCGCCGCCAGCAACGATGCGCCGCGCGGCTTCATGAAAGCGCTTCTGGCGCGGGTCGCGGTCGGCGGCACGGCGGTCATCGCCGAAATCAAGAAAGCCTCGCCCAGCCTCGGCGTCATCCGCGCCAACTTCGATCCGGTGGCGATTGCCGAAAGCTACGCGGAAGCCGGCGCCGCCTGCCTGTCGGTCTTGACCGACGAAAAATACTTTCAGGGCAGCGCCCGCTACCTGCGCCTGATCCGCAGCGCAGTCGGCCTGCCGCTTTTGCGCAAAGACTTCATTATTGACGAATACCAAATCGTCGAAGCACGCGCCCTTGGCGCTGATGCCGTGCTGCTTATTGCCGCCGCCCTGAGCGACGACGAACTGGCGCAATTCACCCGCGTCGCCCACGATCTGGGGCTGGACGTGCTGGTTGAAGTGCATGACGAAGCCGAATGCGAACGCGCACTCAAACTGCCGCTGCGCGTTATCGGCGTCAACAACCGCAACCTGCATGACTTCTCCGTCTCGCTCGACACCTCAAAACGCATCAAGGCAATGCTGCCGCCGGATTACCTGCTGGTTTGCGAAAGCGGTATCCACACCCGCGCCGACATTGATGAAATGCAGGCAGCGGACATTCATGCCTTCCTCGTCGGCGGTGCGCTGATGCAGGCGGAAGATCCCGGCGCAGCGCTGACCACGCTGCTTGCGCCAGCGGCATAAGTCCGCCAGCGACATAAAAAGGCAGACCACCGCGTCTGCCTTTTTAATGCTCGCCGCCAAGCGGGATAAATACTGGGCTCGTGAAGTAAGTCATCATGTCGTGATTGGATGTGACAGCCATACCCGGCTATTCATGGGAATTTGGTATGGGTCGCCATCCGGTGCCTGTGGCACAATCCGCCGCTCATTTCTGTGGAGGTCTTATGTTCCGCTTGTTTCGTCCGGCTGTTGCCGTTTTATTGTTGTCCGCCTCTTTTGCCGCCACCGCCCTGCAAAGTTACGTTGCCGAATATGATTTGACCATTCGCGGCGTCGGCGCCGGGCGGGTACGGCATGAGGCGTTTTTTAACGATTTGGGCTATCGCGTGGAAGCAACCGGCAATCCGTCGCTGGCCGCCAAGATGCTGGGTTATGGCCAGATTCGCGAGAAAGCGGAAGGCCGCATCGCCGGCGACCGGGTGATGCCCGCTTCCTACCGCCGCGAGATGGACGGCAAGGAAAACCAGTTTGTTTACTACAATTATGGCGATCTGGCGAACGGCAAGATTCAGGCGGTTATCGGTTCGCAAAACAAGGAATTGCGCGTCAACCCGAACGAACCTGCGCTCGATATGCTCGCCCTCGTGGTGCAAAGTACCCTGGATGTGGAGCGGGGCCGTGTCGGCGAACATAAATACACCCTGGTCAATGAAGACCGCGTGCGTAGCTATGAAGTGAAGCGGTTGCCGGATGAAAAATGGAAGGATGGTAAGAGCGGTAAAACAGTCGTGGTCAAGGTGTTTGTGCAGACCAGCGGCAACCGCCAGACCAAAATTTACTTCGCCGAAAATCCCCTCCGTTTGGTAAAATTACAACAACTCAAGGATGGGGAATCCCGCTTCGCCCTAAAACTATTGAATTACAAAGCACTCTAATGTAATGAAAGTACTCCTGCTCGCACCCAAAGACTCGCCGACATATCTGAACGCTCTCTATGCCGCTTTGCGTGTGCAGGTTGGTACTTGCGATCTCTATGCGCTGGATGCCAAACAAAGCGCCAATCTGGAAGATTTTTTTCGTCATTTCGTCCGTTTGCCGCAATACGACCGCATCGTTTTGATGTACGACGGCGATTATATTTATCAGCAAGGGCGCTTTCTGCGTACCTTACCAACGCTCGCGATGCTGCGTCCGGACTTTGACCCGCCGGAAACGCGACGCAAGATGAAATCCAATTTTCATGCAATGCCGTGGCTGCGCTGGATCGGAAGCGATACCAGTGTGGCGCAGGAATACAGCGCGCAGGGACATGATGTGTTCTGGATTCCGCAGATTTATGATCCCGAGCATTTTTACGCGCGCAGCAAAACGCGCGAGTTGCCCGCCTGTCATATCTATGATGCCCGGGGCGACACTGCGCAGCAGTTGCAGAAGGCGCTCTCCGGCAAAATCGCGCTTAATGTGCTCAGCTGCAACCGTGAGGAATTATGGAAGGACATGAGCAGCGGCACCGTCGGACGCGAAGATCTGTTCATCTTTATTCCGGAAAACGACCATTACGACCCGACACCGATGATTTGGGCAATGGCCTGCGGTGCCGTTGCCCTGACCCCCGACCCAGGCAACGATATCCGCATGATTTACCGCTGGCGTAATCTGCACGACACGATTTTTTTCAACAAAAAAGATGCGCTCCTCCCTATCATCGAGAAAATCCTCACCAATCCGCACCGCCTCACCAGCCTCGCCCAACACGCACTCTCCCGTGTCAAAAATTTTCAGCCGCAAAGCATCGGGCAGCGCGTCGGCGAATTTCTGGAAACACAGGTGCGCAATCCGGCGGATTATCCGAAGCGGCAACGTATTTTCGGCTTTGAAATCTGATGTCGTCCTCTTTTAAAGCCGCCCTGCGGCAAGCGGTACAACGCCCCGCTTGGCAACAAAATCTCTTTATTCCCGTACTGGCGCTGCTGACGGCGTTATGGATCTGGCTGGAAGGCGGACGCGTGCTGGATGTGGAATCGCTGCAAACACTGTGGCGCAGCGTGCATGGGCCCCAAACGCTGTTTGAGTGTCTGCTTGCACCATTCAAGGCATCAAGCGACGCGGTGGTCGCCCTGATGGCACTTATTTCCACACTGTCCCTTTGCCTGTTTTGCCGTATTTCACGCCTTGTCGACATTGGCCCGCAGACGACGTTTCTGCTGTTCCTGCTGCTCAACTTTAATCCGGAATATAACGATGTCCGCCTGCAAGTGAGCGCGTTTCAGCCGGCGATGCTGCTGTGGCTTACAGGGTTGTATCTCTTCCTCGCTTATTACCGCAATTATCTGTATTGGGCTTTTCTCGCTTGGGCTCTGACTGCCTGGCTGGCGGCACTACTTGTTCCCGCCGCCGCCTTCTGGGCGGGCGGTTTCCCGCTGCTGTTCCTCTTCTGGCCGGGGCGTAGTAACTGGCGGCAGCGTCTGCGTGAACGCGGCCTTTTCCTCCTCGCTTATTATGCCCTGATCGTCTGCATCATCCTGGTAATTGCACCCTGGCGGGAAGCGGTTACCGCCTGGTTGCCGGCTTTCATCCAAAATCTGGATTTGAAGCGGCACGATATGTCCTTCTTCATCAATGCCAATAACCCCGTGGATATCAGCCTCTTTGAAGGCTTCCTGATCGCGCTGCTGCTGGTCGTCGTCAACGCCGCCAAAATCATCGGCCCGGTCATTGTCCTGCTGGTTGTCCTCGCCGTGACGCGTCGTGCGATGAACACTGTGCTGGAAATGCGGGTGCGCCTTTTCTTCGCTTTCTCGCTGGGTTACTTCTGGGTACTGTCGGCGTTTGCCTTCATGTATTACGACGCGCTGCCGAGCGATCTTTATTACACCCCCATCACCATGCTAACGCTGTGGCTGGTGTCCGGCGTCGTTTTCTACGCCCTGCAACGCGTCAAAAGCGGGCGCATCCCGCCGCAACGCCTGCTGATTCTCGCCTGGCTGATGGTCGCTTATGCCCTGGCCAGTATCATCACCTTCGGCCCCTCGCTGACCTACCTGCGTGAAGCGGGCGAGTGGGCGCGGCAGCAGCGTGGTAGCAGCCGTGTTTTCAGCAACAGCCTGACTGCCCTCTATTACGGCGGCGGTGCCCCTTTCCGTAATAGCGACGGTTTTGCCGAAATGGGCAATGCCGTATCGCATTACTATGACATCAGCACCGGCGACCTCTACATCCACATTCAGGGGCGGAATAATCCACAACAGCCGGAAGACTTCGAACTCTTCGACATCCTGCACACCTTTGCCAACGAGCGCGGCGACAAGGCCTACATCCTGCGCCCGAAAGTCGAATGACGCCGGAAGAACTGGCGCGGCGGCGCGGCCTGCCCGTTGCCACCATGCGCAGCCTGCTTGCTGAATACCAGTTTGCCCTGACTGATGAAATGGCTGCCGGCCTCGGCGACGATCCCGCTGATCCCATTGCCGCGCAATTTCTGCCTGATGTACACGAATTTACAGTCGCTGAAAGTGAGCTGAGTGACCCTATCGGCGATGCACCGCATTCACCGTTGCCCTCGCTGGTACACCGCTATCCCAACCGCGTCCTGTGGAAAATCTCGCCGGTCTGCGCCGTGTACTGTCGCTTCTGCTTCCGCAAAGAACACATCGGACGACGCGGCACTGCCTTGCGACAAGCAGAAATCGCCGACGTCGCCGCTTACCTCACCGCCCATACAGAAGTCGAAGAAGTCATCTACAGCGGCGGCGACCCGCTCATGCTGACCACCCCAAAACTGCAACAATGTGCCGCTGCTTACCGCGACCTGGCGCATATCCGCCGCCTGCGCATCCACAGCCGCATTCCCGTTGTCCAGCCTGCTGCCATCAATGACGCATTACTGGCCCACCTCAGCGACTTGCCGCAAAGCCTGCACATCGTCGTACACATCAACCACAGCGCCGAACTAACCACCAATGCCCGCGCTGCCCTGCGAGCCCTGCGCACCAGCGGCGCCCAGCTCTACTCGCAAACCGTACTGCTCAAAGGCGTCAATGCCGATGCGGCCACCCTCGCCCGCTTGATGAATGACCTGCTGGATGCGGGCGTCGTCCCCTATTACCTGCACCACCCCGACCTCGCACGCGGTACCGGCCACTTCCGCACCGCCCTCGCTGAAGGCAAAGAAATCACGCGCGAACTGCGCCAACGCCTGTCCGGTATCGCCATGCCGACCTATATCGTCGAAATCCCCGGCGGTGGCGGCAAAGTCCCAGTCAGCGAACTCAGCGCCGAACAAGAGGCCTATCTCAACAAACTCGGCATCTGGTGATGCCAAGCCCGCGAAAAAAACGATAAGATACGCGGGTCATTACCGGCACATTACCTGTTTATGTATAACGGCAGCGTTAATACGAACAGCGTGATACCAGCATACCGGCGGATGCCGGTACATACCCCAAACGAAAAGGAACGCAACATGGCACACCCCGTCAATCTCACCGTCAAGGACACCACCGGCCGCGTTATCGGCGAATACACCACCAAAGCCGGTGGTGCACCGCTACAAATTGAAGCGGTGAACAACGTCTACTACGAATTTGCCGAAGCCGGGGGACGCGGCCCGGCGGCGCTCAGCGGCACACGCAGCGGCGATGACCTCGTGGTGAGCATTGACAATAACAACAGCCTGATCATCAAAGATTACTTCAGCAACGGCCAGGGGGCGTTAGTCGGCATGCAGGCCGACGGCACACCGTACATCTACCCGGTAGTGGATAACGCTCCGGAACACATCTTGGCGAGCGAAATTGATACCGGGACAGCAACAGGCAGCAGCCTGCCACTAGCGGCGGTTGCCGGCATCATCGGCGGTGTAGCACTGACCGCAGGCGGCATTGCCATTGCTGCGCATAATCACGACAAACACCATCACGACGACAACGTGACACCGCCGCCACAGCCTAACCCCCAACCCAATCCGAATCCACAACCCAATCCGAATCCACAACCCAATCCGAACCCGCAACCTAACCCGAATCCGCAACCCAACCCGAATCCACAACCTAACCCGAATCCACAACCTAACCCGAATCCGCAACCTAACCCGAATCCACAACCTAACCCGAATCCACAACCTAACCCGAATCCACAACCTAACCCGAATCCGCAACCTA
>ERZ772971.300-NODE-300-length-32626-cov-5.871481_pt1 | contig 32626 bp, 30 predicted proteins | sample MGYA00511943_ERZ772971 | MGnify/ENA primary metagenome ERZ772971 (study PRJEB29015, sample SAMEA2737929) | human oral metagenome | biome: human oral; feature: human-associated habitat; material: dental | place: China | collected 2144 ... | reverse complement strand
CTGCCCGGTGTGCGAGGGGTACGGGCTGACGGAGGCCGCTCCGACGGTGGCGTGCACGCCGACGGACACGTCCCTGCACGACGGGACGGTCGGATTGCCGTTGCCCTCGACGGAAATACGGATTCTGGACGGGCAGCGGCAGCCGCTGCCGGCCGGTCAGGCAGGAGAGGTGGCGGTACGTGGACCGCAGATCATGGCAGGCTACTGGCAGCGTGAGGAAGAGACGCGGGAATTCCTGATGCCCGATGGCTTTTTCCTGACTGGGGATGTGGGGGTCATGGATGATCGGGGCTTTCTGCGGCTGCTGGACCGGAAGAAGGACATGATTCTGGTGTCCGGCTTCAACGTGTACTCCAACGAGGTGGAGGAGGTCGTGTCGAGCCACCCCGGCGTGAAGGAGTGCGCGGTGGTGGGGGTCGAGGACGAGCGTTCGGGCCAGGCGGTGAAGGCGTATGTGGTGCGCAGTGATCCGGCGCTGACCGGGAAGACACTGCAGGCGCACTGTGCAGAGCGGCTCACGGGCTACAAGCGGCCGCGGATCATCACCTTCGTGAAGTGGCTGCCCAAGAGTGATGTGGGCAAGGTGCTGCGCCGGCCGCTGCGTGACGGGACGGTGGTGCCCGAGACGGACTGAGCGGCTGTGTGCATCGCTGCCTGGCGCATGTCATGGACGCATTCGTTCCCGCGCCCCCCTTTGGGTGTGCAGGGCAGGCTGGCCGGCCTCGTCTGTGCAGGGCGCCCTGTCAGCACGCGGATTCGGGGTCCAAAGCGCTCGCAGACTTGTGCAGAGGCTCCCTGAGCTGCGTTGCATACACCGGCACGATGTTCTCGAACCGCTGGCCGTTGAATTCGGCCGGCAGGCGGATCATGTCGATGTCGAACAGCTGCTTCAGGTTGTCCACGGTCAGCACCGTAGCCGTGGGGCCGAAGCGGGCCTGGGGCTGGGTCATCAGCAGCGTTTTGTGGGCCACGGCCAGTGCGTGGTTTGGCTGGTGGGTGGTGAACAGGATGGTCAGCCCGCGCTCGCGTGACAGCCGGTGCAGCAGCGTCAGCAGCCTGTCCTGGTTGTGCACATCCAGGGCCGAGGTGGGCTCGTCCAGCAGCATGATGGGGGCCTCGGTGGCAAGCGCCCGGGCCGCCAGCACCAGTTGCCGCTGGCCGCCGGAGAGCTGCGCAAAATCCCGTCGGGCCAGATCATCGATGCCCAGATCGGCGAGCGCCTGACGGGCGATGGCCACATCCTGCGGCGAGGGGGTACCGAAGGTCTGGATGTGCGTGGAGCGCCCCATCAGCACGATATCCAGCACACTGTAGGCAAAGGGCGGCGTGAAGAACTGCGGCACGAAGCTGCAGGTGGCCTGCTTGCGTACCTGGCCTTCCTGTGGGCGATGGATGTCGAGCAGGACATCCAGCAGGGTGCTCTTGCCGCAGCCGTTGGGGCCCAGAATGGCCAGCACTTCACCGGCCTGCAGGGAAAGATCCAGGCCAAGAAACAGCCAGCGGCCACCGGGATGGTGAAAGCCCAGACCCTGGGCCTCGATCAGGGGGGACGCACCTTCATGCCCGTCGGCACGGACGGAGATGTCCTTTTCGTCGGTACGGCCGGCGATGTCTTTTGCCGGGTGTTCGCCTGTGTCTGGCATGGATGTGATTCTCATGGATTGTCGAGGCGCATGGGGTGAGTCTGGCAGTCAGCGCTGCCGGCCCACGGCCGGGGTCAGCCCGGAGGGAAACTCCCTTTGGGCATGCATGACTGTGCAGGCCGTGTCTTGAGGCCATCAAGGATCTGCGGCCCTGCCGCCTTGTCCCGCATGTCCAGAGGGGAGGCGGGGGACCAATGAGCCCATACACGCTCTATTCGGAAAACTGCTCCTTCTGCCCGCGCCGCAGCTGATACACCAGGACGGCAAACAGCGGCGCACCCAGCAGCGAGGTGATGATGCTGACCGGAATTTCGCTGGTCGAGAGCGTGCGGGCCAGCGTGTCGACGATGATCAGGTACAGCGCGCCCATCAGCAGGGTGCAGGGCAGCAGCTGCTGGTGATTGGCGCCGACCAGCATGCGGCTCAGGTGCGGGATGATCAGCCCCACCCAGCCGATGCTGCCGCTCACGGCTACCTGGCTGGCCACCAGCATGCCGCTGCAGAAAATCACCAGCCAGCGCAGCGGACGGATGTTCACGCCCAGGGCACGGGCTTCGCGTTCGCCCAGTGACAGCAGGTTCATGCTCCAGCGCAGGCCCAGCAGCACCACGCTGCACAGCGTCACGGGCACGACCAGCATCAGCAGCTTCTGCGGGTTGCTGGTGGCAAAGCTGCCCATCAGCCAGAAGACGATGCTGGGCAGTTTGTCTTCGGTGTCGGACAGATACTGCAGCAGGCTGACCAGGGCCGAGAAGAAGCCACTGATGATCATGCCGGTGAGAATCAGCATCAGCAGGCTGCGCTGGATGAGGCGGTGGCTGAAGACAAAGATCAGCACCAGGGTGACGAGACCGGCGAGCAGGGTACTGAAGAACAGCCCGTAGATGCCCAGTCCCAGAAAGATCGCCATCGTGCCGCCGAAGGCTGCGCCGGAGGTGACGCCGATGACGTGTGGATCGACCAGCGGGTTGCGGAAGATGCCCTGCAGCGAGGCGCCGCTCAGCGCCAGGGCGGCACCGGCAATGCCGGCACACAGGATGCGCGGCAGCCGGATCTGGAAGATGATCTGCTGGTGGATCGGCTCGATGGCCAGGCCGCGAGCCTTGTCCAGCAGGATGCCGGCCACCCTGGGCAGGGGCAGCGTGTACTGCCCCGCGCCCAGCGCCAGCAGCATGGTCAGCACCAGCAGGATGGCGAGCACCACCATTCGCGTACGGGCATGGGAAGGCATGTCGACGGTTTGCCTGGATTTATCTGGCCTGTCTGGCGTGGGCCGAATGATCGTGCATCGACGCGTCATTGGCGGCGGCGCCCGGCATGTCCGCCTTGCCCGGCTGGTACGGCACACGGTAGAACTTCAGGTACCAGTCGTTGACCATTTTGTCCAGATTCACGTCCCTGAAGCGCTGCGGGTAGAGTTTTTTGGCCATCCACACCTCACCCAGTGCCACGGCTTCGGGCATGGGGTAGCCCCAGGCCTTGGCGTATTCGGGCATCAGGAAGACGCGCTTGCCCTTGACGGCATCGATGCCGGCCCAGCCTGCATCGCTGTCGATGGCATCCACCACCTGCGGAAAGCGGTCCTGCACGAAGATGACGTGCGGGTTCCAGTCCAGCACGTTCTCCAGCGATACCTGCCTGAAGCCCTTGATGGTGGCGGCTGCCACGTTGAGGGCGCCGGCATGTTCCATCATCAGGCCGGTGTACTTGCCCGAGCCGTAGGTGCCCAGATCGGGGTTGGCCATGTAGGTGCGTACGCGCTGGTCGGGTTTGATGTCCTTCAGGCGTTTTTCCAGCATCGGACGGTTGGCAAAGGCGGCCCTGACCAGTTCTTCGCCCTGTTTCTGCTTGCCGAACACGTCGGCGATGATGCGGATGCCCTGTTTCAGGCCGTCGTTGTAGGACTGGTCCTCATCCTTCAGGGTGGGGTTGAGTTTGGAGGCTTCCTTCTCGTCGCCGGTGCGCAGCGAGATGGCCACGAGCGGCACGCCGGTGTCGGTGATCTGCTTGATCATGTCGGCCGGCGCGTAGTTGGTGACGAACACCACGTCGGGTTTGAGTGCCAGCAGGGCCTCGATGTTGACGTGGGTGAGATCACCGGGTGTGCCCATTTTGGGCAGGGTGGGGGCCAGACGCACGTAGTCGGCACCCAGCTGTTTCTTCCAGTTGGAGAGCACGCCCACCACCTGGCCCATGGCGTCGAGCTGGTTGGCGATGTTGACGGTCTGGTGCTGCAGGATGACGGCCCGTTCGATGTGGTCGGGCAGGGTGACGCGGCGGTTGAGCTGGTCGGTGATGGTGCGCTCGGCCAGCGCGTGGGTGGAGATGAAGCCTGCGGCAAGCAGCAGGCACAGTTTGGCAAGACGCATGGGAAGGTCCTGGGATGGAGGAGGTCTGGGGGATCCGTGGTGAGGATGCTTCCGGGGCACCGGGCTGCCCTCGGGAGGGGCAACAGCCTGGAAGCTGGGGCATTATATTCCGTCGTATATAACGCTTGGGGGCTGGTTCCGAGGGGGCAGGTGGCTGCGTGTCAGATGCGGGATGCAGGAGGGTACGGGGGCTGGTGTCGACGTAGCCAATGAATCACGGAATGCTCTGCAGGTACGGTGTGCTGTGGTCCTGGGCGGCAAAGGGGGCGCTTGTCCTTGACACCTTGACAGTCACGCAGAACGATATCTATCATCGATATATACCTTTTGCATGATGGAGAGAGTACTGTGGACTACGCTGCAAAGTTGTTCATGTCGGGCCGGAGCCAGGCGGTCAGGCTGCCGAAGCAGCTTCGTTTTACCGGAGAGGAGGTCATAGCCAGGCGCTTTGGCAATGGTGTTCTGTTGCTGCCCGTTGATTCTCCATGGCAAATCATGTGGGAGGCGCTCGATGAGTTCGAGCCAGGGTTCTCGCTGGAGCGTAACCAGCCGGTCGGTCAGCAGGAGCGAGAGGAACTGTTCAAATGAGCCGCGCTCGCTATTTGCTGGATACGAATATCTGCATATATATAATCAACCGCAGGCCGCCGGAAGTGGTGCTTCGTTTTGATGGTCTTTCGTTTGGGGATGTTGCTGTTTCTTCCATAACGGTTGCCGAGCTGGATTATGGTGCTGCGAAAAGCGGTTCCGAACGAAACAGGGCGGCATTGCAAAAATTTCTTGCTCCTTTGGAAGTGTTGCCGTTTGATGACGAAGCAACGCGCCATTATGGAAGTCTGCGAGCGCGTCTGGAAAGACTGGGAACGCCGATTGGTCCTCTTGATATGCTGATTGCTGCTCACGCGCTGGCACTGGATTGTGTATTGGTTACCAACAATGTCAGGGAGTTTTCCCGGGTGCCGATGTTGAGGCTGGAAAACTGGGTGGACTGATCAGGTTGCGGGGATGAGTGGTTCCAGAAGGCTCGCCATGTGCCACAAAGCCCTTCGATCCTCCGGGCCCTTTGCCGTGAAGGCTGCCGTCTTCTTCTACGATGGGCAGGACGTGGCCCGATTGGCGCTGTTTCGTGCCGGGCCACCCGGTGCGTGCCGTGGGCGCATGCGTTTCCGCGCAGGCCGTGTTGCAGTGCCCCGAACATCGGGGATTCTGCAACCCTGCCGCCCTGTCCTGCACGCCCCGTTTGTTCAAGACAAGAGGAGATGTACAGATGGAACATGTCGTTGCCGCTTTGTTCGAAGTGCCCAGCGAGGCTTATCAGGCGTTCACCGAGCTGCGGACCTTCCCGCAGAATGACGATACCCGGCTGGCCCAGGCGGTGCTGGTGAAGAAGGAAAACGGGGTCATCACCGTGGCCGATGCTTTCAATCCGCTGGCCCAGGCCTCCGATGACATGCTGACCGGCACGCTGATCGGTTCGGTGCTGGGTATTCTGGGTGGCCCGCTGGGCGTGCTGTTCGGCGCCGGTGTGGGCGCCTGGGTGGGCAGCGTGGGGGGCACCGATGAGGCGCTGGCCCAGGGCACGCTGATCGAGGCCGTGGCCACCCGCATGAAGAATGGCGATGTGGGCATCATCACGCTGGCCCAGGAGAAGTCCGAAGCGCCGCTGGACCAGTTCTTTGGCAAGTTCAGGACCATCGTGGCCCGCTGGGATGCCTGGCGCATCCAGCAGGAAGTGGTCGATGCCCTGGAGGTGCAGGCCGACCTGCAGGCCAAGGCTCGTGCCGAGCTGAAGGCCAAACGCAGCCAGGAGCGCAAGGAAAAGCTCGAAGAATTCAGGCAGTCGATCCAGCAGAAATTCGACGAGCTGAAAGCGAAGTTCAAGTGATTTTTCCCGGAGTCCCTGATATGCGCTGAGGCTGCACCGGGGCAGCCTCGTACCCGATTCCGTTTTTTGTTCCCATCGAGGAGGTCCATCATGGAACACATCGTGGCTGCCCTGTTCGACGTGCCCAGCGAGGCTTATCAGGCCTTCACCGAGCTGAAGGGCTTTCCGCAGAATGACGAGACGCGCATTGCCCAGGCCGTGCTGCTGAAGAAGGAAAATGGCGTGATCTCGGTGGCCGATGCCTTCGATCCGCTCCGGCAGGTGGGGTCGGACATGCTGACCGGCACGCTGGTCGGTTCCGTGCTGGGCATTCTGGGCGGACCGCTGGGCATGCTGTTTGGCGCAGGCGTAGGTGCCTGGGTGGGCAGCATGGGCAGTTCGGAAGAGGCCATGGCGCAGGCCACGCTGCTGGAAACGGTGGCCACGCGACTGAAGAATGGTGATGTGGCCATCATCGCCCTGGCCCAGGAAAAGAGCGAGACACCGCTGGATGAGTTCTTTGGCCGGTTCAAAACGCTGGTGGCCCGCTGGGATGCCTGGCGCATCCAGCAGGAGGTGGTGGATGCCGAGCAGGTGCAGGCCGATCTGCACGAACGGGTGCGCGCCGAGCTGCGTACCCGGCGCAGCGAGGAGCGCCACGAGATGTTCGAGGAGTTTCGCCAGTCGCTCAGGCAGAAGTTTGAAGAGCTGAAGGCGATGTTCAAGTGAGGGACAATTCCTTTCAATGAAAACGCCGTACCACCCTGCAGAAAATGTCCTGCAGGATGGTACGGCGTTCATGCCTTCAGGCCGGCATGGTGCCGACGTTTTTCACTTGCCGGTGGCCGGGGCCTTGAGTGTTGCCGGATCCAGCGCCCGGGTGGGGGTCATGCCCAGCACGCCGGCCGAGGACGGGCCCTGCACGTCTCCCACGTACAGCTGGATGCGCGAGCGGAAGCGTTCGACTCCATCACGGTCGGCCATGAAGCGCTCGAAGGCGGAGAGGTTGGCGTTGCTGTATTCCCAGACCGGTTTGTAGCCGGCAGGGGGCTGCACGTCGGTGCGTACCGACCACATGGTCCAGACGTTCTGCTGGGTGTCCTTGTCGAGCAGCCAGTTCAGGTACAGGCGGGCCGTTTCGAGGTGGCGTGCGCCCTTGACGATGGCGGCGCGCTGGGCCCAGGCCACGAAGCCGTCGTTGCTGGGCAGGGCAAAGCGCACGGGGCTTTTTTCATCGGGGCGCAGGCTGCCGTCGCTGGTGAAGGTGACGGCGTACTTGCCGGCCGCCACTTCATCGGCCGGGGCCTGGGTGCCGCGCACGAAATGGGGCTGCTGCTGCATCAGGCCCTGCATCCACTCCCAGCCATGGCGGTCGATGGTCTGCTTGTACCAGAACAGCACGGCGTCATCGTCGTTGGGGTAGGTGGAGACGATCTTGCCCTTCAGTTCGGGTTTCAGGTAGTCGGGCGCGTTGAGCGGGGCATCGTCCTTGCCCAGGGCCTGGATGTTGGCCACGTTGCTGAAGGCATCGACGAACACGCCGGTCCAGGCGCCGGTCTGGTCCTTGAAGCTGCTGTAGATGCTGTCCCACCCGGCCGGTTTGTAGGGTACCAGTTTGCCTTCACGGCGCCAGCGCGGAAAGTCCTGCAGCGTTTGCAGCTGGATGATGTCGGGGATGACATGGCGATCTTCGAACTGCTGGTCCAGCCGGGCACTGTGCACCTTGCTGTAGTCGACCACCACATTGAGCGTGATGCCGGGGAAGCGTTTCTCGAAGGCGGCCTTGATGCCGTCCTGCTGGTCGGGCGTGTCGCCGCCGGCATAGACGGTCAGGGAGCCCCCTTCCTTCAGCGCCTGTTCGTAGATTTCATCCAGGGAGCGGGTTTCGACTTCCGCCGCCCGGGCGGTGATGCCGATGAGACTCAGGGCCAGGGTGGCCAGCGCGAGTATTTTTTTCATGATGGATGACGGGTACGGGGCCCGCGTTGCTTGACTGTCTGGAGAGTGTGTCGATTGTCAGGAGGATTTTACGTCCACCTGAAGATGTGAATAAACCGCAACAGCGTTTCAGGTGGGGTTGTGGTGCTGCCTCCGGTATGTGTCATGGGCGGGTTTGTCTCTGTGCTGATTCTGGATGCATGTGTTGACCGGGTGTCTGCCGGCGCGCGGGCGTGGCGTCCGGCATGGGGCTTGACCTGTCAGTGACAGGTGCCGTGCCGTGGAGCGGTTCTGTCCGCTGCCCCCGCCTGCCCGTGGGGCGGCGCGGGGAGAACGCGTCCATGACATGCGCCAAGGGGGGAGCGCTGGGATGAACGCGTCCATGACATGCGCCAGAGGGGAACCGCCGTGCATGCGCCGGGATCAGGCCCTGGCGGTGAGGTTGTCGAGGGCGGCTGCCAGGGTGGGGTACTGGAAGGTGTAGCCATCGGCCAGCAGGTGTGCCGGCTGGACATGCTGGCCATCCAGCACGAGATCGGCTTGTTCGCCCAGTATTCTGCGCATCAGGCCGCCTGGCAGGGAGAGCCAGAGTTTGCGGTGCAGGGTCAGGGCTGCGGTCTGGGCAAAGTCCAGCTGCGTGGTGCGTTCGGGGGCGGTGAGGTTCCAGATGCGCCAGGGTGCATCGATGGGCTGTTCGCTGATGTGGCGGATGGCGCCCAGCACATCGTCCATGTGGATCCAGGCCATGGGCTGCTGCCCGCTGCCGATGCGCCCCACGCCGAAGCGGATGGGTCGCAGCAGCTGGGGCAGGATACCGCCGTCACGGCCCAGCACGACGCCGAGCCGGCAGACGGCAATGGGCACGCCCGTGGCGCGGTGCACTTCTTCGGCGCTGGCCTCCCAGAGCTGGCACAGGCGCGAGACGAAGACATCCTGTGGCGGGCTGGCCTCGGTGCAGGTGTCCTGCCACTGCCGGTGGCTGCCGTTGCCGTAGAAGCCCACGGCCGATGCCTGGATGATCAGCCGGGGTTTGTGGGGGTGGCGGGCCAGCCACTGGCCGATCTGCTGGGTGGGGCCCTGCCGGCTGGCCAGCAGGGTACGCTTGCGGGCGGTGTTCCAGCGGCCTTCGCCCACGGAGGCGCCGGCCAGGTTGATCAGCAGGTCGGCGCGGGTGGTGGGGTCCAGATGGGCCAGGGCGGCGAGGGTTTCGATGCCGGGGCCGAGCCGGTCACGCGTCTGGTCGGGGAAGCGGGTGACGACGATGACGCGCCAGCCGCGCCCGTGAAAATCATGCGCCAGGTGGCTGCCGATGAAACCGCTGCCTCCCAGCAGGATGACGGTGGGCTTGTGCTCCATGAACCATTCCCTTTCATATGACGCCACGTTGCACTGTAGCGCGTTGTGGCACGGAAGGGAAGGCGCCGTGGTGTGTCAGGCGGCGCCGGAGATGCAGGGAAGGCGCCGTGGTGTCAGGCGGCGCCGAAGATGCCCCGGGCAAACAGCACCGCGAACAGCGGGATGATCATGATGAGGTGCGCCTCGATGAGGATCATCCGGCGCACACGGCGGATTTCGGCCTCGTCGGGCAGGGCGCCGTTTTCGTCCTCGAAGCGCCCCTGCCATTTCTGCAGGGCGATGGAGACGCGTACGGAGTAGATGCCGACGATGAGAAACAGCAGCACCTTGGCGTGCAGCATGGGCTGGGCGATGTACCAGTCGGCGCCCTTGGCGCCCAGGATGATGCGGGTGACGCCGGTGATGGCTACGGCCGCGCCACAGATCATGTAGATGAGGTCGACGTGCAGCATGCGCTTGAGCACGGCGGCGTTGAACCACTCGGGGCGGCAGATGGCCCCTTCGCTGGTGATGAACACCACCATGGCGAGGATGGCCGAGAGATGGAGATAGGAGAGGATCGCTTCGGAGATCATGGCGTGGATTGTAGAGGGCCATGCCGTCGGGCCATGATGCCTTACGTCAATATCCTGCGCGCGTCTGTCGGGGACTGGCCACACGGGTGTGCGGGGCACACGCAAGGGAGGAACACCCGTGAGGGCGGGTTACAGGCGGGAGCGGTTCGGGAGAGACACCCGGATACGGCCAGGCAGAAGGGACGCATGTGCCAGCCCGACGGGGGCAGCCTGCTTCAGGACGGCATTCAGGGCAGCAGGCCATAGTCCGCCAGCTGGCGGTCCACCGCCTCGTCCCAGCCGCGGTTGGCGGCCGGGCTGGCCGGGCTGGGGTGCAGGATGTGGCCGATCTTCAGGCGGCGGGCCAGGGGGCGGTCGTCCAGCACCTCGGAGACCACGTGGTGCAGGCGCTTCTCGGCAAAGCCGCCGATGCCGATCAGCCATTCGGGCGTCAGCACCTCGATGACACGGGCCAGGTGCCGGTCGCAGGGGGCTTCGAGGGCACGCTGCTCGGCGGCGGGCAGCTGTACGGGGGTGCGGTTTTTGCCGCCGGCCTCGAGAAAGACCAGCGGGCAGTAGTTGATGACGATGTTCTGCGCAAAGAAGTCGTCGGCGCTGCCGAAGCGTTTTTCGGCCCAGCCCCAGAGTCGGCGACCACTCACTTCCGATCTCTTACAGGCAAATCCATCGATCAGGCGTTTGGGATGCTGGTCGTCGGGGGCTTCGACCGGGGCTTCGATGCCCATCCAGTTGCGAACGGCTGCTACTTCGCCGAAGGGGACGCCGGTCTGCATCATGCCGAAGGGGCCTGGGTTCATCCCCAGAAACATGATCTTCTTCGGGGCGTTGCCGAAGCGGGCGAGGTAGGCGGCGTGTGGCGCCCAGGCATAGGTCAGCGGGTTGTATACGTGGGCCACGGGCGGCGCGAAGTGCAGGGCCTGCAGCGCATCGCGCAGGTGGGCAGCGGCATCGATCAGGGCGCGTGCCGGGGTGCCGGCGGGCGGAAGGGCAGGGGAGCGGGCAGGGGAGTGGGTGCGGGCGGTCATGGGTGAGGCAGGGGGATGGGCGTGGTTACGGGTGAAGCGGGGCGGGAAGGTGGGCGGGGGTCTTGCGAGCGAAGCGGGACAGGTGGGCAGGCCGGGTGGTTGTGGCGCAGGTGGTCAGCATGGGGACGAGTGCGTCCACAATGGGCGCTGTGGCCTTTACATGGTAACGGCACACGGATTCGGCAATGGCACACGGATTCGGGCCGAGCCCTTCTGGCGCACATGACGGCGCTGGCAGTGTCCTGAAGTCATGGGGATTCTGTGACCCTGTAGCCTGGTCCCGCACGTTCAAAGGGGGTTGTGCAGGGATGAATGCATTCATGACACGCTCTAGAATTTCCCCGTCAGACAATGTCAAATGACATCAGACGAAACTACAGGGAGCCTTGATGAAATATATCGACCATGGTCGGGGTGGAGACGCCGATGTGCTGCATCTGGCGGAACGGGATCTGCCGGAAGTGGGGGCAGGCGAGGTGCTGATCCGGGTGGCGTACGCCGGGGTGAACCGTCCGGACGTATTACAGCGGGCCGGCAGCTATCCGCCGCCGCGCGGGGCCTCGCCGCATCTGGGGCTGGAGGTGGCCGGGGTGGTGGCCGCCGTGGGGCAGGGTGTGCCCGAATGGCAGAAGGGTGACCGGGTCTGTGCGCTGGTCAATGGGGGCGGCTATGCCGAGTATGTGGCGGCACCTGCCGGGCAGGTGCTGCCGGTGCCGGCCGGGCTGTCGATGGCGCAGGCGGCGGCGTTGCCCGAAACCGTGCTGACGGTCTGGGCCAACGTGGTCGAACGTGGCCGCCTGCAGGCGGGCGAGACGCTGCTGGTCCATGGGGGTACGTCGGGCATCGGCGTGGCGGCCATCCAGATCGCGAAGGCGCTGGGCGCCCGGGTGTTCTGTACGGTGGGGACGCCGGAAAAGGCCGAGGCGGCGCGCAGGCTCGGGGCCGATGCGGCCATCGACTATCGCCGGCGCGACTTCATGGTGGAGGTGTCGAAGCTCACCGAGGGGCGCGGCGTGGATGTGATTCTCGACATGGTGGGTGGCCCCTACATCGAGCGCAACCTGAGAAGCCTGGCGCTGGAGGGGCGGCTGGTGCAGATTGCCTTCATGCAGACCGCGAAGGTGGAGGTGGACTGGGTGCCGCTGATGCTCAGGCGGCTGACCTTCACCGGTTCGACGCTGCGGGCCCGTTCGGCCGAGGAGAAGGCGCGCCTGTCACGTGCGGTGCAGGACAATGTCTGGCCGATGGTGGAGGATGGCCGGGTGCAGGCCGTCATCGACCGGGTGTTTCCGCTGGACAGTGCGGCCGAGGCGCACCGGCGCATGGAAAGCTCCGACCATATTGGCAAGATCCTGCTGGCGGTGAATCCCGGGATCGCGTGATCCTGACTGGCCGGTTCTGTCAGCACACGGCGGTGGTGACGTACCTTTTCCGGGGGTGATGGCCCGCTATTCGAAGACGAAGTGCCTGCCTGGCCGCAGGCGCTGCATGGCGTTGTCGTGCGCCACGCACATCAGCATGCCGCAGCCGATGCCCAGCGTGACCAGGGCGGTACCACCGTATGACATGAAGGGCAGCGGCACACCCACCACGGGCAGGATGCCGATCACCATGCCGATGTTCACGAACGCGTAGGTGAACAGGCTCATGGTCATGGAGGCGGCCAGCAGGCGGCCGAACGGGCTTTGCGCCTGGCTGGCGATCATCAGTCCGCGGCCGATCAGCACCGCGTAGAGCGTGAGCAGCACGGCGGTGCCCACCAGGCCGAATTCCTCGGCATAGACCGAGAAGATGAAGTCGGTGGTGCGCTCGGGCACGAAGTCCAGGTGGGCCTGCGTGCCTTTGAGCCAGCCCTTGCCCTGCATGCCGCCCGAGCCCACCGCAATGGTGGACTGGATGATGTGAAAGCCCTTGCCCAGCGGATCGTTGGTCGGGTCGATCATCGTCAGCACCCGCTCCTTCTGGTAGGGCTTCATGTTCAGCCACAGCAGCGGCAGGGCGGCCACGCCGATGACCAGGCTGGCCAGGATCACCCGCCACGGCAGGCCGGCAAAGTAGATGACGAAGGCACCGGTCGAACCGATCAGGATGGCGGTGCCCAGATCCGGCTGCCTGCCCACCAGCGCCACCGGCAGCACCAGCAGCATGATGGCCATCAGGTGCACGTAGCGGGCGCGCAGGCGGTTCTGGCTGATGTGAAAGAACCAGGCCAGCATCAGCGGAATGGCGATTTTCATCAGCTCGGCTGGCTGGATGCGGGTAAAGCCCAGATCCAGCCACCGTTTGGCGCCCTTTGCGCTGACGCCGAACAGCTCGACGCAAAACAGCAGTGCCAGGCCGGCCAGGTAGAGCGGGATGGCCACCGTCATCAGCCGTCTGGGGCTCAGGCTGGCTACCAGCCAGGTGATCAGCACGGCCATGCCCAGATTGCGGGCGTGCACCATCAGCCGGGTGCTGCCTTCGCCGGCGGCCGAATACATGGTGACCAGGCTGATCAGCGTGATGGCCAGCAGCACCATCGACAGCATCGGATCGAAAATGAAGACGCGGTGGCGCAGAAACCGCCAGAAGGCCGCTGCGTTCATGGCTGGGTCTCCTCCGGCACGTCGGGTTCGATGTCGGCCGGGTTCACCGGGGCGTCCAGTTCGGTGGGGCGTTTGCCCAGCAGGTAGAAATCGAAGAGCTTGCGGGCGATGGGGGCTGCCGTGCGGGCACCGAAGCCGCCGTTCTCGACCACCATGGCCAGGGCGATGCGCGGGTTTTCCACGGGGGCATAGCCCATGTAGAGGGAGTGATCCCGGAAATGCTGGGCCACTTTTTTTTCGTCGTACTTTTCGTTCTGCCTGATCCCGATCACCTGCGCGGTACCGGTCTTGCCGGCTGATTCGTATTCGGCGCCCTGGAAGGCGATGCGGGCGGTGCCCTTGCGGTTCACGTCGGCCATGGCACGCTGCACCAGCTGCACATACTGCCGTGCTACGGGCAGGGGGCGGCCGCTGCGGGTGTCGCTGCTGGTGTCGGGCGAGACGGTACCGATGTGCGTGACCAGATGCGGCCGCTGCACGATGGCGTCGTTGGCCAGCGTGGCCGTGGCGTGGGCCAGCTGCAGGATGGTGAAGGCGTTGTACCCCTGGCCGATGCCGATGGACGGGGTTTCACCCGGGTACCACGGCTGTTTGAAGCGTTGCTGCTTCCAGGCGGGCGAGGGCAGCAGCCCGGGCTGCTCGTCGGGCAGGTCGATGCCGGTGAGCTGGCCGAAGCCCCAGGGTTTCATGAAGTCGTGAATGCGGTCCACGCCCAGATCGTAGGACGCGCCGTAGTAGTAGGTGTCGGAAGACACCACGATCGACCTGAACAGGTCCACCTTGCCGTGGCCCTGTGGTTTGGAGTCGCGGAAGCGGTGTTTGCCCAGCATGAAATAGCCCGGGTCCTGAATGACATCGTCGGGCTTGCGCACGCCGTTCTGCAGCACGGCCAGGGCCATGAAGGGTTTGTAGGTGGAGCCGGGTGGATAGGTGCCGCGCAGCGGGCGGTTCAGCAGCGGGCGGGCCGGATCGGTGTTCAGACGCTGCCAGTTCTGCTGGTCGATGCCGTCGACGAACAGGTTGGGGTCGAAGCTCGGCATCGACACGAAGGCGAGGATTTCGCCGGTACGGGGCTCGATGGCCACCAGCGCGCCGCGCCAGCCCACGAACAGCTGTTCGGCCAGCTGCTGCAGCGGAATGTCCAGCGACAGCTGGATGTCCTGTCCGGGGGTGGCCGGCCGGCGCGACAGCGAGCGCACGGGGCGGCCACTGGCGGTGACTTCCACTTCTTCGATGCCCACCGTGCCGTGCAGGGCGCTTTCGTAGCTCTGTTCCAGCCCCAGCTTGCCGATGTGGGTGCTGCCGGCGTAGTTGGACACATTGTCGGTTCTGGCCAGCCAGTCGTTGTCGGCGGCGGAGATGCGTCCGATGTGGCCGATCACGTGGGCGGCCGAGGTGCCCAGCGGGTAGCGCCGGTGCGGGCGCGCCTTGATCTCCACGCCGTCGAAGCGAAAGCGCACGGCGGCCAGCCGGGCGGCCTCCTGGTCGGTCAGCCGGGTCTTGAGCGGGATGGTGCCGTCGGTGTTCTTGCTGGCGGCGGCCAGTTTCTTGAAGCGGCGGATTTCCTGCGGTGTGATCGGGACGATGGGCGAGAGCTGGGCGGCCAGCCGGTCGATGTTGCGTACCTGGCTGGTGGCGATTTCGAGCGCCGGCAGGTAGACATCCTCGGCCAGCACGATGCCGTTGCGGTCCAGGATGCGCCCCCGCTGCGGTGGCAGCGGCAGCAGTGTGATGCGGTTGTTCTCGGCCAGCGCGTGGTATTTGTCGAAGTTCTTCACCTGCAGGTGCCACGCCTGGGCGCCCAGCAGGCCGAAGCCCACCACGCTGATGGTCATGGCGATCAGCAGGCGCCGGTTGAAGGGCGCGGGGGCAGTGGCATCACGGCGGCGCGGCACGCTGGCGGCTCCGGTCAGCCGTCGTGCCGGCTGAAGGCCGGACGCGGGGCGTGTTCTGCCAGGGCGGGTTCTGAGTGGCGCGTCGGTGCAGGGGCGGTGCCGTACGGCTCAGGGGAGCGGGCTGCAGGACGGTGGCCGAACTGGCGGTCATAGGCGGCCCGGCTGTCCCAGGCCGTCTGGCCCCGTGGTTGCACCGGCCGGGCGGCTGGCAGGGGGGCGGGTGCCGGGGCTGTCGTGGCCGGTACGTGAGGGGCAGCGTACAGGTCGGCATGTGGGGCCGGCATCGGGGTGTGTGGTGCAGGGGGGGCGCCCCAGGACGGGAGGGCATGGGTGCCAAAGCCCGGTTGCGGTGCCGGCATGGGCAGGGTGTCCGGCTCGCTGTGGTGCGCAAAGATCGACAGCGCCTCTTCCAGTCCGGGGGCTTCGTCCGGGGCCACGAAGGGGGCGGTACGGGAGACATGGCCTGCCGCGGCACTGCTGGGGCGCAGGCGGCGCACCGGGGCATGCAGCAGCAGGCCGGCCAGCGGCCAGAGCAGGATGGTACCCAGCGTGTACAGAAACTGTTCGGGCCCCAGAAACGGCAGGCCCAGCAGGAAGCGGGCGCCGGCCACCGTACCCTGGGCCACCAGCAGCACGCCCAGCATGTGCAGCATCTGCCCGGGCAGCCGGAACCAGCCGATGCGCCGCTGGAACTGCAGCGTCAGCCAGACCGCAACCGTATAGGCCATGGCATGTTCGCCCAGCGTGCTGCCGGTGTGTCCGTCCATGACCAGACCCAGCACGAAGCCGGCCGCCAGCAGGCTGCGGGTGGGCTGGTGCAGCGCCCAGTACGCCAGCACCAGCATCAGCAGGTCGGGGATGATCGGGCTCTGGCCCCACGGTGCCAGTGCCAGCAGGGTGGCCAGCAGCACCGAGAGCACGATGCGGAGCCAGCCCGCGGTAGCGGAGGCGGGGGTGAGGGCTGGGTTCATGGCTGCAGGGCAGCCGGGCTGGCTGCCGTGGGATCGTCGGCGGTATCGGTGGCCGGGTCGGGTATGCCGGCCACGCCGGTCCTGGTGCCGGCTGGCGTGTTCGTGCCGGTGGCCCGCTCCGGCGGTGTGACGGTGGCGGGTGCCGTGCCGGTGCGGAGGTCCCTGCTGCCGGGTGGGTGGGCGGCGTCGGGGCCAGCGGTACCGCCGGCCGGACGGGCCGGTGCCGGGGCGGCCGGATCGTCCGGAATGGCCGAGGTGTCGGACTGCAGGATCAGCATCAGCTGCGGATCGCCCAGGTTGGCCAGCGGACGGATCTGCACCTGCGCAAAGGGCTCGCCGGCGGGCACTTCCACCTGCTCGACCACGCCCACCGGAATGCCGGGCGGATACAGGAAGTCCAGCCCGGAGGTCTGCACGATGTCGCCGGTATGGATGTCGGCATCACGCGCCTGGAAGCGCAGCTCCAGCCGGGCCGGACTGGTGGTGCCGAAGGTCAGGGCATGCAGGCCATTGCGCTGCACGGTCACCGGCACGCTGAGGGCGGGATCGGTGATCAGCGTCATCTCGCTGCTGAACGGATAGACCCGGGTGATCTGCCCGATCACGCCACTGGCGTCGATGACGGGTTGTCCGGCCGCAACACCGTGCTGGCTGCCGCGGTTGAGCAGCCGGCGACGGGTACCGGCCGCGCGGGGCTGCATGACGGCCTCGGCCACGATGCCGGGCTGCGGCATGCGGGGGCGCAGCGCCGCCAGTTCGCGCAGCGATTGGTTCTGCTGGCGCAGCCGTTCGGTGGTGGCCAGAATGCCGGCCTGCTGGGTGAGTACCGTGCGCAGCAGCTGGTTTTCGGTGCGCAGGGCGGCGATGTCATCGAAATAGCCGTCGATGCTGCGCAGCTGCTCGCCGGGCCAGGCCAGTGCGGCCTGCACCGGATACAGTCCGGCGCCCAGGGTTTTCCGTACCGGCGCAAGCAGCCCCAGCCGGGCATCGGCAAACATCAGTGCCAGTGCCAGCAGCGACAGGGTGAGGGCAATGCCGGGCCTGGGAGCCTCCGGCGCACGGTATCGGGTAATCATTCGTGGGTGAAGATACCACCCAGTTCGTCCATGCGCTCGAGGGCCAGACCACAGCCGCGCACGACGCAGGTGAGGGGTTCATCGGAAATCAGGGTGGGCAGGCCGGTTTCCTCGGCCAGCAGACGGTCCAGCCCCGGAATCATCGCACCACCGCCCGTCAGCATGATGCCCCGTTCGGAAATATCTGCACCGATTTCGGGGGGAACATCCTCCAGGGCGATCTTCACGGCCGACACAATGTGGTTGAACTGTGGCGTCAGCGCCTCACGAATTTCATTGGAACTGATGCGAAACGCCCGCGGAATGCCCTCGGACAGATTGCGGCCTTTCACCTCGATCTCGCGTATCTGCCCCTCGGGGAAGGCCGAGCCGATTTCCTTCTTGATCTGTTCGGCCGTGCTTTCGCCGATCAGCATGCCGTAGTTGCGGCGCACGTAGGTGATGATGGCCTCGTCGAAGCGGTCACCGGCCACCCGCAGCGAATTGGCATGCACGATGCCGCCCAGCGAGATCACGCCGATCTCGGTGGTGCCGCCGCCGATGTCGATCACCATCGAGCCGGTGGCCTCCGACACCGGCAGGCCGGCGCCGATGGCCGCGGCCACCGGTTCCTCCAGCAGATAGACCTCCGAGGCGCCCGCACCCAGCGCCGATTCGCGGATGGCGCGCCTTTCCACCTGGGTGGAACCGCACGGCACGCAGATGACGATGCGCGGGTTCGGCGCAAACACCGACCCCGGATGGGCCATGCGCACGAACTGCTTGAGCATCTGCTCGGTGACGGTGAAATCGGCGATCACCCCGTCTTTCATCGGCCGGATGGCCTGCATGTTGCCGGGTACCTTGCCCAGCATCAGCTTGGCCTCGCGGCCGACGGCCGTGATGGTGCGCTTGCCGCCGGGCGAGGTGTCGGTGCGGATGGCCACCACCGAAGGCTCGTCCAGGACGATTCCCTTGCCCCGGGCGTAAATCAGGGTGTTGGCCGTCCCCAGATCGATGGCCAGGTCATTGGAAAAATATTTCTTGATGAAACCGAACATGACGAAATGTCGCTTTGCGTATCCGGAATGGCGAAAGGATCATACCGGTATACTTCTGCCGGTGTCCGTCTGCGCGGCCGACCGGAGACTGCCGGTCGCTGGCCCGCGGTGAACGTCTTCCCGGCGTTGCAGCCATACCACCATTGCTGTTGCGGGTGGTGCCCTGGGCCGCACGCCGTTTCTTCATTCTTCATGTCTTGCCGGGCAAGGCCCCCGTGCCGGCCCGGTCTGCCAGGGATCCCCGATGTCACTGACCCCCGCTGACATTTCCCGTCTGGGCGAGCTTGCCCGCATCCGGCTGGATGATGGCGAACGCGACCATCTGCTTGCCCAGCTCGACGACATTTTCGGCATCATCGAAAAGCTACGTGCCGTCGATACCACCGGCATCGAACCCATGACCCACTGCGAGCGCGCCAGCCTGCGTCTGCGTGACGACGTGGTCACCGAAACCGACAACCGTACCGAAAACCAGCGTTCCGCGCCCGCCGTGGCCGATGGCCTGTATCTGGTACCCCGCGTGGTGGAGTGAGGCGTCCATGAGCACCCTGAAAGACCTGCTGGAAACCGGTGGCCTGAGCGCCATCAGTGCCGCACTGCGTGCCGGTGACGTGTCGGCCCGCGAACTGGCCACGCACTGCCTGGAGGCCGTGGCCGTCAGCGACATCAACGCCTTCATCGACGTGCAGCCCGAACTCACGCTGGCCCAGGCCGACGAGGCCGATGCCCGGCTGACTGCCGCCCGTCAGGGGGGTGAGCGCGTCGGCCCCCTGCTGGGTGTACCGATGGCGCACAAGGATGCCTTCGTCACCCGCGGCTGGCGCTCCACGGCCGGTTCGAAGATGCTGGCCGACTATTACAGTCCCTTCGACGCCACGGTGGTGCGCAAGGTGCGCGAGGCCGGCGCCGTCTGCGTGGGCAAGCTCAACTGCGACGAATTTGCCATGGGCTCGGGCAACGAGAACTCGTATTTCGGCCCCGTGAAGAACCCCTGGGACAGAACCCGCGTGCCGGGCGGCTCGTCGGGGGGCTCGGCTGCGGCCGTGGCTGCAGGGCTGGTGCCGCTCACCACGGGTACCGACACCGGCGGCTCCGTACGCCAGCCGGCGGCCATGTGCGGCGTCACCGGCATCAAGCCCACCTACGGACGCGTGTCGCGCTACGGCATGATCGCCTTTGCCAGCAGCCTGGACCAGGCAGGTGTGTTTGCCCGCTCGGCCGCCGACTGCGCGCAGCTGCTGGCTGCCATGGCCGGTTTCGACGAGCGTGACGCCACCAGCCTGCCCGTGCTGCCCGAAGATCTGGCGGCCGTGCCCGCCATGAGCTGGGCCGGCGAGGGCAGTGCCCCGCTGGGCGGCCTGCGCGTGGGCGTGCCGGCCGAATTCCTGAACGACAGTGTGACGCCGGGTGTGCGCCATGCCGTGCAGGAGGCCCTCAAACGCTTCGAGGCGCTGGGCGCCACGCTGGTACCGGTGTCGCTGCCGCACACCGAGCTGGCCATTCCTGCCTACTACGTGATTGCGCCGGCCGAGGCGTCGAGCAACCTGGCCCGCTACGATGGCGTGCGCTACGGCCACCGCAGCGAAGATGCGTCCGACCTGAAGTCGCTGTACATGAACAGCCGCGCCGAAGGCTTTGGTGCCGAGGTGAAGCGCCGCATCATGATCGGCACCTTCGTGCTGTCGCATGGCTATTACGATGCCTACTACCGCAAGGCCCAGCAGCTGCGCCGGATGATCGCCGACGACTTCGCCCGCGTCTTTGGCGAGGTGGACGTGATTGCCGGCCCGGTCACCCCCGAAACCGCCTGGCCCATTGGCCAGCAGAAGGACGACCCGGTACGCAACTATCTGGCCGACATCTTCACGCTGCCAGCCTCGCTGGCCGGGCTGCCGGGTGTGTCGCTGCCCTGCGGTTTCGATGGCGGCCTGCCGGTGGGCCTGCAGCTGGTGGGGCCGGCCCTGTCGGAGGCACGCCTGCTCACCATTGGCCATGTGTACCAGCAGGAGACCGACTGGCACCTGCGCCGGCCGGGGCAGAAATCATGAACCGGGGAATGTTCCCGGGGTTTCTCGACCGTAACATGAGTCTCTGATCCGGAAAGACCTGTAATGACAGGGTGCCCGTGCAGCGTGACAGGCACGGATACCCAGCCGCACGGTGCCGGCGCCGTTCCTGGCCCGTGCGGACGACCCGCCGCTGGCATGGGGTGTGGACCGGACGGCATGGAGCCTGGCTCCCTCACCAAACCCTCAAAAAATCATGAATACTGAATTACGGCAACATACTACCCGGGGGCGCTGGCTGCAGCGTGCCACTTTGTTCTTCACCGTGGTGGCGCTGGCGGCCTGCACCAGCATGCCCATGGTCAAGCGTGGCAAGCGCGAGGCGGCCACCACCCGTCCCACCGTGACGGCGCCACAGCCGGCCACCCGTGGCCTGCCGGCCGAAGGTACCGGCGCGCTGCACAACTTTGCCGGCAGTTGCCACCAGAAGGACATCGACGGCTTTGCCGAAGATGCCGAGCTGCAGATCGCCAAAGGCCAGGTGACCGCCCTGGACTGGCGTGCGAAGGTGGGCAAGAAAGGGCAGTGCACCTTCAACCTGCGCGATTTCCAGCAGACGAAGAACGCGCCGCACATCGAGCTGTCGTCGCTCAGCCGCGGTACCTGCAAGCTGCTCATCTATCAGGAATCGCGCCGTGTGACGCTGGCACATGCCAACTGCCAGTCCTTCTGCCGGCCGCGCAGCGTGGCCGATGAAGCCTGGCCGGTGATGTTCAACCCGCGGACCGGCGGCTGCGCCCGTCTGGACCGCTGAGGGGTGTGCCGGAAAGCACTGCGCACGCCAGGCGGGTCCGAACGGGCGCGATGCCCGTCATGCCTGCCTGCCGGACACATGACGTGACCGTCGTGGTGCCTTCCTGCCGCCCGATACAACGATTCTGCTGAAACGGAAATACGCTCATGCAATGGGAAGTGGTGATCGGACTGGAAACCCATGTCCAGCTGTTGACCCAGTCGAAGATCTTCTCCGGGGCTTCCACCCGGTTTGGCGCCGAGCCCAACACCCAGGCCTGCCCGGTCGACCTTGCGCTGCCCGGTGTGCTGCCGGTGCTCAACCGCAAGGCGGTGGAACACGCCATCCGCTTCGGGCTGGCCATCGGTGCCCGCGTGGCACCCGTCTCCATCTTTGCACGCAAGAACTATTTCTATCCGGACCTGCCCAAGGGCTACCAGATCAGTCAGTACGAGCAGCCGGTGGTCGAGGGTGGCACGCTGGACATCGCCGTCCCGTCCGCAAAACAGGGTGAGCCGCCGCAGGTACGTACCATCAACCTCACCCGTGCCCACCTCGAGGAAGACGCCGGCAAATCGCTGCACGAGGACTTTGCCGGCATGTCGGGCATCGACCTCAACCGGGCCGGCACGCCGCTTCTCGAAATCGTTTCCGAACCCGAGATGCGCAGCGCCGCCGAAGCCGTGGCCTATGCCCGCGCCCTGCACGGGCTGGTGACCTGGCTGGGTATCTGCGACGGCAACATGCAGGAAGGTTCCTTCCGCGTGGACGCCAACATCTCGGTGCGGCCGGTGGGCCAGCAGGAATTCGGTACCCGCGCCGAAATCAAGAACCTCAACTCCTTCCGTTTTCTGGAGCGTGCCATCCAGTTCGAGGTGCGCCGCCAGATCGAGCTGATCGAGGACGGTGGCAGGGTGGTGCAGGAAACCCGCCTGTACGACCCCGACACCGACGAGACCCGCTCGATGCGGACCAAGGAAGACGCCAACGACTACCGCTACTTCCCCGAACCGGACCTGCCGCCGCTGTGCATCGAGCCCGAACGGATCGAGGCCGTGCGGGCCGCCATGCCCGAGCTGCCCAGCGCCAAGCGGGCCCGCTATCAGGCACAGTGGGGCCTGTCGCAGGCCGACGCGCTCACGCTGACCCAGAGCTTTGCGCACGCCCGGTATTTCGAGGCCGTGCTGGCTGCCCTGCCGGGTGATCCTGCCAGCCAGGCCAAGGCCGCTGCCAACTGGGTGATGGGCGAGGTGGCTGCCCAGCTCAACCGCGACGGACTGGACATCACCGACAGCAAGGTATCGGCCCCGCAACTGGCCGGCCTGCTGCTGCGGGTGGCCGACGGCACGCTGTCGGGCAAGCTGGCCCGCGAGGTGTTCCACACACTGTGGGAGGAAGGCCCGGCCGACGGTGGCGCCGAGCTGGTCGATGCGCTGATCGAGCGCAAGGGCCTGAAGCAGATCAGCGGTGACGACGTACTCGGCCCGATCATCGATCAGGTGCTGGCCGCCAACCAGAAATCGGTGGATGAATACCGCGCCGGCAAGGAAAAGGCGTTCAATGCCCTGGTCGGCCAGGTCATGAAGGCCAGCCGCGGCAAGGCCAATCCGCAGCAGGTCAACGAGCTGCTGAAGAAAAAGCTGGGCTGACCCGCCTGCACCGGTTCCGGAACCGCCGGATGGCGGTGCTGGACCGGGGCCATGAAAAACGGACGCTGCCAGTGAGGTGAGCGTCCGTTTCTGTGTGGAGCGGCGGCAACCTGTGCAGAGCTGCCTGCGGCCAGGAGGAGCCGGGCGCGGTGTCAGTGCAGTGACCGGGCGCGCTCTTCGGCAATGTTGGCCAGCAGCTCGGTCAGCCGTACCGCATTGGCCTCGAAATCGCGGTTCACGCGCTCGCGCTCGCCCTGGCGCTCCTTGATCAGCGCATCCTCGGCCAGAATGGCGTTGGCAATCGACGAGATGCGCTGCTGCACGGCATAGGGCAGGCGGGCGTTGGGACGTTCCTGCTTCTTTTGCCACTCGGCCGCCAGCTGGCGCTCGATCTTCAGGTTCTGGTCCAGCACCAGAATCCGCTTGGTGGCCGCGCTGATTTCCTCGTCGATCATCTCCAGCTGCTGTTTCTGGCGGTCGCGCAGATCCTCCGGCGACTTGTAGGTCAGCAGCAGATGACGGTCATGCGCCTGCTGGGCACGCAGTGCCCGTTCCTGCTCCTGCTTCACCAGCGCCTGCTGGGCGGCCTCCCGTTCCTGCTGGCGGGTCAGCGGTGGGGGCATCACCCGCCGCAGCGAGCCGTCACGGTTCAGCTCGCGCATGTTGCGCTTTGCGCAGGCCGAAATCGGCTGGTCGGACGAGATGATGTGTCCCTTCTCGTCCTGGCACACATAGATCGAGCGACCATGACGGGGGGCCGAATCTTCCACGGCCGTGGCCGCGCGCGCCATGCCCCAATGGCCCGACACGGCGGTCAGGGCCAGACATACAAACAGGGAATGGACGCGATGGAGGCTCATGCCCTCCACTGTATTCAGGCACGCCCCCCGGTGCCATAGCGCCGGCGATAGTCGGCGATGGCAGAGCGATAAGTGGCAAGCATCGCGTCACTGTAACCGCCGGCAGAAGTGGCCTCACCCGACGCATTTCGTGTGCTGGAATGCTCAACGTGCTGTGTCAGATAGGCCAACAGATCATCCAGCGTGGCCAGTGCATGCACCTCCATCTCATAGCGCTGCCGCACCTCGTCGACGGCCGAAAGCGCCGCCACCTGCTCGGCGTTGCCGCCGCGTTCCATCCGGTCCAGCGCAATGAACACGCCAGCCGGTTCGGCCCCGGCCGCCCGGATGATCTCCACCGACTCCCGCACCGAGGTGCCGGCCGAGATCACGTCGTCGATGATGGCCACCCGCCCTTTGAGCGGTGCGCCCACCAGATTGCCGCCCTCGCCATGATCCTTGGCCTCCTTGCGGTTGAAGGCGAACGGGATGTTGCGGCCCTTCTGTGCGCAGGCCACCGCCATGGCCGAGGCCAGCGTGATGCCCTTGTAGGCGGGGCCGAACAGGACGTCGAAGCCGCGGACAGGTGCGAGGGCTGCCTGTGCCTTCGTGCCGCCGGTGCCGGTTGCAGCGTTGCCCGCCTGAGCTGCCGTGTCGCCGGCACGTGCTGTCGTGTTGTCGGCCTGTGCGCCAGTCTGTGATGATCCTTCAGCAGCCAGTCCCCCCTCTACTTCCAGCAGCCGGTCGGCGTAGAACCCGGCCAGCCTGCCCAGCCCGGCACCATCATGGAACAGCCCGGCATTGAAGAAATAGGGCGACAGCCGCCCGGCCTTGGTCCTGAACTCGCCGAAGCGTAGCGCACCGGTGTCGAGGGCAAAGCGGATGAAATCGTGGGAGAGGGAGGTCATGGGGGGCTCCTGAAGCGGGGGCGATGGTGCTGGTTGTCCTGCGCGGGTCTGTCCCGGGTGGCAGCTCGTTCGATGCCGTGAATCTTACTGGTATATGCGCCTGGCGCGTGTCATGAATGCGTTCATGGCACGGGCACGCTCTACAATCCGTCCGCAACAGTGAGGGGTGAACCGCCACCGCAGACGCGGGACGGACGCTCCTGTCTTTACGCCGGAGTGGTTGCATCGGCCGCACGTCTGCTGCACGCCTGCCGTACGGGCGGCCAGTGCCGTGCTACCCCGGTTCACGTGCCTCGAGGAGACCCCCATGCACGCCACCCCTGTTGCCTCCCTGCCTTTCCATACCGTCCTGTTCGACTTCGACGGCACGCTGGTCGACAGCGCTGCCTGCGGCGTCGAGGCCACCCAGTGGGCCTTTGCCGATGCCGGCCTGAACGTGCCGGACGCCGGGGTCATCATCGCGAAGATGGGCATTCCCATCGAGGTGAGCTTTGGCCAGATGGCCAGCCACCCGCTGGACGAGGCTGGGTACGAACAGCTGATGGCGCGTTTCCGGGCCAAATATCGTGAAGTGGCCGACCGGGGCATGAAAGCCTTCGACGGCATTGCGCCGCTGCTGCAGGCACTGAAGGCACAGGGTGTGCGCACCGCCATCGTCACCAGCAAGCGTTCCGATGTGGCGGCCCGCAATCTGGAAACCGCTGGGCTGGGTGGGCTGATCGATGTGCTGGTTGGCTCCGACAAGGTGGCGCACTGCAAGCCGGCGCCGGATGCCGTGCATGCAGGCCTGGCGGAACTGGCGCGGCTGCGACGGGGAGGTCGTCCAGTGGATGAAACCGTCATGGACGAGGAACGGGAAGGTGCACCCGCGGCAGGGACGGCAGGGACAGGGCAATCCGCCCCTGCCGGTGTCGTGGGTTCCCTGCGGGACGGTGAGGATGTCGCTGGCAGACTGTCGTAGGTGCTGGTCGTGGGAGACTCCAGTTACGATATCGACATGGGCAAGGCGGCAGGTGCTGCCACCTGTGCCGTCACCTGGGGCGCCCACAGCCATGAAGAACTGGCGCGCAGCCGGCCGGATCATATCGTGCACAGTGTGCCGGCGCTGGCGGCGCTGCTGAATGTGATGTGAAAGACATGCCGTCGGTCCCGCGCGAGGCCGAACACGTCCATGACACGCCCGGTAAACTCCCCCTGTGTTCGCGCAAGCCAGGAGGCACCCGAATTGCGTTCCTGCTGGATAGCGTGACAAGGAGGGACTTCCCGTGCTGAAACGCTACCTGCTCATGTCGTCCGCGTGCTGCAGCCTTCTGGTTGCGCTTCTGCATGTGTACGTCATCATCAACGGTGCGCCGGCCTACCGGTTCTTTGGCGCCGGCGAGACGCTGGCGTCGATGGCCGAACAGGGTTCGTGGCTGCCCGGCGTGCTGACGGCCGGTATTGCACTGGTTTTTGTCGTGTTCGGGCTGTACTACGTGGCAGCTGCTGGCTGGCGGGTTTGGCCGTTACCAAAGTTGCGGCTGGGGCTCATCGTGATCGCCGCCATCTATACGCTGCGGGGGGCTGCCGTACTGCCGGCGCTGCTTTTCCGGATGCACATGTCGGCGTTCGACCTGTGGTCGTCGTGGATTTCGCTGGCCATCGGTGTGCTGCACTGTCTGGCCACATGGCTGTACATCCGGGATGACATGTCATCGTCATAGAGGGCCGGAATGTCGCTGACAGATTTTCATGCCGGGGTACGCAAGACCGGGTTGCCTGCCGTGCGTTGCAGGCACGCTTCCGAAAGGTAAACTCCCCCTGTGTTCGCGCAAGCCAGGAGGCCCCCGATGCTCCGCGTCGTTTCCCAGAATCTCAACGGCATCCGCTCCGCCGCCCGCAAGGGCTGGTTCGAGTGGGCCGCAACCCTGAACGCCGATGCCATCTGCGTGCAGGAGGTCCGCGCCCATCTGGCCGACATGACGGAAGACATGAAGACGGTGGGCAAGGCCCCCGGGCGCTTCCATCTGGCCGAACGCAAGGGCTATGCCGGCGTGGGCATCTATACGCCGCACACCCCGCAGACCGTCGTGGAGGGCTTTGGCCAGCCCGAGTTCGATGCCGAGGGCCGCTACATCGAGATGGACTTCGGCACGCACGCCATCATCTCCGTCTACGTGCCGTCGGGCTCCTCGTCGGAAGAGCGCCTGCAGCGCAAGTTCGTCTTCATGAAGGATTTTGCCGCCCACATGCAGGCGCTGAAGGACAGTGGACGCGAGATCATCCTCTGTGGTGACTGGAATGTGGCCCACAAGGAAATCGACCTGAAGAACTGGCGCTCCAACCAGAAGAACTCGGGCTTCCTGCCCGAAGAGCGTGAATGGTTCACCCAGCTGCTAGACCTGGGTTTCGTGGATGTGTTCCGCCAGCTGGACCCGCGCGCCGAGCAGTACACCTGGTGGAGCAACCGTGGCCAGGCCTGGGCAAAGAACGTGGGCTGGCGCATCGACTACCAGCTGGCCACCCCGGGCATGGCCGCCGCGGCCCGGCAAACCGAGATCTACAAGGAGGTGCGCTTCTCGGACCATGCGCCGCTGATCATCGATTACGACTGGCCCCGTGGGTGATGCCTGGGGGCTGCGTTTCAGGGTGTTGAGCGTGTCATGAATTCGTTCATCCCTGCGAAACCCCCTGTGGGTGATCAGGCCCGGGGAACTTGCGCCGGCCGTGCACGACGGTCAATATGGTTATGGCCTGATCCGATACTTTGTAGAGGATCACGTAGGGAGGGACCGGGATTTCCCGGGTGCCCGGGAATCGTTCGCTGATCCGGAAAAGCTGCGGGAATCGCCGGAGCGGTTGAACAGCGGATTCCAGACGCTGAACCATCGCCAGGGCGTTCTGTGGACTTTGCTGTGTGATGTAGTCACCGATCTCCTGTACTCTGGACTGGGCAAGCTCGCTCCATATGATTGGCAGTGATGGCGGCAACGTGTTCCGGGTCATTGGGCCTGTCCCGCCCGGGACAGGATTCGCTGGCGCATTTCTGTCATGAACTGGTCATGTTCCTTGCCGGGACCAGTCTCGGCAAGGGCTTGGGCGATCTGTTCACGAACCCATTCCACGTAGCCGGGCTCTTCCCCGGTTGTGGGGTCGTCGTGGATCAGGGGGTCGAGGGTGGGGGTGGCGGTGTTCATGGTCTCTCCAGCGCGTGTCTGTCCATCATACGGGATGGCAGAAGGACCGCCAAGCCCCGTTTGCCTGCCGGTGGGAACCCGGATCGTCGGGCGCTCCGGGGATGGGACTGTCGTACGAACTGGTGATCGCGCCCGATTACGTGATACGTTTGCCCGTATGACGTGATGGCAGGCGCCGTTGGCATGAACTGACTGTTGACGCGTCACCAGCAAGGCAAGTTCCTGCTTGTGCGGCATCCGGCATTGACCGCCGGCCACGAGCCAAGGGAGACACACACCATGTATTTCACCCCCGTCCGGGTCCTGCCCGAGGGCACGGTCTACTTCACCGACCTCACGCCCGTGCGCCGTTTTGCCGACTGGCTGGATGCGTTCGACGTGCTGCTGGCAGAGAATACCCGCTTTGCCACGGTCTGCGCGCCCATGCGGCTGGAAAAGAGCGACGAGCAGCGCATTGCCGACCGCAAGGAATACCTGATGTGGATCCGGTCCCATCAGCCCCGGCTGGCCGAGCGCTGCGTGGCCATGCTGCTGATCGAGCCCGATCCGCCACAGCTGGCGCAGATACGGGAGCAGTCGGCCAAACTCGCTGCTTCACTGGGCGTGAACTACATCGTGGAGGCAGACGAGGCCACGGCGCTTGCTCGTGCCGAGGCTGCGCTGAAGATGGCCTGACTGCCAGAGTATTTTCCTTCTGAGGCTACGAGTCACGAATACTCACCCGCCCAGCCCGCCTGGATCAGTGCGTTCATTTCGTCGATCGACATGACCCTGTCTGGTGTGAATCGTCCGTCCAGGACATGAATGAAGGCATCGATGCTACCCGGTGGCGATTCCGGGGCGTGCTCGACGGCCGGGTGATCTGCAGGAGGAGGGCAGGAAGCTGGCCCTTTGGAGGGTGATGTTGACATGATGACGCTGGATGCCAGTTTACACATGACAAATCTATACGGCATGGACGGCCACACCATACATCATAGCCGCCCCACCGTCGTCACTTCCCGCTACACAGTTACGCCGTTCGGTGTAATCTTGCGGATATACGTTCAGGGCATACCCATGGCACCCGGAACGGGCGGTCTCTGACCCGTTCATCGCGCGCCCGGGGGGCATGTCTCCCGCTTCACCCTGCACGATACCCGCTCCTCCGTCAGACCCCTGCGGTCCGCACGTCCGCCCCGTATCCGAATGCCGGGGTGGCCTCCGGCCGGTGCCGGTCTGTTCCCTTTCATTCACACTGCCTCATGACCAAACAGCTTTCTGCCGCCGAAGCCGCCCTGCGAGACGCAGCGCGCGAGTATCACGCCCAGCCCGCCCCGGGCAAGGTTTCCGTCCGTCCCACCAAGCCCCTGTCCAACCAGCGTGACCTGTCGCTGGCCTACTCGCCGGGGGTGGCCTATCCGTGTCTGGACATCCAGGCCGATCCGGCCAAGGCGGCCGAGTACACCTCCCGTGGCAACCTGGTCGGCGTGATCACCAACGGCACGGCCGTGCTGGGGCTGGGCGACATCGGCCCGCTGGCCGGCAAGCCGGTGATGGAAGGCAAGGGATGCCTGTTCAAAAAGTTTGCCGGCATCGATGTGTTCGACATCGAACTGGCCGAGCGTGATCCGGACAAGCTGGTCGAGATCATCATGGCGCTGGAGCCCACGCTGGGCGGCGTCAACCTTGAGGACATCAAGGCGCCGGAATGCTTCTACATCGAGCGCGAACTGCGCCAGAAGATGAAGATCCCCGTCTTCCACGACGACCAGCACGGCACCGCCATCATCTCGGGCGCTGCGCTGGTCAACGGTCTGGAACTGGTGGGCAAACCCATTGGTGACGTGAAGGTGGCCGTGTCGGGCGCCGGCGCTGCAGCCCTGGCCTGCCTGGACATCTTCGTGGCCCTGGGGGTCAATCCGAAGAATGTCTATGTGGCCGACTCCAAGGGCGTGATCTACAAGGGTCGCCCGGGCGGCTATGACGAGTCGAAGGCCCGCTATGCACAGGACACCGAGGCCCGCACACTGGCCGATGTCGTGAAGGGGGCCGACGTGTTCCTTGGCTGCTCCACCTCCGGCGTGCTGACCGGCGAGATGGTCAAGTCGATGGGCGAGCAGCCAGTGATTCTGGCGCTGGCCAACCCCGAGCCGGAAATCCGTCCCGAAGACGCGCGTGCCGCCCGCCCGAACTGCATCATCGCCACCGGCCGTTCGGATTATCCGAACCAGGTCAACAACGTGCTGTGCTTCCCGTACATCTTCCGGGGCGCACTGGACTGCGGCGCCTCGTGCATCACCGAGGAGATGAAGCTGGCCTGCGTGCGTGAAATTGCCGCCCTGGCCAAGGCCGAACCCAGCGACGAGGTGGCCGACGCCTATACCGGCAAGAACTTGAACTTCGGCCCGGACTACATCATCCCCACGCCGTTCGATCCGCGCCTGATCCTGCGCATCGCCCCGGCCGTGGCCGAAGCCGCCGCCGCGTCCGGTGTGGCCAGCCGCCCGATCGAGGATCTGGATGCCTATCGCCAGTCGCTCTACCACTATGTGTACTCGACCGGCCTGCTGATGCGTCCGGTGGTGGCTGCCGCCAAGGCTGCGCCGGCCGCGATCAAGCGCGTGGCCTATGCCGAGGGCGAGGACGAGCGCGTGCTGCGCTGCGCCCAGACCGCCATCGACGAGGGACTGGCCTATCCCATTCTGATCGGCCGGCCGGCGGTCATCGAGGACCGGATCCTCAAGGCCGGGCTGCGCATGCGTGCCGGCCAGGACATGGAGATCGTCAACCCCGATGATGATGCCCGCTTCCGCCAGTACTGGGAAGAATACTGGCGCCTGATGGGCCGCCGCGGTGTATCGCAGGAGGCTGCCAAGGCCGGTGTGCGCCGTGCCACCACGCTGATCGCCGCGCTGATGGTGCGGCTGGGCGATGCCGATACCATGCTGTGCGGCACGCTGGGCCGCTTCGACGTGCATCTGGGGCACATCCGTGACGTGATCGGCTCGCGCCCCGGCAAGCCGCTGGCCACGCTCAACGCGCTCACCATGGGCAACCGGACGCTGTTCATCACCGACACCTACGTGAACGATTCGCCCGACGCCGAGACGCTGGCCAAGATCGCCCAGATGGCGGCCGAAGAGGTGAACAACTTCGGCATTCCGCCGAAGGTGGCCTTCGTGTCGCACTCGCAGTTCGGTGGCTCCAACCGGCCCTCGGCCATCAAGATGCGCGAGGCCCGCGACATCTTCCGCAGCGTTGTGCCCAATGTCAGCTGCGACGGCGAAATGCACGGCGACGCTGCCCTGCGCCCCGAGCTGCGTGACCGCCTGGTGCCGGACAGCACGCTGGAAGGCGAGGCCAACCTGCTGGTGTGCCCGAACCTGGATTCGGCCAACATCCTGTTCAACGTGCTGAAAACCACCGATGGCCATGGCGTGACCATCGGCCCGATCCTGCTGGGCAGTGCCTTCCCGGTGCACGTCATGACCCCGTCGGCCACCGTGCGCCGGCTGGTCAACATGACGGCTCTGGCTGTGGCCGAAGTGGCCGCGCGCAAGGCCAAGTGCGCCGCGGCCTGACGGCAATCTTTCGCGCCGCAAAAACCCGGGATGTCCTGTCTGGACTGGCCCGGGTTTTTTGTGATCACTGGGCGCTGAGCTTCGTGTGATAGTGCCGGTTGATCCACTGGCCCGCGATACCGGGATTCCGGATGGAATCCATCAGGTAATAGCCCACCGCCTTCAGCGATTTGCCGGGCTTCCAGTCGGCTGCCACTTCCCAGATGGAGCAGCCGGTCCGGTGCATGTCCGTGCGGTTGTCCTCGACCCGCCAGCAGAGCTGGAACTGGTTGTCGGCATAGCCTTTTTTCAGGAAGAGGCCCAGCTCGGGCGTGCTGTTGTCCGGGCCCTCGCTGCCGAAACGCCATGTGTGCAGGTACTGGTTCGGATCCAGTTTGTATACGGTCAGGCGACGAATGATCGTGGTCGAGGAAGTGCCCAGCATGGCGGCACGTGCCGCCCCGGCATTGTCGGTGCTGGGGAGTTCGGTCTGCAGGGACGCCAGCGGGCCGATCTGCAGCACATCGGCATCGGCGACATCGTTCATCGTGCTGGCCGGCAGGGGGCCGTGCGCCGACAGGCCGAATTCGATGGTGTCCTTCGCAATCGGGTTGGCCGGCGCTGCACCATTGTTCGTCCACGGGAACGAATGGGCCTTCCACGCATAGGGGCCGATGCCATTGGTGCCGGCCTTGTCATACGTCATCTGGTCGATGCCGGCCACCATGGTGTCATCGGTGATCTTCCCTTCCGGGGGCTGGCCCGTGGCGTTCAGCAGCGGTACCGGCCACGGATCGCCTCCCGCCGTCACATCGCTGTATGAGCCGCGCAGTGCGGTGGCCAGCACATCACCGCGTACGCCGCTGGCGGAGACGGTGGCTGGCTCCCTGGCAGGTGTGGCGCCGGAAGCATTCTGTGCAGCGGCTGCATCGCCGGTTGCCGCCTGTGCCGTGCCATCCGTGCCCGTGTCCTTTGTGGTGGCACCGGAATTTCGTGCCGCGCTTCCGGCGTTCGGTGTTCCGTTGCCAGCATGCCGGGCTGCCTGTCCAGTCGTCGCCTTGGCGCTGATTTCGCCACCGCTGGCATCGATGGTCTGTGGGGTGTCATTGCCGCCGCCGCAGGCGGCCAGGCTGGTGAGCAGGACCAGTGCTGCGGCCTGCCGGATGGATGTTGCGGCGCTGCGCCGCGCTGGATCGGATTTCCGGATCATGGGGTTTCTCCCTGGAGGGTGTTGGAGGGTGTTATGGACTCATTCGTCCCTGCGGCACCTCCCGGGGAGCCTCTGCAAAAGTCCTGCGGCACTTTGGTCTCCATGCTCGGTCGATCCAGTGCGTTGCCATTTGCCGCCAATAGCCCTGCTATTGCCGCCAAATGGC
>ERZ772971.299-NODE-299-length-32639-cov-3.047723_pt1 | contig 32639 bp, 47 predicted proteins | sample MGYA00511943_ERZ772971 | MGnify/ENA primary metagenome ERZ772971 (study PRJEB29015, sample SAMEA2737929) | human oral metagenome | biome: human oral; feature: human-associated habitat; material: dental | place: China | collected 2144 ... | reverse complement strand
GCCACCTCGTCGACAGTGAAGGTCGGCGAGCAAGACGGAAGACTCGTTTTCGAAAACTAATCGCCTTATATATAGTCAACAAAAAAAGGGTAGACTCTCATCGTTTCTCGAGGGTCTGCCCTTTTTGGTTGTCATCAGAAATAGTTCCGATTAGTGCTGTCTGATAAAACTAAAAAGCATCAAAATACAAATAACTCGGACATAATCAGAGCAACCTTGTAAGTTGTGATGAAACGTTCTAACTTTCATACAGACAATTTTTAAAAAAACTCTTGTTCCCAAAAACTAATCCAATTCGACACTATATCTGTAATCTCTATCGTCAGTAAAAGAAGCTGAGCCTTCACTGATATCAACAGGAGAAAAATGGCTATCATCCAACCAGCCCCCATTATTCCAATATATTTTTATAAGTATAATCGTCAAAACGAAAAGTACACGAATTTAAAACGAAATGTACAAAAAATACTTTTACCCCAACCTTTTCTCCGCTATACCAACGTACTCAGGATTTAGCTCAATACCGACGTAATGCCGTCCAAGCTCACGAGCTACCAACGCTGTCGTACCAGCTCCCATAAAAGGGTCGAGGACAACGCCGCCGACAGGACACCCCGCCAAGATACAAGGCTTGACTAAGTCAGGAGGATAGGCAGCGAAATGTGCCTCTTTAAGCGGTCGTGTCGGCACGCTCCAAACATCACGTTTACGACGCATATACTTACCATCTGTTAGCTTCCACCGCTCACCGCCTTTGCAGATAGTCTGCACGCCAAGACAAGCCTTTTCGCCGAGCGATAGCCTTTTGCTTCCTTCTCTTACCATTTTCTTGCGACCGTCATAGTTTGCGGGCTCCATTATCGCCCGATAGTCGAAGTAATATTTTGGTGACTTCGATAAAAGGAATATATACTCGTGGGCTTTCGTACAACGATCTTCAACGCTTTCGGGCATCGGGTTCGGTTTGTGCCAGATAATATCCTGCCGCAAGTACCAACCGCTATCTCGCAAAGCGAATGCCAAGAGCCACGGAATGCCGATAATATCTTTGTTTTTATATCCTTTGATATTAAAGGTGGTGATAATATCACCTATATTGCTTGCATCGGGCTGTACGCCTGTACTAACCTTCTTACCCTTGCCCTTGTTGCTTCCTGCATATGAATCGCCTATATTGAGCCAAAGTGTGCCGTCAGAGCGTAACACGCGGTGGCATTCAGCAAACACCTCCATCAGTTTATCGACGTACTCTTCGGGCGACTGCTCTAAGCCTATTTGCCCCGTAACTCCATAATCCCGCAGGGCGTAATACGGAGGGCTCGTTACTATGCAGTTTACACTCTCGGTAGGTAGCGACCGCAAGACTTCTGCAGCGTCACCACAGTGTATCTTGTTAAGCTCCATACTAACGCCGCTTAAATGTTGCTTAAACGGCGTTGAAGTATGAGTGGGGGCGTAGTTATCGCCCAAATGTTTTTTGTTCATATTTATCTTGTTTTTAATAACATAATATCTTCGTAGCCGGCAGTACCGTTTACTGTCGTACGTATTCTATATTCATTTGCTTTTTTCATCGGATTGTTATAACTAAACTTATCCTCGAGCCACTCTAATAGCTCAATGAGGCTCGACTTCTCGGAAGTAAAGAATGCAAACTGCGACGCACGTAGGCAGTTGAGAACCCGCAGGTAGTCCCGCAGCGTCCAGTTCATTTTGTACGTCGTTACATCAGTAGAGAGATATGGTGGGTCACAAATAAAGAATGCTTTATCGTTGTTTTTGAACTCGTCAAACAACCGCATATAATCGCATTTACATATCTCCAGACCGTCTAAATAATCGCTCGCTCTATCATAGTCTTGCTTTTTGACAGAATTATAAAAGCTTTCTTTTCGAAGACCATTCAGAGAAAGAACATATTTAGAGCTAAACATTATGGACGAGCTAATAGTAATGTAATCAACGTATCCCACTTCCCGTTCGTGTTTGGCTATCACCGTCAATATTTTTCCCTTCACGTCCGATGATAGCCGTTGAAATCTTGGCATACTTCCAGTAATACCTCTTATTTCAGCGATAAGCTTGTTGGTGTTGGCAATATTGGTTATCCGTAGATGATAGTCGTCGTAGTCGTTATATATCACTCTACACGTAGGTTTAATGTCTTTGGCTGCTCTCGATAGTAGCCCCGAACCTCCGAAGAGGTCGACGAATACGGTGTCGTCAGGCAAAGTCTCAATCTTCTCTGCAAACAACTTAACAAATTTTCTTTTTTGCCCCTGAAACGGTAGCGGTGCTTGGTTGTAGTTTAGTTTGTTTCTATCCATTCTATGTATTATTGAATTATTTATTAATTTTGCAATGCTTTCGCAGGCGATTTTATACAAAAAGGGTGCACACACACCCCAAAGGCTTTATGCCTCTGGCTTGGTGTGTGTGCACCTTAATTAATTTGCGGAAGCCTGCGAAACTCTCCGCTGTTAAAGTCGGGGGCTTTTTTTATGTTCCCCACATATTTTTGACTTTTATGCTATTCCTCGACTATCCAGTACGAAACCGAAGCCAACTTATACCTGTCTATTAAAGCTCGCATTTCGTCGGTTGCTTCGATTAATACAGGCAATACAACGATAAACCTCAAATTCGCACTATTATACCTTGTGTCTTTTACGAAATATGCCTCTTTACCGAAATAGAATTTCTTGTCCGGAGTATCCGTGTGGGGGAAAAAGAAACGACCTTCAATCACCTCCGGGTCTTCTATGCGTATATAACGCTGCTTCTCATCATATTTATCGTTGAGCATCTTCTCGAGAAAACATACCTGAGTTGTAATAGACAGGTCGTAATGCTTTTTATCGAACAATGTTATATATCCGCCTAACATCTCGTTTAGAATGCTGCCGAGAGCGGTCAACACAGATTTTGCCACTCCATTGTAAGTTTTCGGAAGGAAGGCAAAATTTAATACTTGTTTAAAGTTGGTCATATAGATATGGTTTTAATTCTATAAATAACTTCGCCATTTCCATATAGCCGGAAGTAGACATATAAACGCTGTCGATGTCTTTTGTGTCATTCTCTCCATGTTTTGCTTGGGAAGTCAATACCTCAGCAACGCGTACCCCATCTATCTTCTGAATGGTATCTATTAGAGCCATATTCGAGTAAACTCCATCGAAGGGCATACTTTCTAAGTATTTCACAACCGCCTTCTTGATGTCGTCGGCAGTTATGTTCTTTAGTGGATCGTAGTGTACAAGTAGTTCTGCCGCAAACTTGTCGGCCTCGTTGCTTGATAATAATATTCTCACGCCGGCATCCTTTATTCTACGAATATACTCGGATACCTTTTTGACCGTTTCCTCTGGCAGCCTGAACGGCTTGCCGTCCTTTTGTCCAGCTATTTTTGCCGATAAAATGCCGTTCTTTTCTGTCAGCGAACAGTATTTTACTACTTGTGCGTCTTCATTTATTTCCGAATACACATCGGTGTCTGGAGATAGTGTATAGTCCAGTTGAAATGCTTTGATTTTCTCCGCATACCAGCTCAGGGTATGAGGGCGAAGGCGATTGAAATGCTCTTCGAGCTTGGTGATCCTATCGCCGGTTATCTTTTCGAGTACCATTAACCCAAACGCCAAAGCATAAAACAATAGGCTCTCTATGCTCACCGCCGAGAACTGTTCGTCGAACGTCTTATCGGTGTTAATCTTGTAAACTTCTTTTATCCCCGGCTGTTTGAACCACTCGTCTGTCAATTTCTTTTTCCACTCTTTTGTTGTCATTGTCGTCGTTACTTTTTTATAGGTTTTTTATATTGCTACCGCCAGAGCATCGCTCAATCGGTCGTTTATTTTCCTTACCACTATCTCTACAAACTCGTCGGGATTTTTAACGCCGTTTAGGTGGTTGTTTATTGTAAGATTCATCGTTATCGACTTACCTCCGCCCGACGAACCTCCTCCCGAGAGGCTTAGCTCCTTACCTCCCTCGCCCGAAGACGAGGTCGCATTACGTTTGGGCGTCGGGGCGATAGAGATATTCTTCTCTTTTGTTACCGACTTTGCCCCGATAGCGGCGGGAGCGGATGCTCCGTTTGTCATAATACCGTCTCCCGTCCAAGAATAGCCCGCGAAACCCGAAGTATCACCCGCAGTACTCTTTATCCCTTTCGATGCTCTAAAGGCTTCTACGCCGTCATTGTACCCTTTTTGAAAGTTTTCACCTATGCTTTTCGCATTGTTATAGGCGTTCTTTACCGCGTCCACGCCGATAATGCCGTTTACCCCCTCTTTTGCCGACGCCCAAGCCTCTTTGAAGTCGCCTGAGAACAGTTCGGATATTGCTTTGCCGAGTGCTCCTATTCCGTTGAGAAACCCTTTTATTCTGTCTACGACAAAATCCTTGATGATTTTTCCGAAAGTTTTTAGAACCTCCCACATACCGGTAAGTACTGCCCGAAAACCCTCGACCTTATTCCATAACAATACGAAAGCTCCGACGGCTACCATCACTCCTCCCACTACCCATGTGATTGGATTAGCCCAAAGAGAGAGGTTGAGAAGCCAATTGACGGCAGTCGTTATTTTTGCCCATAACGCCCAACCCTTTAAGGCAACTGTGGCAGATTTTAAGATAGGACCGAACCCGGAATATACAGTAGAGAAGTTAGCCAATAGTGCGAAGCCGCTTGCAGCAGTCCCAAATACAACGTCCAATACGCTCGTCAGCCCGAATGTACCAATTTTAATGTCGTCTATTTTTTGCTTGAACCGAGACAACTTCTCTGTCCATCCCTCCATAACGGTCTGTGCCTGTTCGTATGCAACGTTTGTACCCGTTATCTTCTGCGTCAAGTCCTCCTGCTCTTCGGCGGAGCGAATAAGTATCTGTGCCGCCGCGGCATTCTCCCTGCCAAACATTAACGTCAGGGCATTGATATCGTTCTGGACAGGCTGCAACATTTTAAGCCTATCGGCAAATGGTATGGTGGCATCCGATACCTTTTGCATATCTATACCGTAAGCTCTTAAAGCGTCAGCGGCTTTTTTGTTTAGCTTGGCTTCTGCCGACATACTTGTAATAACATTTCTAATGGCTATACCTGCCTCAGAACCGTATTTGCCGCCTCCTGCCATAGCCTGAATAGCTGCGTTGGCTTCGGCAAAGCTCACGCCCGCAAGGTTAGCGGCTACGCCCGCCTGCTCGATAGCTGCACTTATCTGCGGCACTTCCGCTGCCCCATACTTGGCTCCTGCGGCTATTACGTTCATCATATTCTCCATCTCTTTTGCGGCGGCGATAGGATCATTCAGATCTACCTGGAACTGTAACAACGATGTCGTCAGTGCATCTACAGCTCCTGTAACATCTCCTCCCATCGTCTTAGAAAGAGTATTGGCATATTTACCCATATTGCCCAGGGCGGTAGCGTTATCGCCTATCTGCGGTCCCAGTCGCGAGAGAACTGTCTGGAATACCTCCATATTGCTCGTTGCCGAGCTGCCGAACTCCTTAGCCAGCTGTCGAGCCTGGTCGCCGAGCTTATCGAGTTCTTTTCCCGTAACGCCTGTGATCGCCGACACCTGTCGCATCGACGCATCGAAGTTGGCTCCCACCTGCGACATCTCTCCGAAGCCATTTTTTAGGGCTTCTACCCCCATGCGTGTTGCCTGCCAGTTAATGGCGTTGATACGCCTGAGACAGTCGCCGAACTTAGTTGCCCCTTCGGTAGCTTTTTTTACGTTACCGTCGACCTGTTTCATCGGAGAGCTTATCTTGTCGACAAACTCCAAAACCCATTGCGTTACTTTACTCGACATCTGTTGTTGTATTCAAAAATTATTTTGTACCTTTGCCTCAAAATAATACTACTATGAAGCCTACTATTTTCGAAATCGTTCTTATGGTAATCATCGGGGCTATAAGCGTTCCGTTGATTATATACATTATCTTAGCCACACTATCGACGGCTCATTATCTGTTTACGGAGCTTTTCGTAAAACCTTTTCGCAAATCCCCTAAATAAAGAAGTCGGGATTGCGGTTGCTTCCATACATCAGGCTTCCGCTCGTACCGCTTTCGCCCGTTATCTCGGGCAGTCCGTTGAGTCGTTGACTACCTTTCTGTATGTTGGCTAATATCTCGAGAGCTTCACGATAGAGAGCCAAATAGTCGTCTGGTACCTTACGTGCCGCATTGCGTCTTACCGCACGATAACACACTATCATAGACATTACCTGCACAAGCAACTCGTGTCTTAGCACAGGACTGCCGAATATCTTAGGGCAGTCGTACCGTCCCGATATATACGACCACACAAACACTATTGCACCGTGTTCCAGCTTGTCTAATATATCGGCGGGGGCTTCGGCTATACTCTCGTCCAATAGCCTACCTTGTATCACTGCCGTCAAGTCTTCTCTCTCTATGTACCTCATAAAGCCTTATTTACCACTCATATTTATGTTTGAATTTTCCCACACGCCAGCTCTTTTCTCTCGATACCCTTTTTACCGGCGTATCGTATTTGTCGAGCACTGCCAAAGCCTGCTGGTCTGCATCGGGAGAGTCGTCGTGTTCTGTACTGCCCTCCTCGACAGCACATAGTTGTATTATGCCTATCTGCGTGTCGTTATGAGGCTTGAGCTTGGCATTGTAATATATACGGCTGTTTTGGTAATAAGGTTGCATCGTTATCATCCTACCCAGCTTGTTAGTCTTCGGCGTCTGACACTTCATAAAGTTTAGGTAGATGCCCGCCGCCGCCTCTGCGTCGTCGATACTACGTTGTACCTCACCGTTCCAAAACTGGCTTTCGTATTGAGCGATGAAGTTTACACCCTCGGGCAGCGACTTCTTGAAGTCGGCAAGCCACATTACCGCAGGAAGCATTTTGCTCTGTTTTACGTAGCAATCAATCAGATAAAAGTTCCTGTCCTTCAGTCCCCATACCTTTATAGCGTTATAGTCCGATGTCTCGTTGCCTGCATAGGCAATATCCCAATGTGCAACTATCATCTTGAATTCTGTCAAATCGGGCAAATCCGTCCATTGTATCTGCTCCTCTGAGAATATTTTACCCTCTATCTTATGCTCGTGGTTATACTCCGCATAAGCGGCTACTATGCCCATATCTTTCTCTTGTTGACGATAGAACCCTGCATCGTAACGAGCCTTCCAAGCGGGCTCATACGTCACCTTGTTATATGCCTTTACCTGGAATACTTTCCACTCCGGGTGTCGTTCCTGCAACATAGTCTGCGTCATTACCCTCGCAAACCTGTTGTTTGCATACAGAATTCGTCGTCTGTCGGCTACCATAGTTCCCATTATGTCAGCCTCTATGTGTTTTGCCTGCCTGGCCATACGTTTGGGGTTCGTGATGGTGTCGGGAGTCTCCAGGTCGTCTATTACCCAAAGAGTAGGACGGCGTTGCCTTACCCTAAGCCCTCTGACCTTTTGTTTTGCACCGAAAGCCATACCGATAAAGCGATGGTCTATCGTCTTGAAATTACCAACCTCCCAATCGCCCTCTGCCTTCTGACGACCAAAGTCGTGTACTATCAGCGGATTCCCGTCAAGTTCTGCCTGGACGTCGGCAAGGAGTTCATCTGCCCTGTCCTCGCTATCGGACATAAGACACATAAACACATCCTCGCCTCGCATCCACAGCCATATTGGTATAAAGATATTACACCATACCGATTTAGCCAAACCTCGCCCCCACTCGGCAAAGCCCTTGAATAGGGGATCATTGGCTACCGCACTTGCAAAATCAATCTGAAAAGGGGCACTCTCTACTTCGGCATACTTTGGAAAATATGTCTTTACCATATAGGCGACATCTTCCCGTGCACGGGCAATGCGAGCCTCCGTCTCCTCTCGTGTCTCGAACGGATTGACGGAGGTCGACTGGCGAGCTACCTCCAGTTTTTTGAGGTATAGCTCAGCTTTCTGTCTATCTCGCTGCTTTTGTGTTGCCACCTTTCTGTTATTGTCGTTTAAATAGTTCGTTAACTATAAATGAGAGTGCCTCTTTTTGTGCTTCTACGAGTATCTCGTATTTCTGTCGTTCACAGTATTTCCATTCCGCATAGAGCGAGACCCACCGGTCGTCGCTAAGCTCATCTATGTTTATATTAGGATAGCTTGCTCTGAGCAATGCATTTACCTGACGGACAAAGCCGTCAGGCTCTGCCTCCTCTATGCCTTGAATAAAAAATGTTGAGCATCGTTGAGTATTTCGGCGGACCTACTCATAAAAGCACTAAACACCACTCCGTCGTCCAATACGTTGTCCTCGTTACCCGCAACTACGAGGTTCTTTATTATCATATCGCTCCTCTTGGTTGCATCGTTTGTGTCTCCCAGTGCCATTATAATGTCTCTTGTCGGTCGTCGGAGTATGAATTGATACGCCTCGCCCTTGTCCACCACAACATCTATCACATAAAGATGTTTGTATTTCGCTTGTAACTCGGCGAACGCCTCTCGACTCACCGCTTTCAGACGACCGATGTCGAATGCGGGAATGGCTATACCTGCCATTGCCGTCGAGACGATAGTGTACTGTCCTCCCGTATCGGCAAAAGACAAGTCCGTTAAACCTGTTGCGTTTGCAACGCAAACCATTGCCCCTACAAAGAGAAGCAACACTGTCAAAAATCTTCCCAAAAAATTCTTCATTGCTTTTAATTGATTATTAATTTGTTATTATTCACTAAGTTATTGAGCGTTCCACTCGATGTGCGACACTATGAGGTCATACTTGTTCGATATCGATTGATCGCCTTGCTTTACAGAGCGGGCATTGCCCGTGAACTCACAATTGCAAATGACATCTTTGTATACAAAGTTGTCGTACTCGTATCGTACCACTATGTCAAACGGAGCTATATCCGTAAGCATTCTACCTGCTCCAAGCGATGCCTTGAGAGCTACTGCCTCCTCGTGTTGCAGGGTAATAGATGCTTTCGCCTCATAGTTGCCCTCTCCACGACCGACAGGGTAAGCCCCTGCACCACGAATATTCTCCTTCTCGAGCGAGTCGCTGTATTCAATCTCCGTGATACCTTCCACATCACGTCCGAGCAGGTTTACCGTGATAGAGTTCCACCCTGCTACCTTTCCAAATCGATTAATTATCGTTGCCATGTCGTTTAAATTTTATTCGTGAAACCCAAATCCACCTCAAATTCGTGAACCACTCCGTCCGCTACTATCCGCACGCCAATCTTGAACGGAACGCTTGATACGGCTGCCTGTTTCTCGTTTATCTGTACATCTACCGAGGCACAGTTCCCTGCCACCACCATAGGCTCTAGTGCACGCAGGCAGCGTCTTTTCCAGTTGTCTATCGTGGTGCCCTTGATATAGCCTGTCGCAGGGTTGGCTTCCACCTTAGAGCGTATACGCGGTATAAGCGTCTTACGGATGATACGTGCTGCCTTATTCCATACGGCATTACGTTCTATGAAGCAGTAGTCGCTGTCCGATTTTTCGGCAGTATGCGAGTTGCTGAAATAATATCCGGCGTACCCGTCGAACGCCCCTATGTATATGTAACCAAACTGGTCGAGTTGCCTTTGGTCGGCTACCGACAGCTTGTTGTATGCGATCCCGTTACTAAGGGAAGCGTCCATAAACAGACCTCTCTTTATGTCAGACAGAGGGTAATCCTGCTGTCCACGCGACGCCGACGGTTTAGTTTCTATGTCTACCGAGCCGAGATTTTCGTGCACGGCACGCACAAGTAACATACCGAGAGCCGAGCCCACGGCGGCGTGTTTGGCAAAGGCGGCGTTCGATGTCGATACCTTTGTGTCTCTACCTATTACCACCGAGACATTAGGCGAAGCAAGCGGTCGCAAGTCCGTCCACGTAGATATTGTCCCCGATATGTAGTCACCCACACCTTCGAGCAATATAGCGTCTATGTATATATGGTCGTCCTTGAGCCTGTCTACAAGTAACTGCGCTCCCGTTACAGCAGTTGTTATGTCGGTATCTTTGGTCAAACCCGCAACAGCGATAGTATTTACGCCATCTATCGAACGAATAGCTGCTATAAGGTTGGCGTCGTTCTTTAAATCCGATACTTTTGCCGTGCCGGCTACCGCCGTTACCCACACCTGGCTATCCGGCGATAAGCGAAATGCTTCCGACAAATGATAATAGTCGAGCCTGCCCTCTGCGGCATCTCTACGCTCGGTTATACCCAACGCCTCGGCGTCCGATAATTGCAATAGCTTGTACGCCTTGCCTATTGCCAAAGTAGAGCCTATGGCTCCACAGCCCAAAACCATTACGGCTATTCTGTCGGCGGCTTGTCCTCCGCCGAGAGAACCGTCCAATTTGTTTATTTTAATTGAATTAAATCCCATGTCTTTTTGTCTTTTTAAAGGGGCGACTCATAATCCGTAATCCGCTACGCGCTGTTGGTCTTTTTCTTTGCTCCGACGATCGTATAATTCGTAATTTATAAGCCGCCGCCTCTTAATTGTTACTTTTCTTCAGGGTTGTTGCTTTTACCCGATTTGTCTTCGTCTGTGTTTGAATCACTTTCTGATTTTAAAGACTTTTCGGAATTGTTGCTTTTGCCCGATTTACCTTTGTTTGCGTTCGAACCGCCTTCTGGCTTCAGAGGCTTTTTGGGATTGTTTCTTTCACCCGGTTTACCATTGTCTGCGTCCGAGCCGAATATCTCAGACTTCAGAAACGTCTCCATCGAAAGCTCTTTCCCATCTCTGTTGTGTAGAGCGTGCGACTTAGCGTAGTGTTCGTCGACGAACGCCTGTCCGTCTGAGGTTACAAAAACCTTCTCTACTCCGTCGATACGCTCGAACACGTCTCTGGCTACCTCTTTCATTTCTTCTTTTTTCATCGCTTTTCTCCTTTTTTGCTTGGTTGTTCTACCCTTTGGCAACGTGGCGAGACCACACTTCGTGGATGTTGATACGCCGGAACGGTGCCGACCTTGTTGTTAGTTGTCTTTGCCATATTGTTGGATTTTATTTAATTATCAATTAAGCGATACCGCTTACAATAGCACCTACTCCATAGTCCAATATTCTGTCTACCAGACCATAGGTCTGAAGACGAAATTCCGAAGTCGGGTCTGCCGAGCGAGTATCTATCGTCTCCGGCTTATACAGCACTTTCACCTCGTTGAGATGATATACCGTATTCGGACCGTAGTAAAACAAAGAGGCGTTCCTATCGGTAGCAGCAAGCACCGAACCTTCGGGCTTCTTGTTGCCCGTCTGGTCGTAGGCTACGGCCGAGTTGTTCTCGAAGAAATTAAAGCCTAAGATAGAACGAACCTTACCCGTAGCAGAGTCGAAGAAGATACGACTATCGGCAAAAAACTTCGCCGAGTCTTTGTCTACTATAAGGTCGCTGACGTGCTCACGGCACAATATCATATACAGTTCATCCTCGATAGGCAGATTAAGTGCCTTTACCTTTTCCAAAAAGGCAACCGTATCACGGAAAGTCAATCGTTTACGTGTTCCGACCGTTTCGCCCGTGGTTCTCATCACCGGCATACCTGCTTTAGTACTGTCCTCAGGAGCCAGCTTCCACATTACGTGATTGCGAATACCGATTTTCATCGCTTGTGAGTGTTTTACCCTCACCTCGGCTCTCTTGTCGAAAGCCAGCGAGCGTACCTCTGCATCCGTTACCTGAGTAGGCGACGTATCGTACTTCTCCCATTCCACAAACACCTTCTCTCCGTTCATTGTCGTCGGAGTGAAGTTGGTCGAATTGTTTACATAGAAGCCGACATTGTTTACCAAGCGGTTAAACCTGATACCATCGGCGGTGATGGCACTTGCCGGAGCTCCTTTAAGTGTACCGATGAAATCGTCTTTATAATTTTTGAACTCCTCCAAGAGTTGCGGAGCAACATACTGTTGCAAAAATAGTCCCGTTGTAGTCTGTCCCATTATTTACCTCCTTTTTTGTACTGAGCGTTAAACAATTCCGCGAACGCTTCGGGATCTTTGCGTTCGAGTTCTTCCAACATTTCAGGGTCGGTATCCTGCAGCTCGGCAAACGTCTTGCCGTTGTAAGTAGCCTTACCACCATCTTTTGAGATGGCAACCTGTGAAGATAGCTTTTCGATAGGCTTTATTGCCTCGATAGCTGCTTTTGCCGCCTCGAAATTATCTTCGAGCATCTTTTGCCAAGCCGCACTCGTATCTGCTGTGATACGTTTGTCGGCGATGGCTTTTTCCAACAAGGCTTTCACCGAAGCCTCCTTCTCACTCTTTCTCTCTGCTTCCAACTGAGCCTTCAGGGCATCGAGTTCGGCAGCCTTGCGTGCGTTTTCCGCAATCTTTGCGCCGACTTGTTCTTCTGTGGCATCAGCCGACAGTCCAAGAGTAACAGCAATTACTTTTACGTCCATCTGTTTGATATTTTTGTTAATATTATTGGTATTGTTAAGTTCTTTTCCTTTGCCCTCCATCATAGCTCGTATGGCATCGGCATCCTTGCCGAGAGTGATTTTAGGAGTAACCTTCGACACAAAGCCCTGTTCTTTTGCCTTCTTTGCGGTCATCCAATAGTCCGATACTCCCCAGTGTTTGTCCAGAGTAGCCTTATCTTTTGCTATCTTCGAGTAGCTGCTGTAGTACTCTCCGTCGATAGCCTTGAGTAGCGATAGATAGCTTTCTATTTCGTCGGCAGTGCCATATACGCCACCGCTTGGCTTGTGAACCATAAACATACCGTTTTCGGGCATAGTAAAATCGCTACAATGAACGGCGATATATGTAGCAGCACTTGCCACTAAAGCACCGCCCTCACCCGTGACTTTGCCTTCGAATTTTGAAAGTATGTTTACTATTTCCGCGGCATCGAAACAACTTCCGCCGGGGGAATTGATATACACGTGTACGTCTTCTACACCCTCCGCTATAAGGCGGTCTACCTGAGAGCGAAACTCTTCAGCATTCGTTGTCCAGCCAATCTCTCCCACAATGCGGATGACTGCCTTTCCCTCTTGTTTTGTTGCCGTTATTTGAAACGGTATATTACTATCTGACATCTTGCCTTCGATTTTTGTTTGCAAAATTAGGCAGCTCTGCACGTACGAAAAAACAAAAAGAAAACACTTACATTGTTAATTACAAGGCATATAATATTATTTGTACAGCCACGCATAATGAGCGAACTTTGCCATTCGAAAAGATAACATTTTGTTTGAGGCTTTGCCTCAAACGCCACTGCAATCAAACTATTTATGGCAAAAACAACAAAGAGAGAGTATCAGAAATTACAACACTCAGCATACCAATATATTGTCGAACAGGGAATGACCCAAAAAGAGACATCCGCACTGCTCAAGGTGTCTGAAACTACCCTGTCGGCTTGGGCAAATAAGGGCGGATGGAGAGAACTTCGTCGAGCAAGACAATCAACTGTAAGCAATACTGCTCATAATATCAAGCAGATAATAGCTCTATTGTCGGAACGTAAACTGACAGTTGAGCAGCAGATAAACGATGCCATCGCATCGGGCGATAAGGAAGCCGAGCTTGAGCTACGGCGTGAGGCAAGTCGTTTGTCCGACGATATTTCCAAACAAAACAAAGCCCTCAGCGATAGCGATAAGACAAACAGAATAACGCTCGGTATGTACATAGACGTAATGGATGACATTTTCTCTAACCTACGGGCATACAATGAAGAGTTGTATCTGCAAACAATAGATTTTCAAGTATTTCTAAATCGTAAAAAAACAAACGAACTCGGATAAAATTCATATAATTATGGTTGGTAGACTTACAACAGATAAAATAATAGTTCACTGCACCGCTACCCCCGAGGGTAGAGAAGTAACATTGCAGGAAATCGACCGCTGGCATAAGCAGGCAGGATATACAGGCATTGGATACCACTACATCGTACACCTCGACGGTAAGGTCGAAGCGGGCAGAGACGAGCGTTCTATTGGGGCTCACACGATCGGGCAGAACCACTGCTCTGTCGGCGTTTGTTACGTCGGTGGATGCGATGCGGCTATGAAGCCGAAAGATACCCGCACGGCAGCACAAAAGACAGCTCTGGTAAAGTTACTTAAAGAGCTGAAACAACGTTACCCAACGGCTAAAATATACGGACACAGAGATTTTGCCCGCAAAGCGTGTCCGTCGTTCGACGCTAAAACAGAGTACAGAAATATTTGACATGGAAACAATCGAAATAATAAGCCTTGCTTTAAACGTCCTGTTTGGCGGCGGTCTGTGGCTATCTCTCATTCAAATAAAGCAGATAAAAGAGCAAAAAGACCAGGAGATACGTCGCCTGAAGGCAGACACCAAGCAGGTGGCGGTCGACACCGAACGTGCCGAGATACAAAACATAGAGAGCCTTGCACGAATGTGGCGGGAGCAGGCGGAGCTACTCGAGCGTAAGCTTGATGCTATGCAAACAAAAATAGATAAGTTGGAAAACGATTTACTTAAAATGAATAAGCTAAACAACAAGATTTACAAGTTGCTTGACAAGGTGTCGAGAGAGAACTGGGAGCAGCTCGTCGAGCAAGTAAAAGAAGAACTGAAACCAAATTTAAATAATAATTAAAAAGATATGGACAAAATAATTTTTGACAACATGTTACGCGGTTTCCCTGCCGACGAAAAGTTTATGCGAATGGTAGATTACAATAGATTGGCTCTATTGGATACATGTAATGGGATCTTAGGCACTGAGCCGGTTATCCTGAGAGGAGCGGAGATTTCTCAAAGAGTAGTGGGAGAAAAGACCCAGATAATGATTTCTTCAGGTATTTTATGGACGGGCAATGATTTAGTCAAAATAAAACAGTCACATGTTTCCACGGTAGTCCCCGAGGGCGTATATATTAAAATCGTAACCACTGCCGAAAAAGGCACTTTTCACGACGGGGCAGAGTATGACGCCTATGAGCGTAGTGAGGGTATTCTTGCATCGACAGAGGACGGAGAGCCCCCTGCCGGCAAAACAATATATTTGTATTCTCTTCGCAGGATAAATATATGTCAGTCTGTCGTCTCAGATATTGAAGTATCTCGTCTAAGAGGCACAGAAGGGCGGATAAGAGGAACGCTGAAACAAACGGTATACTCAGACAATCGCACCAATATATGCGGTATGATATATTTTGAAGAATTTGACTTACCAGAACTAGCTCAAATGAATCAAGGCATTAAAGTGGCTGTTTTATCCTCTCATAACACAGACATAACTCAACTAAAAACAGCCGCCGAAGCCGCATATCCCGCCACCATAACCACTTATCACCAAAAAGACGGAGATCTCGCCACACTTTTCTTTACTCATAATTTTGTTACAATAAACAATACAGGCGTTCTTCGTGTTCATATTCCATACGAAAAAATTGGTGACCTTGGTCTTCCTAATGCAAAAATAAGTTGTGCGGTAGCCGTAGACTTTACTTACAATAGCGGCAAATGACAGTAGAAGTATATATAAATAATCGATTGCAAAAATGAATAAGGTAACCCGATTCTTAATAGTATCTATTGCGGCAGCTTGTACGGTAGCTGTTCTAATAGGCTGTGTCCCCACGAAAAAGACCACTGTCTTGGAGTCGAAAGGCGAAACGATGCTAAACAAGCAGGATAGTCTGGTACAGGTTCAGACCAAGACACTCGACCTGCTCCTCCGTCGACTTACCGAAACAAAGGAACAACTGTCCGAATGGGCAACTGAACGTACCGATTACAATGTAATAGAATATGATACTCTGGGGCGTATCGTCCGCTATGCCACACAGACCACCGACAGACAAAGCGGCAGGCATAACGATAAACATATTGTAGACAACACGTTAACAACTCTGACTATCTTGCAAATTGATAGCCTGATACACCTGAGCGAGACGCGTATGATGGCTAAAATAGAAGACAAAAACGCCGCCATGGTAGAGCGTGGGCTTGCGTGGTGGCAAAAGGTATTGATGTATTTGGGTGTAGCGTTGGTAGTAGCCGGACTGTTTTTTACCGCTCGCCGAATAATGAAACTTTTTCTATGAAGACAACTATTGCGGCCGCAGGCCAAACTTTTCTCGACATCGCCCTTATCCTTACAGGCTCTGCAGATGCAGCATACGAGATAGCCAAGGAAAACGGATTCGACGTCTCCGACGAGATACCGACGAGGCAGCTTTTAAACTACACAGGCGAAGTTTTATCTCAGCCTGTTGCCGACTACTATTCAGCAAACGGTATACGTCCTGCTACATACAACAAAGGCGACGACACAAATACATAACCAATTCGTAATTGATAATTGATATTTCAATGGCACTTAAAGACTACTTAAATCGATATTTTTTCAGCCGAGCCACCAACAACGAAATCTTCGCCGAGTACCACCGCCGCACAGCATCCAAAGCGGAGTGGAAGCGTACAGCCGACATATTGTCGGCAAAAGAGATACGCGATTGGCGAGTAGCTGTCGCTACGGCAACGAATCCCGAAGATCCTCGCCGAGATCCCTTGATGCGATTTTATCGCTCTATGATGCTCGACAGCCACCTGATGTCTGTCGTCGATACACGTATCCTTCGTGTGCAGCGGTCGTCATTTATGGTAGCCGACGAGAACGGCAACGAAAACGAAGAGTTGACCGATCTACTCCGCCGCCCATGGTTCGAGGAGCTCATAAGACTTGTACTGATGAGCCGTTTCCAGGGCACTACTCTCATAGAGATGTTCGACCTCGACCCTGATACTATGGAGCTAGTTACAGTTACCGAGATACCACAGTCCAATTTCATCGCCTCCAAAGGTATAGTCGTAAAAGAACCATACGACACCAAAGGCGTATCTTTCGTAGACGAGCCGCTCGGTAGCTACTACCTGCAGGTAGGTGGCTCGTTCGACCTGGGAATGTTCCACCAACTGGCTATGCCAATTATTGCCAAAAAGCTATCGCTCGGTAGCTGGATGAGCTACATCGACAAATACGGAGTGCCGCCCATATTCTTTATTACCGACCGTATGGATACGGCTCGCCGCGACGAACTCTTCGAGATGGGGCAAAACTTCCGACAAAATATGTTCGCCGTTCTGCAAGGCAACGAGAAGATAGAGACGCCCTCACTGAGCGACACAAACGCCCACCAGACGTTCATCAGTCTTATCGACGAGTTCTGCAATAAGGAAATATCCAAGCGTGTACTCGGAGGCACCTCTACCACCGACGAGAAGTCTTTCGTAGGCTCTGCCGAGGTGCAGGAGCGTGTTGCCGCCGACCGTTACGAAGCAGATAAGCAGCTGTTCGGATATATCTTCAATGCTAAAATACGCCAAAGGCTCGTACAAATAAGCCCGGTCTATAAAGGCTTCGACCGGCACAAGCTTGTCTGGAACAATCAAGAGACACTCGATATCAATGGATATATCGATGCTGTCAGTAAGCTGTCGGCTTCTTACGAGTTCGACATCGACGAAATAAGAGCACGTACAGGTCTGCCTGTTACTGCCATCAGGCAGACCACGTCGTTCTTTGGTGACGGTTCTCAAAACGACGGTGAGGAGCAAGTAAAAAAAAAAGATAATACCCAAGCCATAACGTACACTACGCTACCTTCGGCTGCCGCCTTCGACCCCTCGATAGACGAAATAGCGGAGCAGGTATACCGAGGCGACATCACGCCCGAGAAGCTACACCGTGCCCTTCTACTCAAGTACTACACAGGTCTGTCGTCGGCTACTCAGAAGGGCTGGGGAGGCGGATACTACACCGACCCCACGACAAGGAAGTTCCGCGAGAACCTGCTCGCCTTTGCCGGGGCTAAGACCTTTTCGCTTATCAAAGAGATAGAGGCACTCAAAGTAGGCGGTATCTCGAAAGAAAAGCTACTTGGTTTGGCTCAAAAAAGAGGCTTTCTGTATGGCGACATCTGGCAGAAGACTGAAGAGAAGTTCGCGGCAAACTCGGCAAGTTCGGCGTACCAGTTCGGACAGTTCCGAAAAGATAGCGACATATACCCTAACTTGCGGTTCGTAACGATGCAAGACAGTCACGTACGCGACAGCCACGCTGCAAACGAGGGTATAGTAAAGCCCGTCGATGAGTGGACGGTGATGCCGCCACTCGACTACAACTGCCGATGCTACCTCGAGCAGACAACCGACCCACCCAACGACAGAAAACTATCGCAATACAACGATACAATAGCCGGCAACGCTGCCCTTAGCGAGCGTATCTTCAAAGACACCCACCCGTATAATAAAAGGGTAGCCGAAACCCTGAAAGCAGACCGACGAGAAACCTTCGATGCGGCGGTACAACTCGCCAAACAGGATGCTCCCTACAACGCTACAATCAAGGTAGGCGAACGCACAATATACATCAACGACTTTGCCGACCATATCGATTTATCCGACAATATAGAGGCAGCCAAAAAGATTGCTCCCGCCTTAGGCAAAGATATCTACATAAGGCATCATACCGATGGTGGCAAGCTAAAAGGCGGCACCAATGCGGAATTCGGTATAGGTAGGACGAATATACTTGGAGATTTGAAAACATACAACGGCAAAGGAAAGTTAGAAAAGTTTTTAAACAACCGTCTAAGGGACTGCAATACTCAAAAATGCAAATATGCGGTATTGGATATTACGGCGTACTATCAAAGCGATATTGCCGATAAAATAAGAAGCAAATTGAGAGGAGAACTAAAAGGGTCTCTAAACTTCAATATAGAATCGGTGATAATAATAAAAGGAGATAATGTCGGGAGTATTTCAAGAGCCGATATAGCAGACAATAAGTTCGATAGTCTTATGCAAGACCTTAAAATAAAATAAGACCACATTGCTGTGGTCTTGATAGCCCTCCGCAGCCGGAGCTTAGGAAGAATGATATGCAAAAGTAATACTCTTATTTTAATTACCAAACGATACGATGAAAAAAATAGCACTCGACAAAGAAAACAACATAAAAATATCCGTCGCACGAGGCAAAGACGGCAAAATAACAAGGGGCATACTCCTTGAAGATACCCTCATGCAAGACGCATATCTCGCTCTTTCGTGTCTGCAAGGCGAGTGTAAAAACGACCCTATCGTCGGCTGCAACCTATTCCGAAAGGTACGAGGCAAAGCAGACAAGGTAGCCGTACGCAAAGAGATAAAGATTGCCTTGCGACGTGTCGGTATACGTCTCGAAGATGTCAAAGACAATATACAGACTCTCCTCGACGGTACAACTATTTAATCACTACTTAAACATCATTTCAATGGCAAACAATTACAATCCCACTCCGGCACAGGTCGCCGCCATCATCTCCGAGATATTCGGTATAGCCGTATATCGCCCTGCACCCGAACGCCCCGCACCGTCTCAGCCTACGTTTCAACACGGAAGTTTTGTCGGTAAAGCCGATGCCGAAGCGGTATCCGACTTCAACCTGCCGGTATTCGGTGTCGTCAAGTTCAAAGGCGGTAGCTACAACACCTACAACGAACGAGGACAGGTGGTAAAGCAACGCATGAACGACTTCGTACTGCCTTACTCCTGTATAGTCGACTTCAGCCGCGAGAAAATCATCACCGAGACTCAGACGCTCGGCGGCACAGGTACTGTCAAAGAGCTGTACGGACTCGGCGATTGGCAGATTAACATCAGCGGCATAGCCTTCGGCAACCGCTCCGACTCCTCCGCCGAGGCACATCGCATCGTAGCCGAGCTCACACGATGGGCAAACATCTGCGACAGCATATCGGTCGAAGGCGAAATATTCGGCAGCAAAGACATCGACAATATTGTAATAAAGAAACTCGACATCAAGCCGATTGAGGCTAAGTTCGACGTCATTCCGTTCACTATCGAAGCCGCAAGCGACGAACCGATAGAACTCATTATTTAGTTATGGCAAACCTCATAAAATCGATATCCTTCAACTTTGCCCGCCGAGAACTACTCCGACATACCGCACGGATGGCGGCGATAGAGAGTGTCAATTTCTTTAAGCGTAGTTTCGTCAAAGGAGGCTTTACCGACGCAGCATTCGAGGAGTGGAAGCCCTCGCTTACGCCATTGGCAGGCTTTCGCACCATGACCGCTACAAGCAACCTCCGCAACAGTATACGCACCACCGAACAGAACACACGGCGTATCGTCGTAGGTTCGCACCTCGAATACGCCGAGATACACAACAACGGCGGCACCATCACCGTAACGGCTCGTATGAAACGCTACTTTTGGTGGCAATACTACCGTCTTGCGGGGCAGACCAGGCAAAGCTCCGCAGCACGAGCGAAGCTGTCAATCAAGGCCGAGTTCTGCCGCCGTATGGCTCTTATGAAAGAGGGCTCTACCGTCCGTATACCGCAGCGACAGTTCTTGGGAGAGAGCCAAACCCTGATGGCAGACCTCGACAGCCGGCTACATGCCATCATCGAAGACTATTGGGAAAAGGCATAAAAAAAGCCCCTCCGGAGAGGGGCTTTTTTATGCTATGGGCTTTAGCTTATATGTTCGTATCAAACATATTGTCTCCACTATTGGGAGGCGTTATAGCGGAGGCTCTCTCTACCTCTATCTCTCTACCGTTCATATCTGCCTCTGTAAACAGCACTTGTGCCGAGTAGTCGGTTACCAGGCACTCGAACGATATCCTGTACAGGTTACCTGCATCGCCACTCTCCTCACGGCTCATATCGATACGACGCATCTCGGTAAAATACTGCCCGCTCTTGCCGTGAAAGAGAGCGTGTAGCTCTGTCAGCCTGTCGAGAAACGCCAGTGCCTTGTCTTGGTTCGCAGAGCCGTCGTAGGTGTCCGAGAAAGTCTCGTAAAACAGCCTGAGGTCTACCTGTACCGTCAGATTCTGTACCAGCGTGCCGGCATCGTCTGCCTCTCTCGTGCCGAACCCCACAAATACTGCAGGCGTCGGAAAGGGTAGCTCTTCGGTCAGGTAATTTATCTGCTCGTGCCAGAGGTCTACCCATCGCACGTCGGGCAGGTTGTTTTTTATTCTGTCCGTTATCTCTTTGTAAAGTTCGCTCCAGTATATCATATCCTTTCAATGCATTATTTGTTTGTTCTCAATGTTCGAGAAATCCTCCTTGTCGGTAATCGTGTCGAGGGCTGCCACTATCGATTTTTGTAGGGCGGTCCCACCATCTTGGGCTACCGGTACACCTCCTTTTATCGCCGATATGATACCGTCGATACGCTTTGTCATGGTATCGAGTTGTCGCTGTAGCTCAGGCACTATCGCCAGACCGCTGTCGTTTGCCTTATCGTTATACTCTATTTTGTCGGCTTTCACCTCTACGAGTTCTACCTCCTCGGCGTTAATTAGAAACGTCAGTGCCTCCTGCCCCTCGACCACTCCTATAAGGCAAACACTGCCTTGTTTTGGCTTGATGTCTGTATAGCCGAAGCCAAGCATCACCTCGAGATACTTCGTGTCGTCGGTAAGCCCTACCGCCGTCATCGTGCGATGTCCGCGGTCGTCCCACTGCACCGACTTGCATTCGACAAAACGCAGCTGTGCTTGTCGGCCGCCGGCTACCTTGATATTTATTATGTCGTTGAGTTTGTCTAATTCGCTCATATTATAAACATTAATTAATTTGCTTTGTCGCCGAGCGTTATATCTTGCCTATAACCTCCCGAGTTAAACTTTTTTACTGTCTTTTCCACATAAAAAGTCCCTTCCATATTCTTGTAGAACTCACTCACAACACGCACTTTCATTCCGTGCTCTACCCGTGGTATGCCGAAAAGCGTAACAGAGCCGTCGAAACCCTGCGTCTTGTACTTTTGCAGGTCTGCCTTTGCTCTACTCTCGAGCTCCGCCTTTACCGATATGCCTACATACGTGCGTTGCACGGATGTGCCGCCTTTTTGTCCGACGGTAACCTCTATCTTGCGTCCGTTTTTTAGAATAGAGATAGCCCTTATCTCTACCTCTTCTGTGCTGTTTTTGCGGTTCAAATTCTCCGAAACAGCGTTTTTTTCTACATTGATATCAACGACAGGTACTCCGGACTGGTCGCCATACACGATACCGCACAAGAGCTTTTTACCGTCAAAATAGCTGTATAGTCCCGTCTGTTTTTTGACGGTGTCGAGTATGTGTATCGGAGCGACACCTGCAAATCGTACTGCCCCCAGCTGTACGTCAGGGCACTCTATCTCATAGCCGGCTGCTGCTTTCTCGAGTAGTTTTCGTAGTGTAATGGATGAAGAAACGACACTTACCGATCCCCGACGAAGATTGTACATCTCATCTTCGCACCTTAGCTGTACAGGGACACCTTCAGAAATGTCCGCTATGTATCCTACAAACTCGGTAACAGGCTCTTCCGTACCGTAGCCGAGACGTATCTCTACGGGATCGCCCGCCCGGAAAATATCCGAGTAGCTCATTTCTCCGAATACTTTTACCCGACGAGGCAGGACTATCTCGGCTCTGCCGGTAAATTCTTTCCACGACCTCTCTATCGTTACCTCCGAGCCCCGATAAAGGTGTAGCTCCTGCCTGCCTCTTATGGCAGGGAATATTATGTGCATCGACATTGTAAGAGTCATAGCGGTCAAAATAGTTTTGGGTTCTGCCTCTCGTCAGCTTTACGCTTGTCAAGCAATTGCTTTAACTCCGCCTTAGCCGGTGTCGCCAGAAAATTGTTAAACGTGGCTACAGATATATGATACCTATCCTTAATAATATTCTCATACACCCATATCTGAGTAACACCCCTGCCTTTGTGTTCCAGTACGATATCCTGTATCTCGATGATTTTCCTTAGTAGGTTTTCTCTATTATAAGCCATTTTCTTTTCTCTTTTTTCAAAAGGAGAGACAGGCTTCTCCTGCCCCTCCTCCGCTAAAAACATACAAATTTTTGAAAGCAATTCACAACACAATACAATCAATGCAATACAACAACCTATCGATTTCACGCTTCTGTCATACCGAGCGGGACACTAACCCATTTGCCATTGTCGTCTTTATATTCGGCACGCACAAACGTTTTGCTGATTTGTGGACGGTATGCCTTTTCGATGATTTCGACACCATCTATCAGTTCGGCGTTGCCGCTTTCGGCGGCGAGCTTACGGAGTTGCATTACGCGGCTTGCCTTGAGGTTGCCCATTGCGTCGCGGCTCAAGAGTTTCATTATCGCATTTACCAACAGCCGGCTATTGTCGTCGTTGGCAAATGATGATATCACCTCTTTTACCTTTGCGATCCCTTCGTTGACCGTATCGTCGTAGTCGTCGGTCTGATGGTTGCCGAGTGTGATACGGTACATACCGTCGGCAGAGCTAAACGTATTGCTTTTTTGGTCTGCCTTCGTGTTGAATATCTCCTCTTTTAGCTTCAAGGCATCGGCAAAGCGTTCGTATACGCTTTGTTTGCTCTTTGCTAAGTTGCTACTAACCTCCTGAAGCGATGGGAACACCTCCCTCACCGCTTCGTCCACAAGCTGCTTATAGGCATCTCGGTTCTCTTTTTTGAGGCGTTCTCTTTCTTTTGCCTCTTTAAATTGGCGAAACTCTTCGGCTTCGCTTCCCGTCAATCTGATTTCTTCCATATTGCTTATTTCTCCTTTTATGTTAATTTTATCTGTCTCATTGTTTTTTTGCCTCCTCCTCTTTTACATTCTTACGGATATTTTCGCCTATTCCTATCATAACGCCTGCAACACTATCCGCCAAATAGGAATATGGTTTATCGGCAAAAACGCCTGTCTCTATATGAATTTGCGTCTCATCTTTTTCGTCTACCAATGCGGACACAACGACGATCATCTCTCTATGTTTCTTTACTTCTATATTTTTCATAACTATAACTATATCAACTCCTTTGCTTCTTCAATTAAGTCTCTAAAATTATTCAAGAACTCGTTTCTTATTTCTTCGGATTGAAAAGATAGAACACCATTTGTAACGATACGGGTGTCCACACTCACTTCGCCAGAGGAAGTTATGACCGAGTATTTTGGTTGCTCATCATCGCTCCAATCAGGTGTCCACCCTTGTCGATAGCAATCTCTCAACTGCACTAACTGCATAAGTGCAAGGAATGCTTCGGCGGTCTCTTTGTTAGGTAGAGTATTCACACTCTGTTTGTATCTTGCTTCTGCGGATATCTCATCTATTGTACCATAGTAACTAATAACGCACTCGCCCTCCTTAAAAGGAAAGTTATCACAAAACTCCTCCCAAGTCTTAGGTAGTGTTGCACTTACTATTTCAACCTCTTGGGGCTCCTCATCATACACTGCCTTGTAAACATCAGGCACTTCAATTTCACTTGTTTGTTTCATTGTTTATTATTATTTATTGTTTATCACTCAATTCAAACATATAACAGGCTTTATTTGTCACCTTTATATGCAATAATCCGTTCTCCGTTCTCCGTTCTATTGCTCCGACGTACGCCGCAATACTGTATTATCGAGCCACCACACTCCCAACGTTGCCTATGCTTGCAATGCCGACAGGTATAGCCGTTCTCCTCTAACCACCTATGTTTAGGCATTAGTGGTGCGGGCGTGCCTTCAAACTCTCTTATATCGAAAAGCGTTCTCATATCTTTAATACCTTTTTGCGTGCAATTTATCTCTGGTTTTGTTATACTTTATTTTGGCAAGAACACTTCTCTCTATGTCAATTTTCAAATAGCCACAAATGTCAAGAGTGCGAATGATAACGTCCGCTAATTCATCCTCGAATGTGTCTTTAATATATCTTTCAAAAGCATCTTTTTCTATTTCTTCTGATGATTGTATTGAATACGGACTTCGTGGCATAAACCTCACATCTGTTTCCTGTTTATGTTTAAACTCAAATGCTTCTTTTCTGCATTCTTCATATTTAGAAAAATCACAAAAATAATCTGCCCTATCAGCATCTAACGCCTCAGCTAATTCCGAAACAACCAACATCAACATTGTTCCTACCTCTCTTGGATTGTCGTAAAATCCTTTTTCTTTTGCATTAGCGTGTATTTCATCACGCAATTGATTTAACGATTTCATTTTTAGCTCCTTAGTAATAATAACCCTCATCATTACAAATACGTTACCTTTACTCCTGCTTTCCTGGCTACGGCGTGTTCTGCTGTCGCACCCTCCGACTTCTCCCAGCCGGGCAACATCGCTATCTCGTCGCATATAGCAACGATTTCAAGCTCCTTTATCAATATCTCTGCCTCAGACAGACGTCTGCCCGCCTGTCGTTCGAGCATCGTTACCAGACGCATCGGATTTATGACAGTACATGCGTCCCAATCAAACTCATCTTCTGCAGCCGCGAAACGCTTTGCTGCCTCCTCCGGGTGCAAGCCCGTTATCTGTCCCGATAAATAAACCAATCTATACATATCTATTTGATTTTATTTTGTTTTGCAACTTAGTCGACAAACTCAAAAGCACCTCTTACTTTTTTCCAAGAAAGAAGAAAAACATTTATTCCTAATGAATCTTCCGTCCTGCAAAATATAAAATCGGGGAAATCGTACGGCGGTCTCTCCACGCATAGCCTTACGATATTCGAATACCTGCGGTTAAGTTCCTCTGCCTTGTCTTTTATTCTCATTACCATAGCGTCGAGGTTACGTTCGTTTTTTGTCAAATTGTGCTCAAAACGAGCGACATACTCCTGTATTTCCGCACAATTATCGAGCACAGGTCTCCACATCTTTATATCCATTATAAAATACATATTCTTTTGTCGTTTTAAAAAGGCTTTCGTGCCGCTGCCACGGCACTACTCGCCGTCGTTATTAATTATGAGTATTCTTTCTATTTCTCTCTATCAACATCTCTTCGGCAAGCCGAACCGTCGAGCTCATGTCCTTCACGTTACGTCGGAAGCCATAGTATATAGCCTGCAAACGAGTCTGCGGTATCTTGTTAAAGGAAGTATATTCGTTGCCTGTGGCACGCAGTATCATTGCTTTCGCTCCGTCCATCGTAACGGCATAGCCAAGCTCGCTTGCAAGCCCGAAAGCTGCCGCTATCGCTCTCTTACGCCACTTGTCTATATCGGCACGCTTATCTTCCGTTTTAGCGTTCCGCCTATTGCCTTCGAGCGAGCTACACACCTGTTGTAGCTGCTGTAGAGTAAGTTCGTTCGTGTGCTCCACGCCATAGCCGGCAAGTATTCCCTCCTTCGCCTCTTGCCCGAGACCTTGTTGCCCGAGCAGCACGTGAAACTTCTTTATTAGCTGCTTGTGCAGCCTCGCGTGGTCAAAAATTTTTGTTGTCATATTGATTTGTATGTTTTTTGTTGTTTTATTTGAATTTATTCTAAAAAACACTTTTCGTAGTGTTTTTGAGAGCAGTACCCTGCCATATCTAGTAGCATAGTCTCGAGAAGCATAGTTTGCTCTACCGTGAAACATTCTACCATTAAGATTGTCGGACCCGCCATACTTCCGTGCGAGAAGCTACATTCATATTCAAGAACTTCGGCATAGTGCTCCTCACCTTCCTTTGTCAATTCCGTACCGCAGTATGCTACATAGCAACCACAATCACTTATTACATCAAAGTCGCCAAAATCTTCGTGAAGTCTCAAAGCCTCTTTCAGTTTCATTTCTCTATTGTTTTTATATTCTACTATAATTGCATCTCAAACATAGCTGCCTTCTCTTCGCTTATCGTTATTGGTTTGCCTCCGCCGTATCTACTGGTCGGGTATGCACGGAAGCCTTCCACTTTGATGACCACATCGCTATCTCGCCATATTTTTAGGGCTGTTTTACCCTCTGGGTATTGTCCCTGCAGGTGTGTGATATAGATAAACAACTTCTCGGGGAAACGCTTTTTCCATCGCAGATAGGTCTCGGTATTAAGCCCCAAAAACTGTATGGAGTCTATTATCACTATCTTAGGGCTTTTTCGCTTCGAGAGGCGGCATTCTATATCTTTGATATCCTCGTTGTTGAGTACTATGAAGCGGCTCGCCTTCACCTCGTCCATTCGGCAACGCCTCAATGTCTCGGCAAACGATGCACTTATGCCCTCTTCAATAGAGTCGTATGCTACCAAATGCCATTTTGTGAGATATTTAGCCAACTGCATCGTAAAACTCGTTTTGCCATTCTTAGGCAGTCCTCCTATGCACCACGTCCCTTTTAGCTCGGGCTTGCCCATAGCCTCGAGCCATTTCCCGTCAAACTCGCAGAGTTCTCTCTCCATCGAGATCACGCTGTCCGCAGAGTACGCTCTTCTTACGCCATTATCTAACACTTCGCTATCACGCATAACTCTTAAATCTTCGTCAACTCTTTGTAAATACGTCTGAGAGACGGCACATTATCCTCGCCCATAGTCTTGCGGAGTACCTTATTCACATCGACGCTTACGCCACGAGCTTCGGCATTGGCTTTTATTATCATAGCAGCACTCGCCTGAAGCATCTTTTCTTTCTCTTCCTTACCCGCCGGCACTACCTTACCATAACGCTTACCGAAGCGGCTGAACATCTCTGTATAACCAACTTTCTTTACAGATATTGAGCGATTGATTTTTGCCTCCAATCCGTCGGCTCCCATCATATAGAACCCGCAAGCATTCTCCACTGCGTTCCAGAGTGCTTTCAGTTCGAGGAAAGCAGTATAGTCGAGATCGCCTGCCTCATCGAGGATAATCAAAGGGGTAGGTAGCGTTTTAAGATAAAACACCAAATCTTCGTAAACGTCTGAATATCGTCCGGTGCTACCTACCCCGAATGATTTGGCTATGTGTCTTATTAATCTCTGCTTCGACTTTACTTGCGAGCAATCGACGTACACAACTCCTTTGTTGTTGGCTGCGTAGTGCTTTGCAGAGTATGTCTTGCCGATATCTGCCATATCGCATAGTAATGCAGATAGGCTATCATCTTGGCACGCTTTAAGCTGTGCCGTCACAAATTGGAACACGGGTGTATTTGCAGTCTTCCAATCGGCTGTCTCGTTGAGGTTTACACCTATCTTGCGAGCAATGCTTATCCATTGTGCATCGCTGATGACACGGTCAAGTTCACCGTTTTTTGTCCGGCTGTACTGGCTTGCACTTATGCCCAAACTTACAGCGAACTTACTATCAGAGCCGGTAAAGTTACCTCTGCTAACCTCCAACGCTGCTAAAATCTTTTGTTTAATTTCCTTTGTAATCATATTATTTGGTGTTTTATTGTTTGATAATAAAATGTTTAATTCGTGTTTTATAATTGTTCGATTGCTATACTGCCATAATTAATATCCTCCGTCCACTCTTCGGTTACCTCGTAACCTTTTGGTTGTTCGCTCTCTACGATGTCTGTCTCTATATTGGCTATGTATGTGCTTGTCGTGGCTTTTATTTTGCCTACTTTACCTATCTCTGACTTGCGGTCGCGTATCATCTTATCGAACCTTGCCGCTCTTTTTTGCTGATGAAGCATATTCGCTCTGTCTTCATCGGTCTGCTCTATGGTATTCTCATTATAGCGATATTGCTCGCGGTTCACGGCCTCGCCTATGTATATATCGCCCTGATATAGGTACACGCTCTTTACGCTACCGTCATCTTCGGGCAGCCAATAGGCTTCTACTTTATAGCTATTAGGTTTTAGCTGTTTTAGGCTTTCGAAATCAATGAGTTCAAATTCGCCGTTGGCGGCTTTTACGTAGTCATTGTTGTAGATGGTGCAGTTTTCCATATTGCCGATGTATCGGTACAATCTCCAACGCTCTGCACTAACTATATTAGGATTCATAAATTGAAGCAGTACATCTCTTCTTGTCATTCCTGGATAGGTCTTTTGGCGTGGATGAAGCTGGTTATTGTATTCGTCAATGTCCGAAAGGTCGTCCGATACTATTGTTTGCGGTTGGTACTCAGGCTCCACATAATCGCCTTTGACCTTGTTACGCACACATCTAAAAGCCTCGTGCTTAGAGTACCATCGTCCGCGTGAGTGCCCATTCTTTTTTGATACACCATATTTAAGTTGGCGGTTTGTATGCTCCGCTCGCTTACTCCATGCGGAAGGGTTGAAATAAATGAATGGAAACACTTCACTCAACCACTCCATATCCCGCACCAAGTGATGTTCGGCATCAAGTTGCCCTCCGATAGGCAGTCCAAGTTCGAGGGCTTCACAGAACATATTTCGAAGACACTCCTCTACGGTCTCTATCGTGGGTTTACCTACGATATATGCAGGTCTGAATATATATCCGCTTACCACATCTGTTGCCTGATATTTATAGACCCAACCGCGGACACTTTTACGGCTCAAGGCCACGTCGTCTATCGTTATTTTTGACATAGAAAATTGGCCTGCCTTTCTATTGTGTTTTGGACGCATCTTGTCGGTGTAGTCGAAGTTGCCGTTGCGGTCTTCATATATTGCGGTGAGGTTCACCACGTCCTTCAAATAGTTCCATATCGTTGCCTTCGATACTTCCAGAGGCCTGCCTGCTTTATTACGAAAATCTTCCGGAGCAAAGACCTCCCCTGTTTCTACATCGTATATCTCATGACTTCCATTTACAAAATTGATATAATCGGAATGAACTTGCTCCACGAAGGGCTTATCCTGCATTCGATACAAGGCTAAAAATAGGTTTGCCATTTTTCGACTGACGATACGTGTGCTGTCGTTGCCTATTTTGCCACTTAGCAACGACTTTGCTCCCTCATTGCAATACCTTTTAAACACTCTTTCAAAGTATCTTATATTGCCGAATTGCCGACAATTGTACTCCATAGCGGCTTTAGTATAGAGTTCGAACATCTGTTGCCACATCTCGCCCTTCGGCATTTTACGCACCCCGAAGCCCTTTCGATTGCTTTCGACATCGTCTTTTTGTTCTTTGAGACTCTTGAGTATAGAGGCACAGCTCGTATGTTCCAGTACATCTTCCAGACTCAAGGGTTGTCCATTGGGCTTACGGTAAGTATCAAAGAAGTCCCGTACATCAGGGTCAATCTCCACAAATATTTTCTCTTGTGATACTTTTGAGTCATCACTTATTTTTAGTCCGAGTTTTTTAAGGCGATCGTATTTTATTTTGTCCGTATCAAACTCTATTGCAGAGTCCTCGCCCCTACCGCATATACGTAGCTTACCGCTCCTGCTATCGTTCCATAACTGTGTATTTGTAAGTCCTGCTTGTTCCCAAGCCCTACGACTGACTCTTACTACATTTCCTTCTACTTGATACATAATCTTGGTGTTTTTTTTGTGGTTATGTGCCTTTTTTTTATGCCTATCCGATTAAACTGCTGTAAGTAAATTGCGATAAAATAACTCAAAAAAAGAATTTTTATTTTACTGAATTTAAGGCGTTTAAATAGTTTGCTGAATTTTGCCTCTCCATAAAAAAAAATTTCCAATAAAAACAAGTCCCTTTGCCTTTTTTATGGTAGCACCAACTCCTTATATTTTGCCTTATAGTATTTGCGAACTCTTTCCGCCTTTCTACCTTGTGCGTTGTCGTATATAGCCGTTCTAACGGTATGCCTGCTACATCTGCACGCTCTCGCTATATCGTTGATAAAGCCATATCTGGGTGTTTTTTTTATACATTTGTCGGTTGTCATATTTCTTATTATCTTTGTTGCGAATTATACATTTGTATTTCGACTGCAAAAATAATAGAAATATTTCAATTATGGAAGAAAATAGTAGAGATTTTTCATTTGTGAAAGAAAAAATTTTACAGTTTATTGATTTTAAGGGAATTAGTAAATATAAATTTTATCAAGATACTGGTATAGCTAATGGAATTTTATCTCAAAAGGGAGGAATTTCGGAAGAAAACATATTGAAAATACTCTCATATTTTCCTGAAATAAATGCTAACTGGCTCTTGACTGGCGAAGGCGATATGATTAAAACAAACCATAATTATATAGGAGATAATTCTATATCAAAGAGCAACGTACAACAGGGAAACCACATCAATGACATCTCGGCAATAATTAAAGTGCAAGAAAGTTTTCAGCGTATGATTGAAAAAAGAGATGAGCAAATAGACCGATTAATTGCAATTATAGAAAGGAAGCACCCTCAATAAATGAACAATATCTCCAACAGTACTATAAAAAACTCACATATAAATAGCAACAACTCCTTTCTCTCCAAAAGAAATAAGGGTGTGATAATATTATCTGTCATATCTATTATATTATCTCTTGCGTCTTTTATTACTATTGTAGCCGTAAAAATAAACTACAATCTCGAGACGGTTTCTCTTTTGTCGATAATAGGATTTATAGGTATATTGGCAACTTTTGTGGTTGTTTCAAATTTTTCACAAGTTAATAGGATAGAAAGTAAAATGGAGACAAAAATCAGCGAGTTAAATAAAGCCGTTTCCAAACTACTTATTATAGAAGAGGATATCAAGCAAATAAGAATAGAAATAGACAAAATAAACAGTAAAATCGAAAAAGAACAAGAAAACGTGGTTGCCATAGGAGAGAAGATAAAAACAAATGGCTTAAATAAGCAGGTCTATAATTTAGCAAAAAGCATACAAAAATGGACGGAGACCGCACAAAATATACAGAAATGGGCAGAGCTCGGACAAAATATACAAGAGAGTTCATAACAGCCCTATTCACTAACTCCGAAAAAGCCCCCTAAAAACTGTATTTTTTACTACTTTTGGGGCATTAAGACTGCCGAAAACACTATTTTAATTGCAAACAAATGTAAATTTTTACAGTATTGGTACAGTGAAAGTACAGTGAAGAGTCGTTTTTTTACTTTTTTATCGCCACCCAAATCACACAAAAAAAGCCCCCGTTTTTGGGGCTTTGGGGTGGCGTTTTAATTGTGTTTGGCTATGGTATATAAGAAGGTCGTTTTGCTCTGTTTTAGGGCTATTTGCGGTGTTTTTTAGACGGTATTAAAGCCTTTGTAAAGCGTCCTTCAAGCATAGTTAAAGTTATCGCTCATTTTCGCTCCAAAACTTCAAGTAAAATTAAAGCAAAATTCAAGCTATTGTACTTTTCGTTTTTGTGTAGCTTTATATAAGTAGCTATCATTTAGATATTTATTTATATGCGTTTTGTACTTGTCGTTTTTACCCCCTTATAAGATATTCATTCTCAACCTCTACTTCTAAAGTATAAGTAGCATTATGCTTTGTATTGGGGTTATAGACATGTATGATAGCATCATAAATGCCATTTGGGTAACCTTCATCTATACTTCCTTCATAGTCTGTACTTTTATAATGTGTACAGCTACAAAAAGCAGCAAATAGAGAAAGAAATAGATATTTTTTCATATTGTTTCTTTATCCGAAATTTTATGGTTATAGTTTTTTTGGAATAAATACAATCATGCTATTTGTTCTAATAATATACTCCGGTAGTACTACTTGCAAAAAGTTAGACAACCTCTTTGGCTTTGTTCAGTCCGGTTTCTTTGGCTCACAAGAAAGCAAAACGAATAATGTGATAGCAACCAATATCTTTTTTCAGCACTCCCCATTAATTCATTTTATTTCATTTAATGCTTCGCAGGCTTTATCTTCGAAGTTATTACAAGCTTTTCTAAACCAATAGATAGCATTAGTTTTAGATTTTTCTACTCCATTACCGTTATAATAGCAAACACCTATATTATACTGAGCTTTACTATGTCCTTGTTCAGCAGCTT
>ERZ772971.298-NODE-298-length-32685-cov-4.530463_pt1 | contig 32685 bp, 26 predicted proteins | sample MGYA00511943_ERZ772971 | MGnify/ENA primary metagenome ERZ772971 (study PRJEB29015, sample SAMEA2737929) | human oral metagenome | biome: human oral; feature: human-associated habitat; material: dental | place: China | collected 2144 ... | reverse complement strand
GGTGCTGGGCATCTGCAACGGCTTCCAGATCCTCGCGGAGGCGCACCTGCTGCCGGGTGCGCTCATCCGCAACGACCACCAGCGTTTCCTGTGCCGTGAGCAGCGCCTGCGGGTGGAGTCGACGTCGACGGCCTGGACGGGCCTGTTCGAGGAGGGCGAGGAGATCACCGTCCCGCTGAAGAACGGTGAGGGCAACTTCATCGCCTCGCCTGAGGAGGTCGAGCGCCTGGAGGGGGAGGGGCACGTGGTCTTCCGCTACCTGGGCCTCAACCCCAACGGCTCGGTCCACGACATCGCGGGCGTGCGCAACGCGCGCGGCAACGTCGTGGGCCTCATGCCGCACCCGGAGCACGCGGTGGAGGCAGGCTTCGGCCCTGACTCGTCGGCCGGCCCGCGCACCGGCACGGACGGCCTGCGCCTGTTCCAGTCGGCGATCAGCGCGCTCGTGGGGGCGTGAGCGGGCGGGAGCCCGGTACTCCCAGATACCGCCGCTGCCTGTGGATAACCTGACTGACCTGTGGGTAGGTCCTGCGCAGGGCGATGACAATGGGGCCTCGGGGCGTGGTGGTTCGCGGGGTGACGCCGTTTCCGGATTGTCACGTCATGACGCATATTCGAGTGGTATCGGATTCAACAACTCGTGAGAGTTTCCGCGTAATTTCAACGATTTGACGTGGTGCCAAGGCGGCTGGTAGGCGGAGACGGCGGTATGTGGTGACCTCGGGGGAGGGGCGTGCAGGTCCCCCGGGACGTCGCCGCGCGCAAGCCACAGGCGAACCGGCGTCATCCCAGCGCTCCTCCCCACATGTGCACAAGGCTGTGGATGGAACCTGTGGATAACGCCGGTGGGCGGGTGGCTGGGGGCTCATGGACCGGTGGCCAGCGGGCCGCTGGTCGGGGGCCTGGGCGGGTGGCCAGCGGTCTGTCGACCGGTGGGTGGACGCGCCCCGGGTCGTCTGCCGGTGGGCTAAGCGCCCCGGGGCGTCGACCTCTGTCTACCCGAGCGCCCGGGCGATGGCGTCGACCGCCTCAATGAGGTGGCGGTCCGGCAGGTAGCGGCGACGCACCGCCTCGTGCGCGGCCTCGCCCATCTCCTGCGCCCTCTCCGTGAACAGAAGGAGGTCCGCCGTGGACCGCGCCCAGGCGAGCTCGTCGTCGGCGGGCACAAGGCACCCCGTGACACCGTCCTCCACCTGCTCCTGGATGCCTCCGACGGCGGAGGCCACCACCGGCGCCTTCTTCCACATCGCCTCGGCCACCGTCAGACCGAAGGCCTCAACCTGCGAACGCTGCGTGACGACGGCGCTCACACGTTGCAGGGCGTTGACGATCGTGGAGTTGACCTCGCGGTCGCCGCTGGGAATGCCCAGCAGGTGCACCCGCTTGGCCGTCGACTCCGGCAGCGTCGCCAGGCGCTCGCTGATCTCCTCCAGGACGGCCAGCGCCGTCGAGTCGTGCTCGGGGTGCGGAACCGGGCCGGCGATGACGAGGTGGGCGTCGGCGGGAAGCACGTCGATATGCGCCGCGAAGGCCTCCAGGAGCTCCTTGCCGCCCTTGAGCCGGTCCCAGCGCTGCACCTGCGTGATCGCGCGGGCGCCCTCGGGGATCGGGTTACCGAGGCCGAAGGCCTCCTGGGGGGCCAGTCCTCGGAAGGCGTCAGGGCGCCCGTCCTCACGGATGAAGGGGACCGCGTCGAAGGGTGCTTGCCCAGCCGCGTACCCCGCCAGGCACACGACGGACCGCGCCTCGTCGAGGTCCAGGACGCGGTTCTTGGGCGAGTCGGGGTTGATCGAGGGGGCGATGACGGCGGTGTGCTCCTCCTCGACGTACGGGGGCAGGTACTCGGGGCGGGAGGCGATGATGAGGTCGGTGTCCTCCAGGTAGCGGTCAAGGAAGGCCCAGGCGTGCTGCCCCGCCTCCCCGGCGTCAGCCGCGCCCGCGTGCACCCGCCACAGGACGGTGGCGCCCGCACGCTTGAAGGCGGCGGCCAGGCCGGCCGTGGCCGGGTCGTGGAGGATGACGACGTCGCCCTCGCGCACGTCCTCGACGATGTTCTCCGCGTTGGAGGCGAGCACGTGCTCGTACAGGTCCCTCTGCTTGTCACCGAGCTTGCCGCCGTCGCCAGTGCTGCCGTGGAGGAAGTCCGTCAGGCGGGTGGAGAGGGCGACGAAGTCCGCGGGAGCGTCAAGGGCGAGCCAGCGGGCGTCGATGCCCAGGCCGCGGGCGTAGCCGACCAGCGGGGCCACGGTCTCGGCGGGGCCCGAGGAGGCGGCGGCCGACGGCGTGACGGTCCACACCGTGCGGCTGTCAAGGAGGGCGTGCGCGGCGTCGACGCCGTCGTGCAGCCGACGGACGGCGACCTCGTCGAGGTGGCCCTCGAGGTCCGACAGTGGAAGCGGGGCGACGTCGATGGTTCTCATGACATGATCCTGCCTTGTTCGGCTGTGATGCGCAGCACTTTCGAGGGTGTTTCGGGCGCGGCGTGGGCGACGAGCCCGCCCGGGACGCTGTCGCCTGCGCCGGGGCCGCTGCCGGGTATCCTCTGAGACGGCCCACTCCCTCACCCGTTCACAGGAGCAGCCGCATGGCACCCGAGCCCGCGAAGACCCCCGCCGACGTCGACACCCTTCGCCCGGTGGAGCACCCGGACACAGTGGAGGACGCGGCCGCCACCCCCGAGCGTGAGATGCCCTACCGCGAGCTCGGGCTCAAGGACGACGAGTACGCCTCGATCACGGCGCTGCTCGGACGCCGCCCCACCAACGCCGAGCTCGCCATGTACTCGGTCATGTGGTCCGAGCACTGCTCCTACAAGTCCTCCAAGATCCACCTGCGCCAGTTCGGGGCTAAGACCACTCCAGAGATGCGCGAGCACCTCCTGGTCGGCATGGGGGAGAACGCCGGCGTCGTCGACATCGGTGACGGCTGGGCCGTGACCTACAAGGTCGAGTCGCACAACCACCCCAGCTTCGTCGAGCCCTACCAGGGGGCCGCCACCGGCGTGGGCGGCATCGTCCGCGACATCATCTCCATGGGGGCGCGTCCCGTCGCCGTCATGGACCAGCTGCGCTTCGGCGCCGTCGACCACCCCGACACGGCCCGCGTCGTGCACGGCGTCGTGGCCGGCGTCGGCGGCTACGGCAACTGCCTGGGCCTGCCCAATATCGGCGGCGAGACGGAGTTCGACCCCTCCTACCAGGAGAACCCGCTCGTCAACGCCCTGTGCGTGGGCGTGCTGCGCCACGACGAGATCCACCTAGCCAACGCCACCGGCGCCGGCAACAAGGTGGTGCTCTTTGGTGCCCGCACCGGCGGCGACGGCATCGGCGGCGCCTCCATCCTCGCCTCGGAGTCCTTCGAGGACGGCATGCCCGCCAAGCGCCCGAGCGTGCAGGTGGGCGACCCCTTCATGGAGAAGGTCCTCATCGAGTGCTGCCTCGACCTGTTCCGCGCCGGACTCGTCCTCGGCATCCAGGACCTGGGCGCCGCCGGCATCTCCTGCGCCACCAGCGAGCTCGCCTCCAACGGCGACGGCGGCATGCACGTCGACCTGGAGAAGGTGCTCCTGCGCGACCCCTCCCTCACCGCGGGCGAGATCCTCATGAGCGAGTCCCAGGAGCGCATGATGGCCGTCGTCGCCCCCGAGAGGCTCGAGGACTTCATGGCCGTCATCGACAAGTGGGACGTCGAGGCCTCCGTCATCGGGGAGGTCAACGACTCCGGCCGCCTGACCATCGACCACTTCGGTGAGCGCATCGTCGACGTCGACCCCCGGACGGTCGCCCACGAGGGCCCCACCTACGATCGCCCCCACGCCCGCCCCGCCTGGCAGGACGCGCTCAACGCGGACACCTCCGACCGGCTGGCGCGCCCCGACACCCCCCAGGCCCTGGCCGCCCAGGTCCTCGCCGTCGTCACCGACGTCAACCAGGCCTCCACCGCCTGGGTGACCGACCAGTACGACCGCTTCGTGCGCGGCGACACCGCCCTGGCCCAGCCCGACGACGCCGGTGTCGTGCGCGTCGACGAGACCACCGGCCGCGGTGTCGCCATCGCCACGGACGCCAACGGCCGCTTCACCAAGCTCGACCCGGCCACCGGGGCCGCCCAGGCCCTCGCCGAGTCCTACCGCAACGTGTGCACCGTCGGCGCCCGGCCGCGGGCCGTGACCGACTGCCTCAACTTCGGCTCCCCGGAGGACCCGGACGCCATGTGGCAGCTCGTTGAGGCCATCACGGGCCTGGCGGACGCCTGCCAGCAGATGGGCGTGCCCGTCACCGGCGGTAACGTGTCGCTCTACAACTCGCACGGCAAGGTCAAGGGGCTCATCGACTCCTCCATCAACCCGACGCCGGTCGTGGGCGTGCTGGGCGTCATGGACGACGTGCGCCGCGCCAACCCCTCCGGCTGGTTCGAGGAGGGCCTGGCGGTCATCGCCCTGGGCACCACCGCCGACGAGCTCGACGGCTCGGCCTGGACCCGTGTCGTCCACGACCACCTCGGCGGTCTGCCCCCGAAGGTGGACCTCGAGGCCGAGATGGCGCTCGGACGGGTGCTCGTCGCGCTGAGTGAGGCGGACCTGCCCGAGGGCACGAGGCTCGTGCGCGCCGCCCACGACCTGTCCGCAGGCGGCCTCGTCCAGAGCCTCGTCGACGCCGCCCTGCGCTACGGCGTGGGTGCGAGCGTGGACCTCGGCCCTATCTCCAGCCGCGACGGCGTGGACGACTTCACCGCCCTGTTCTCAGAGTCCGGTGCGCGAGCGCTCCTGGCTGTGCACGAGGCCGCTGTGCCGGTGGTCGAGGCAGCGGCGAGCGCCGAGGGCGTCGCCTGGGCACGTATCGGCACCACCGGTGGGGACATGCTTGTCGTGTCCGGCACCGACCTGCTGTCCGACAGCGGCCCCCTGGTGCTCGACCTCGCCGAGCTGCGGGCGGGCGTCGAGGGGACGCTGCCGAGCCTGTTCTGAGGCGGCGGTGCTGGTCCGGTGGTGCTGTGGGAGGTGGCTGGCATGAGTGCGGTGAGTCGGCAACGGGGCAGGATGAGTCTTGGGACGAAGCCACTGCGACCGCGAGTGCGTTCAGGAAAGGCGCGGGTGTGCTGTGGGTGATCAACGCTACGAGGTCTCTGTCATCATCTGTGTGAAGAACGGACGGGGCACGATCGGGCGCCAGCTCGACGCTCTTGCGGCGCAGGCTGGGGCGCCCGGCTTCGAGGTCGTCGTCGTCGACAACCGTTCCGACGACGGAACGGCGAGGTACGTCAGCCAGTGGGCTCGCGAACAGGGCCTTGGCGCCATCGCGCACCTGACGATCGTCCCCGCGTTGGCGCGCCAGCTCATCCCCTATGCCCGCAATGTCGGCGTCGTGTCGGCCAGGGGGGATCTGCTGCTGTTCTGCGACGCGGACGACGAGGTCCGGCCGACCTGGGTGTCCGAGCACTACCGGCACCGGCATGAGCATGACGCTGCGGGCGGACGCATCCTTGGTAGGCGCGCGAACGGGGTGGAGGTTCCCCAGGCGTTTCCTGACGGCTTGATCGAGACCGGGTACCTGCCTCACGCCGGTGGGGCGAACTTCGCGGTTCACCGCGACGTGTGCCTTGCTGTCGGTGGATACGACGAGTCCCTTCCGCGTTACGGTTTTGAGGACGTCGACTTCTCGTGGCGCGTGCAAGAGGCGGGATACCGCCTCGGTTATGTCCCCACCGCCGTCGTCGACTTCACCCTCGCTGAGGCGAGCGCGTCCGTACGCAAGCGCTTCCAGCTGGGCAAGGGCCGCGTACTCATGGCACATCGGTATCCCGGCTATGACGGCACGACGTACACCGTTGCCAAGGGGCTTCGGGATCTCGCGACGGTGACGTGGACCGGCCTCCGTCGAGGCCGCTCAGGCCTGCGGGGCACGGCCCGGGACAGCATCGCTGCGGCCGGGCGTCTGGTGGGCATCGTCGGGTACCGGCTGCGTGGCTACCCCGAGCGCGACCTCATGCACAGCGACTGAGCCCCGCCCCCACCGCTCAGGTGCTGGCTCTCGTCGCCGCCGACGCCGAGGCGGGGCGCCGACGGCCCAGCGTCCACGGGGCGAGCGAGCCGAGGCGTGCCGACACGGCCGCGCAGATAACCGTGACGATCCCGCCCAGCACGATGACGGCGAGGCTGTCCCACCCGGAGGCGCTCGTTGCCGGCAGGAACCGGGACAGTGCGACCTGGAGCGCGATGACGACGAACTTGTGCATGACGAGGACGCCCAGGCTCTCGCGCCCGACCCACTGCACCCACGTCCAGGCCCCGGCCTGGGAGACGAGAAGGACCCCCGCGACACCCAGGAGCGTGACGACGGCGAAGGAGCCCGGGCTGGGGTACTGCTCGGTCACGTAGTCGATCGCGGGCAGCGCATGGGACAGACAGGCCGTGAGTGCGAGCAGCAGCACCCCGGCGGCGCCGCGTGCCAGACGCCCGCGGACCGGGGCCGCCGTCAGCTGCCGACGCAGCACGATCCCGAGGAGGAAGAAGGGCAGGAGGGCCGCCGCGCGGTCAGCGCTCCACGGCACCATGACGGAGGGGTGCGTCTGGAACCACCAGGAGACCGGCACCGACAGGAGCAACCAGACCCACAGCAGGTCGACCGGCCCCGCGTAACGCCAGCGCACGGCCACGTAGCCCACGACGGAGGCCAGGAAGAGCGCCGGAAGGAACCACAGGGGCTTGTTCCAGTCCATCCACCCCTGGGACGGGTTGGCCACGAGCACCCCGAGAAGGCTGTGCAGCACGCGCGACGGTCCGCGCCGCCCCAGTGAGGTGGCAGCGAGACTGCCGAGCACCTGGAACACGGCGAAGGAGGCCAGGGCCCACAGGACGTAGGGAACGAGAAGCCCCCTGGCTCGTCGCGTGAGGAACCTCGTCCAGCCCACACCCTGCGCCCGGAAGGTCAGGCCCGACAGCAGGAAGAAGGCGGGCACGTGAAAGGCGTAGAGCAGGTCGAACACGGCCGGGTGCTCGTTCCACGGCAGGTACATGTGCCCGATGACGATGGCGAGCATGCACCAGCCCCTGGCGGAGTCGATCCACGCGATGCGCCCCCGGGGGATGGCCGGTGCCGCGGCGTGGCGGGGGGTTGCCGTCACTGCGCTCCTCTCGGTCCGACAGACGGAGATCAGTAGGCGCCCTTGGCGAAGAGGACAGCCCGTACGGTGCGGGCCAGGATGGACAGGTCCTGCAGCGCGGACCAGTTGTCGATGTAGTAGATGTCCAGCTGCACCGTCTCCTCCCACGAGAGGTCAGAGCGGCCGGAGACCTGCCAGAGACCGGTGAGCCCGGGGTGGACGCGCAGCCGACGGTACTCGTCGTAGGTGTACTGGGCCACCTCCTCCGGCAGAGGCGGGCGGGGTCCGACGATGCTCATGTCGCCGCGCAGGATGTTGATGATCTGCGGGAGCTCGTCGAGGGAGAAGCGGCGGATGACGGAGCCGACCCTGGTGATCCGAGGGTCCTTCCTCAGCTTGAACATCACGGAGTTGCTGGCGTGGCCCTCGGTGAGCGAGTCGCGCTGCTTCTCCGCGTCGACCACCATCGACCGGAACTTGAGCATGACGAAGGGCTTGCCGTCCTTGCCGAGGCGGGTCTGGCGGAAGAGGACGGGGCCGCCGTCGGCCTTGACCGCCAGCGCGGTGACGGCCATGACGGGTGCGGCCAGGATGAGGGCGATGGTCCCGACGACGAGGTCGAAGGCCCGCTTCCCGGTGGACAGCGCGCCGGCGCTGCGTGGTCCCTCGACGTAGACGATCTGGGTTCCTGCGACGGGACGCATCCTCACGCGGTCGGAGGCGACGTCCGCGATGGAGGAGGCGACGGCGAGCTCCGTGTGTCCTCCCTCGAACTGCCACAGGTAGCGGCGGAAGTCGGTGGTGTGCGGCACGGAGCCGCTGGCGAAGAGGATGAGGTCCGCGCCGCAGGCCTGGGCCAGGTTCACCAGCCCCGCGGAGGAGGCGTACGCGGGGATGTTGAGCGCCGCAGCCTCCTCCGGGGTGGGGCCGACGACGCCGATGGGACGCAGACCCATCCAGGTGTGTCGGCGAAGCCGCTGGAGAAGGGGGGCGAGAACCGAGGGCCGACCGATGAGAAGGACCTTCCTCACCCCGATGCCGCGGCGGTAGAGGGCGTGGAGGAGACGGCGGGCAAGAGCCCTTTCCAGTATGAGCAGCACGCCACCGGAGAGGAAGAGGATGAGAATATAGGCGCGCGACATGGGGAACTGCGTGAAGAACAGGATCATCGCGGTGACGCCCGCGGCAGTGAGCGAGGCGTTGAAGACGATCCGGTACATCTCGGCACCGGTGTCGAAGTCGCGGGCGGAGTAGCCCCCCAGGAGGGCGATGAGGCCGATCCACCCGAGGACGATGAGCGGTCGCGTCGTGGCCAGCGCGGTGTCGAGCATGCCGCCGACCATGTCGTCGTCCCAGAACAGGTCGATGGTCAGGCGCAGGTGCTGGGCGAGCACCGTGGCGAGCACGATGCCGACGACGTCAAAGACCAGCGCGCATGAGCGGGCGGCGTACAGGAGCTTGCGTCGGGTCACGAACGCCTCCCTCCTGTGAGCATGTGCTCCGCGTGGGCGCGCAGGGCGCTGGAGAACCGCGCCTCGCTGAAGGCGCTGCCGTGGCCCACGATCGCCTGCCGGTCCCAGTCGCTGAGGGCCTCCGCGCGCACGGCGGCGGTGATGTCCTCGACGGTCGAGCTGTCGAAGAACAGCCCGCTGAGCCCGTCGACGACGGTGTCCAGGTAGCCTCCGCCGCGCCTGGCCAGCACCGGGGTCCCGAAGGCGTAGGCCTCCAGGGGGGTCAGACCGAAGTCCTCAAAGGCGGGGGCGATGAGCGCTCGCGCGTGGGCGTAGAGCCAGCGCATCTGTGCGTCGTCCAGGCCGGACAGCAGACGGGCGTTGTCCGGGGCCAGGGCGGCGAGCCGCTCGGCCTCGGGCCCGCGTCCGACGACGACGACACGCCGCTCAGGCATGAGCCGGAAGGTCTCAAGAACGACGTCGACCTTCTTGTAGGGCATGAGACGCGAGACCACGAGGTAGTAGGGGCGCTCGTCCTGCGCCGACACCCAGGACTCGATCTCGGGGACCGGGCGCTGCTCGGCGTCGGCGTCCACGCCTCCCGGTGGGAAGAGGACCTCGGCGTCGATACCGTAGACACGGTGGATGCGCTCGGCGACGATGCTGGAGTTCGCCAGGTACTTGTCCGCCCGGTGGGCTGCGCGCTGGTCCCAGCGCAGCAGGGCGGGGCGCAGCGCGGCCAGGGCCAGCGACGGCAGGCTCAGAGACGAGGCGTTGCCCAGGTACTGTGAGCGCAGGTGGAGGAAGCGGGCGGGGGAGTGACAGTAGACCAGGCTCTTGCCGGTGGTCTCGAAGCCGTGGGCCCAGCCCGTGGAGGACACGATGGTCAGCTCGGCATCCACCCGCAGGGTCGAGGAGACGGGTGCGAGGACCGGAAGCATGGCCCGGTGGTGCTCACGTGCGACCCGCAGCCGGTTGAGCGGGCTGACGTGGATCTCGGCGTCGGCGAAGCCCGGGAAGGTGGTCTCCGGGTTGTACAGCGTCGTGTAGATCGGGGCCTGAGGGAAGGCGCGGTGCATGGCGAGCACGACGCGCTCAGCCCCTCCGCGCTGAGTGAGGTAGTCATGAGCGATAGCGATGCGTGGGCGGGTCGTCACAGCAACCTCCTCAGAACCTGGCGGAGACGGTGTCCGCGTGGGCGTAGCCCGCCAGGGACGCTGACTCAACGGCAAGGGCGACGAGCTTCTCGGCGACGGCGGAGGGCACGTAGGGCAGCGTGCGGTCGATGAGGGCGGCGGTCTGTTCGTACCGGTTCTCGGAGGACAGGCGGGTCGCAGCGGACACGAGTGCGCCCCACCAGCCCGTCCCTGCACTCGGGATGCCGAGCACACCCGGGTGCAGGCCCTCAAACGTGGTGCGGGCCGCTCCCGAGTGGTAGGCGCGTAGCGTGCGCGACAACGTGGAGGTCGCCGCCCCGTGGTGGAGGGTCTCCAGCTCCGGGGCAAGCACGACGCGCACCCCCGCCTCGTGGAGGCGGTAGCCGTAGTCGACGTCCTCCCAGCCGTAGTGTGCGTAGGCGGTGTCGTAGCCCCCGACGGTCTGCCAGGTGGTGCGGGTGACGGAGCAGTTGGCTGCCCAGTAGCGCCACGTCGGGACCTCGCCCACGTAGGCGCCTTCGCGCAGGCGCGCCTCGCGCGGCGAGCCGTAGACCGTGCTGTAGCGCGAGGGCGGCAGCTGGTCCAGGCAGAGACCAATGACGCCCACCGGCTGGGCGGCGGTGCGGTGGCGGGCCACGTGCCCGCTGACGTAGTCGGGCGCCGGCTCGAGGTCGTCGTCGCAGCGGATGAGTACCTCGCCCTGGGCCGCCTCGAAGCCGGAGTTGAGGGCGTGCACCCGCCCCCGGTTCTCCTCGTGGATGACGGTGCGCACGGCCAGCCCCTGCGCGGCGGCCTGCGCGACCACGCTGGGGGAGTCGTCCAGCAGGCCGTCGATGACGATGACGACCTCAAAGCTGTCCATCGCCGCGTCCTGGGCGGCGAGTGCCGGAAGCAGGGTGCGCAGCTTGGCCTCGCCGCGGTAGCTGGGAACGATGACGGAGGCGAGCACGGACGCGGTCATCATGCCTCCCCGGGCAGGACGTCGGTGAGCAGACAGCGCATACGCATGCGTCCCACCTGGGGGGAGAACTGCTCCTGCCAGCGGCTGTGGGCGTGCTGCGCCGCGGCGGAACGCACCTGGGGCTCGGCGGTGAGAGCGAGCCGGATGGTGCGCAGCAGCGAGGCTGTGGAGCCTGCGCGCGCGACCCAGGGGTAGTCGGCGCCGGCGACCTCCGGCAGGGCCCCGGCGTCGGAGATGACGAAGGGGGTTGCCGCGCTCATCGCCTCGGCGACGATGAGACCGAAGGACTCCGGGCACGTGGAGGGGAAGACCGCCAGGTCCACCTGGGAGAAGAAGTCCTCGCGGCTCATCCACCCGGGCCGGTCGACGAGGTGCGCCACCGGAGCGAGGGCGGCCTCCGTGCGGGCGCGCTCGTGCTCCGAGACGAACCGGGGCTCGCCTGCCAGGAGCAGGCGGTAGCGTCCGGGCTCGTCCAGGTCGAGCAGCCGCAGGGCCTGCGAGAGGACGAGGACGCCCTTGTCGGCGCACGGGCGGCCGAGGAATCCGAGGACGACCGGTGCCTGCGCGTCACGGCTCCGGGCGTGGCTCCTCACGGGCTGGACCCAGTTGGGCAGGACCTGCGCGGTGGGGAAGTGACGCGCCATGGACCGCGAGGGCACGAGCAGGGCGAGGGACCGGAGGGCGGCCGTGCGGCCGGCTGCCACGTGGGAGCGGCTCGTGGCCTGGTGGAGGTGGACGATCCTGTTCCCTCGACCGGTGGTCGCCACCGCGGGCACGAGCCCGTTGCACCACAGGACGCCGTCGCGTCGGCGGTCCCACTCACGTAGCTGGCGCATGTAGTCCCGGCGCTCCGGGGACAGGGCGGTGACCTCGAGCCCGCGCTGCGCGGCGGCTGCCAGGACACCGTCCTCGGTGTCAGGGCCGACGACGTGGACCTCGTGACCGAGGGAGGTCGCCGCCTCGGCGATCTCCAGGAGCATGACTTCTCCGCCGCCAACGTCTCCGTTGTTGGCGGCAATATGAATCCGAGCCATTCCGTCCCCTTCTCATGCCTGTCGTTCTGACGCGCTGGACATTGGGATGGGGAGGGAATCTAAGTGTTGCTCTGAGCGGGGGGCGCTTGCCCACCACAGAGCGGCACCGAGGGCAACGGCGAGTGGGTAGTCGAGAAAGACGTTGCCGAGGTTGATGGCGCAGACCATGGTGCCGAGGATCGCGCCTTCGAGGACCTTGTTGTGAAGACCGGAGACCGGATGGGCCAGTCTCCACGCGACAGCGGCGATGACCGCCATCATGATGACAAAGAGGATCCAGCCGCCCTCGGCCCGCAGCAGCAGGTACGAGGAGTGGAAGAACCAGTTGTCGCCGTCGAGCGTGACGGTGAGCGTACCAGGTCCGTGCCCGATCATGGGACGGCGCGCGACGAGGGCCTGCTCGAGCGGCAGGATCTGCTCGCGCAGCTCGTCCGAGCCCCCGCGCTCGGCGAAGACACCGGTCGTCTTCATTGACTCAGCAATGCTGGAGATCCTCGTGAAGAGGACGAAGACGAACGCGGACTTGGCTGACAGCGGGACACGAGCGGGCAGGAAGACCCAGATCCCGACCAGCCCGAGCCCCAGCAGGGTGGTGCGTGAGAACGTGAGCACGATGAGCACGAGGAGGATCGTGCCGATGACGATGCGGCGACGCCGCCGGTGCTCGATGGACAGGTAGCACAGCCCCAGGACCAGGACGTAGTAGCCCGCGGCGTTGGGATCGCCCAGCCACCCGGTGAGGCGGCCGGAGTAGGTGCCCGCCCCCCAGGTCGCGATGCCCTGGATGCCGGCGATGATGAGACCGACGACCGAACCGCGCAGCGCGGCGGGGACGTCGACGCGGCCGCTGCCGATGACGAGGATAAGAGCGCAGTACAGCGCCATGTGCCCCAGCCGGGTGACCGGGTAGGTTCCGGCGAGGACGGCGGACAGGAGGAACCAGCCGCCGAGGGCGACGACGAGAAGGCCACTGCCTCCCAGAGGGGCCCAGCCCCGCTCGGGCCGACGGAACAGTGCGAGGACGACGATGGGAATCGCTGCGATCTCGCCGACCGTCGTGGGGCCGACCATGAGACCCCCGTTGAGCCCGATGGCAACGAACAGCAGGAAGTCAGAGATCCTGCTCGAGTCTTCCAGACGCTCCGGCAGGCCGCGCAGGGGGTCAGTGAGACGCTGCCACGTCTGAGAGAGGGAGGTCGACCTCAACCGAAGCACCCCCGGTAGGTCGTGAGGATCTGCTCCGTCATCTCAGCGAGGGTGGGCCACGCGGTGAGGCTGGGGCGGGCGCTGAGGTCCTGGGCCTGCACGAGCATAGTGCGGGCCAGGCCCCGCAGGTCCTCGGCCTCGACCAGGCAGCGCTCGGGCAGGATCTCCGGGTTGCCTCCCACGGGGGTGGCGACGACGCCCAGACCGGCGCCGACGGCGTCGAGCAGGGAGTAGGAGCAGTTCTCCCACACGGAGAGCTGGACGAGCACGTCGTGGCGGGCCAGGGCCTCCTCGGCGTCGAGGTAGCCGGGGAAGGTGACGGCGGTCTCGATCCCGAGAGTCTCCGTCTCGCGGCGCAGTGTCCCTTCCAGCGGGCCGGTGCCCGCCACCGTGAGGGTGGCCCCGGGGTGGTCGCGATGCAGGAGCGCGAAGGCCTTGAGCAGCGCTCCGATCCGCTTCTCCGGGGCCAGGCGCGCCAGCGACAGGAACCTCAGTCCCGGCTCGCGCCGTGCGGGCTCGGGGCGGCGTGCGACCCCGTTGGGAATGATCTCGACGTGGCGACGCGGGTGCCAGGTGGCGGCCATGGCGTCGGCGGTGGCCTCACTGACGGCGATGAGGGCGTCGAAGCGCTCGCAGCGCAGGGCGTGCGCCGTGGCCATGAGACGGCTCGCCCAGGCGGTGGAGTGGTAGACGCGGTCCTGTCCGGGTGCGGCGATGCCGTGCTCGGTGGAGACCAGCCTCACGGGCCAGGACACCGGGATCGCGAGGGCGGCGATGATGTCGGCGTAGGCCAGGTGCGTGTGCAGCACCGCCGGGCGCAGGCGGGACACCGCGTGGCGCAGGCTGCGGACCGAGGCGGGCAGCCCGGCACCGGGCCCGAAGGGCTCGACGAGGACCGGCACCCCGAGCCGCCCTAGCTCCTGGGCGAGCGGGCCGTCGGGGCACAGGACGACGAGCCGGGTATCGCGGATGCCGTGGCGGGCCACGTCGATGACGTGGCGCGCCACGCCGCCGAGCTCCGCGACGGGCACCGCCCACAGGGCGATCGGTGCGTGGTCGGGCACTCCTCGGTAGCTGCGGGTCACAGGTACTTCTCCAGGCGGTCGAGTGCGGTCCAGAACCCTTCGCCGTCGCCCACGTGCCCCATCCAGATCTCGGGGATGAAGGAGACTCCGGGCGCGAGGTGGTCGAGCTGTTCGGCGAGCTCGGGCCAGTCGACGTCGCCCTCCTCGATCTGCGTGCCCTCGCCGTCGACGCCCTTGCCATCGACGATGTGCAGGTGCGCGGCGAGCGGGGCGAGGATCTCGGTGTACTCGCGCAGGGGACGGTGCTCGTGGTTGGCCGAGAGCATCGAGTGGGAGATGTCGTAGGTGATCTGCAGGCCGGAGCGCTCGGCGAAGTCCGCCAGGGCCTCGGGGCTCATGAACAGGTTGTGGTACTTCTGCCCGCCCAGCAGCCACGGGTAGGGCGGCAGCGTCTGGGGGGCCAGGCGCACGCCGGAGTGGTCGACGCGCTCCAGCCCCTCGATGATGCGGTCGTACATGGCTGGGACCTCGTCGGGGTGGACGAAGCCCTCCTCGGTGAAGCCGCCGAGGGTGGCGATGAAGACCGGGTCCTCCTCCTGGCGGAAGTAGGGGCGCAGGGACCGGGTGATGTCGATGGTGCGCTGGAGCTCGCGGATGGAGCGCTCCCACACGGCGTCGTCCTTCGAGGCCAGGTCGAGGATGAAGTCGCCGCTGAACAGGTCCGGCAGGTGGCAGGTGTAGCCCATGGGCAGCGGCTCGTCCGCGAAGTCCGCGAAGACCTCGTGGACGTCCATGTCCAGGTCCTTGTAGGAGTAGTGGAACTCCAGGAAGTCGGGGGCGGCGCCGGTGGCGAGGATGCGACGGAAGTCGTGGTAGCGCACGGGCACGCCCCAGGGACGACGGAAGCGGTAGTCCCGCGGCTTGGGTGCGGCGTCGTTGACGTCGCCGTCGTAGAAGAAGTCGCCGGCGGACAGGTCGCGGGTGAGGACCCGGCCCACGAGGTCGGTGAGACGGTTGGGCTGCAGGCCGCGCCCGGGGCTCTTGACCTCGACGTCCTGGGCCGTGACCCGCTCGCCGACGGTGAGGTCACGGGCGGCGACGAGCGACTTGGCGAGGTTGGCGCGGTTCATGAACTCGCCGGGCTGCACGGTGCGGGGCTCAGCGGTGCCCAGGGAGGCCTCGACGTCGCGGATCTGACGGACCATGGCAGCCATCTCGTCGGGCAGCAGCGAGACCTTGTGGTCGTTGCCCTCCAGGGTGCGGTCGGTGGTCAGGTGCTTCTCGATGATGGTGGCGCCCAGGGCGACGGCCGCCAGCGGCACGTGGTAGCCGCGCTCGTGGCCGGAGTAGCCGACGGGGCAGTGGCCGATCTCGGCCAGGCGCTGCATGTAGCGCAGGTTGAGGTCCTTGAAGGGCGCCGGGTAGGAGGACTGGCACTGCAGCAGCGCGTAGGGGGAGGAGTAGCGGCGCAGGAGCGCGACGGACTCCTGGATCTCCGCCTCGGTGCTCATACCGGTGGAGACGACCATCGGCAGGGACTCGCGGGCGGCGGCACGCAGGAGCGTGTGGTTGGTGAGGTCCGCGCTGGCGATCTTGATGCCGTCGACGCCGTAGCGGCACAGGACGTCGAGGCTGGGCAGGTCCCACGGCGTGCAGATGACGTCCACACCGACCTGGCGGCAGTGGTCGAAGACCCGCAGCATCGTCTCCGCGGGCAGCGAGAAACGGGTGAGCAGGTCGAGCGTGTACTGGGCGCCCAGGTCCTCACCGGCGGTGATCTGGCCGGCGGCCCCCCGGTAAAGGGCGTCCATGTCGCGCAGCTGGAACTTCACGCAGTCGGCCCCGGCCTCGACGGCCCGGTCGACCAGCTCGATGGCGCGCGCGTACTCGCCCTGGTGGTTGTTGCCGATCTCGGCGATGACGAGGACGGGGTGGCCCTTGCCCACCCGGTGCGTGCCGATGGTGAGGGTGTCGTTGCCGGGGCAGGCGATGGCGACGACGCGGTGGCGCTCGTCGACGACGGGGATGAGAGTGACGCCGTCGCGGAAGGCCCAGTCGAGCTCGTCGATGAGGGTGCCCTCGGTGACGAAGCGGGGCGAGAGGTTGGCGACGCTGGAGGCCGCGACCTCAAGGTTGTTGTGCCCGGCGGTGAGCCAGCGGCGGACGTCGCCGTCGCTGAGGGAGCCCAGCAGGGTCCCGTGCTCGTCCACGAGGAAGATGAGACGGGCCTGGTTGGCGTTGATCTTCGCCAGGGCGGTGAGCAGCGGCTCCTCGCCGAAGACGATGTACGGGGTGATGGAACGTTCAATGCTCATGCGAGTCCCTCCTGACGCTGCATCTGGATGAGGGTCTTGCCGGCCAGAGCCAGGTCGAGCGGGCCGTCGATGTCGACGCCCTCGACCTCGTCCATGATGAACAGGCCGATTGTGCCGCCGATCCTGTTTCCTCGCTCGCGATAGACCCACGGGCGGGTGACGTAGAGGGAACCGGTCTCCCGGTAGCGCATCTGGGCCTCGGTGAGCTCCTGACGGCGGGGCCGGTTGTCGACGTCGAAGTCCGCCGTGGGGCCGTGCCCGTCACGGGCGGTCCACCACAGGAAGGGAGTCTGGGGCACGACTCCGACCAGCGAGTCGACGCCGGTGGAGGTCATCTGCTCGATGGCGCGGTCGATGGTGCCGGGGCGGCGCACCGGGGAGGTGGCCTGCAGGAGCAGGACCTGCTGCGGCTCGTAGCCCTGGGCGGCGAGGGTGTCCATGGCGTGCAGGATGACAGGCTCGGTCGCGGTGGTGTCCTGGGCGAGCTCGGCGGGGCGGTCGATGACCTCGGCGCCGGCGGCCCGGGCGACGTCGGCGATCTCGGCGTCCTCGGTGGACACGATGACGCGGACGTCGTGGGCGGCGGCGAGGGCCTGCTCGATGGTCCACACGACGAGGGGCTTGCCACCAACGTCCTGGAGGTTCTTGCGGGGGATCCCCTTGGATCCCCCGCGGACCGGGATGACGGCGAGCGTGCTCATCGGCGTGACGTCCTTCAGCTTGAGGTCAGGCACCTTGTGAGTGCGGCTGCTGGCTCCGTGGTGGGGACGCAGGTTTGTGACGTGGCGTCCTGTCCCCACTTACCCATGCTATAGCGGTCATGGAAGGCAAAAAGCCACGAGGGGCTCTTCAGGATGTGAGTCTTCTGACGTCTGATGTCTAGGTTCTCTGCGGTGCATACCCAGGCGGGGATCCCACGGGCGGCCGCCTCCAGGACGCCGGTGGAGAAGACCGAGACCACCGGCTGGCCGGTCTGGAACAGAGGGGTGCCACCGCGGTCGATCTCGATGCCCTCGCGCTCCCACGCGGCGTGCGTCAGCCGTGAGAGCTTGTCGCGCTCCGAGGGGTGGGGCCGGTACAGGGCCCCGGTGCCCACGCAGAAGTCATGGCTCACCCGCGTCATGTAGGCGCGGCCGAGCTCGACGCCGTGCAGCTGCCCGACGAAAGTGGGCCGGGCGTCCGAGGGCACGGCGGGGGCGGGTTCCTGCGCCGCCCGCCACAGTAGCTGGCCGCCCACCACCTCGTGGCTGACGTCGTGGCGGCCCGAGGCCCAGAAGGCGGCGTCCTCCTCGCTCCAGGCCAGCAGGTGGGCACCGGGCGGCAGCGGTGCCATGAAGGGTGTGAGCAGACCGTGCTGGACCACGCAGAAGCGCGCGCCGTGACGCACCGCCCACCGGTACGCGCCCGCCCCCAGGGACAGGTAGTGGCCGACGGCGAGGACGGTGTCCACGCCCTCGAGCCGCTCGGCCACCGCGCGGGCGGTCAGCGGCACGGTCTGCCACCGCGCGGCCTCGCCGGGAAGCAGCTCGACGACCTCCCGCGGGCAGAGGACGGCCACGTCGTGCCCCTGCGCGAGGAGGTGCTCGACGGGGGCCAGCAGGGCGGAGCGCTGCGAGGCGGTGGGGGCGTCGACGACGACGAGGATGCGCGGGGCGCTGCCGTAGGTGCTGATGACCTCGGTGGAGGGACGACGTCGCCCCGCCGCGGTCCGCAGGGTCTCGACAACCGCCGCCTTGGCACGCCGCAGGCGGTGGTGCGAGGCCTCCCAGCGCGCCCAGGCCTCGAGGTCCCGGGGGAAGAGGAGACCGTCGACGGGGGCGTCAGGCGTCCGGGGCACGGCAGTCACCTCCACAGGGCGTTGAGCTCGACGACGCGATGGTCGAAAGTGTGTTCCGCCAGGGTACGGCGGCGCCCCGCCTCCCGCACCCGCTGGCTCCAGGCCGTGTCGCGCGCGGCCCGTCGGGCGAGGTCGATGAGCTCCTCGGGGGAGTGGAAGACGAGGACCTCCCGTCCGGGCTCGTACAGGTCGCTCACGTCGTCGCGGTCGATGAGCTGCAGCCCGCCGATGCCGGGGATCTCGTAGGTGCGCATCGTGAAGCCGTCCTGGCCCTCGTGGATGTTGAGGGCGGCGACGGCCCCGGACTGGATGCCGTAGGCGACGTCGCGAGGCACGTCCCTCTCCGCCGGGACCTGCGGGCGGGGGGTGCCCCAGGTGCGGGCCCGGTCCAACGGGTGGTGCGACCATGCGCGGCCGTAGGCGCGTACCGGCACCCCGGCGGTGTGAAGGGCCTCGACCAGAGGGCCCCGCTGGCCGTAGAGCGCGCCGATGAAGACGACCTCGTCGCTGGGCACGCGCGTGAAGGGCAGGTGGGCGTCGTAGGCGTCCTTGACGTGGGCGGTGCGGGCTCCGCGTGCCGCCAGCTGGGCGGTGTCGTAGGCGGAGTAGGAGGCCACCGGGCCGTGGGAGACGAGCTCCTCGTAGGTGGTGTCCATCCGGGCCACCTCGTCGTAGACGAGGGTGACGGGGCGCGCACCGACGTCCTCGACGCTCTGCCAGAAGTCCTCCCCGAGCACGTCACCGCGGATGACGAGGACCCGGTCCGGGCGGCTGGAGCGCACCGCGGCGGCGCAGCGGGCGCTGATCCGCCGGGCCCACAGGCCCTGGCCGTCGCGACCGCAGCGGTCCGCCAGCTCCACGCGGAGCTTGTGGCCGACCTTGGCCCCCACGGTGGGCAGCTCGTCGTAGCGCAGGGTCCGCACGCTGTAGCCGAGCCTGGAGAAGGCTCCCTCGTAGGCCCGCCAGTAGCCGTGGAAAGCGGGGGAGATGATGAGGAGCCGTTCAGGACGCATGCGCAGATCCTACGAGGTGAGTGCACCGTGCCCCGTGACGGTTGGCCGGCGGCACGTGCTGCTCGGGGTGCAGCACGAGGGCCCACTGCGTGCGGGCGACCTCAAGGGGGTGCAGCTCCGCTCCGGCTACGGCCCGGGCGCTGTTCCACAGGAGGTTGACGGCGGTCGCGGCCAGCAGCCCGGCCTCCAGGCGCCGGAGGCCCGCCGTCCCCTGCCACTTGCGGGCATAACGACGTCGGCCGTCCACGACCCAGCCCACGCGCCGGTCGGCGGCTGAGGAGCCGCCTCCCTCGTGGGTCGCGCCCTGCCCGGCGAGCACGAGCGTGGGCACACCTGCCTCGCGCAGGCGGCGCTGCAGGTCCACCTCCTCGCAGTTCATGTAGAAGGACTCGTCCATTCCGCCCACGGCCCGGTAGGTGTCCGTGGGCAGCAGCATGAGCGCCCCGACGGCCCAGTCCACGACCTCGTCGTGCGTTCCGTCGGCGGTGGTGTCGTGCCCGACGAGCTCGTGCAGGAGCGGCAGGTGGCGCAGCCGCACGAGAGGCAGCAGCCACTCCGTGACGTAGTGGTGCGTGCGGGGGAAGTGCCGCCCGGACCAGGAGGGGTGACCGTCGCAGGACGTGAGCATGGTGGTGACGAGCGCCGGCATCCACGGGCGGGCGCGGGCGACGAGGCTGTCGAGGAAACCACGGGGCAGCTCAAGGTCCGAGTTGAGGATGAGCAGCAGGTCCCCGGTGGCGGCCCGGGCGCCCGAGTTGACGGCCTGGGCGAAGCCGCCGTTGCGCCGGCGACGCACGACGGTGACGCCCTCGGTGGCGGGGAAGGGTGTGGGGGAGCAGTCGTCGCTGACGATGACCTCGTGCAGGTGCGGCGAGGGCTCCTCCAGCAGGGACCGGATGAGTCCCTGGGTGGGGGCCGGGTCCCCGTAGAAGGGGATGACGACGCTGACGGTCTGCGGTGCGTTCACGAGCGATCCTCCAGGGAGGCGAGCTCGACGAGACGGCGGAAGCCCTCGCTGCGCTCCTGCAGCTGGGTGAAGGTCCCGGTGGCCTCGACGGTGCCGTCGGCGAGGAAGGCGATCATGTCCGCGTCGCGGACGGTGGATAGGCGGTGGGCGACGATGATGACGGTGATCTCCTTGCCCAGCGCGGTGATGGTCTCGGCGATACGCGCCTCGGTCTCGTTGTCGAGCGCGGAGGTGGCCTCGTCGAGGACGAGCACGGAGGGGCGGCGGTAGAGGGCCCGGGCGATGCCGATGCGCTGACGTTGGCCTCCTGACAGGCGGCGGCCGCGCTCACCGAAGGAGGACCAGATGCCCTCGGGCTGCTCGCTCACGAAGTCCCAGATGTCGGCCTGCCGCAGTGCCTGCTCGACAAGGGCCTCGTCGATGTCATCCTTGGCGCAGTCGAAGGCGACGTTCTCGGCGATCGTGCGGTCGGTGAGGAAGACCTCCTGTGGGACGACGCCGATGTTGCTCTGCCAGCCGACGAGGTTGGTGGCGACGTCGGTCCCGTCGACCAGGAGCCTGCCGGAGGTGGGTGTCTGGAGCCCCATGATGAGGTCGAGGAGCGTCGACTTGCCGGCGCCCGAGCCGCCGACGAGAGCGACGGTGGAGCCGGCGTCGATCGTGAGCGAGACCCCTCGAAGCACGGGGACGTCGGCCTTGTCGTAGGTGAAGGAGACATCCTCGACCTCAAGAGCGTGCGTGAGGGGCAGGCGCTGGACGGTGTCGCCGGAGCGGGACGGAAGACGAAGCGCTTGCGCACGCCCTGCGGTCTTGTCGGCGACGAACTCACGGGTGCCGGCCTCGCCGAGCCGGATGCCGTTGATTGAGCCGATCATCCCGGAGATCGTGGGCAGGAGCCGGAAGGCGCCGGCCACGAGCAGAGCGAGGGAGACGAGGAAGTTGCCGGAGGTGCCCAGGGCGGCCGAGACGGCGAAGGCACAGGCCAGTCCGATCATGAAGAGCATCTCCATGAGCTGCTTGGGCAGGCCGTTGAGGAAGCCGGAGGTCCGGTCCAGCATGGCCGTCCGGCGGGCGGCGGCGGCGATCTCGCTGAGGAAGTAGGGCTGGGAGGAGCGCAGCTGGGTCTCCTTGATCGCTCCGAAGGCGTCGAAGGTCGCGTTGTATCCCTTCTGGGACAGGTCGAGAACCTCGACGCTGATGCGTGCGCTCAGGGGGCGGACGACCCTGAGGAAGGCGACGCCGGCCAAGGCGATGAACAGGAGTAGGAGGGCTGATGTCAGCGGGGTGGCGATGATGAGGGCGCCGGTCACGCACAGGACGGTGAAGGCCTGGCTCATGAGGGCGAGAAGACCCCCTGCGAAGTTGTTGTAGGCCTGGGACACCGACCATCCCGAGCGGCGCAGGATGGTCGCCAGGCCGAGGTGGGAGTGCAGGTGGCACGGCAGGTACATGTAGTACTCGATGACGTCGACCTGCGCCTGGGAGCGCAGCCGGGCGGTCAGCGTGCCAGCCCACCAGTTGTAGCCGATGGTGAGGGAGTCCTTGACGAGGAAGCCGCTCACCGTGGCGCCAAGAAGGACGGCGATGAGGGTGGTCTGCTGCTCGATACCGAGGTAGTCGGCGATCCTGCCGGAGATACCGGAGTGCCAGCTGCCGCCGAGGGCGCTCACAAGCGGAGCGATGAGGATGACGGCGGCGGTGTCCAGTAGCGCGATGACGATGCTGCCAATGGCGGCGGCCGCCACCTTCCAGCGCTGGCCTCGGTCGAAGAGCACGCCGAACCAGTGCCGGTACCTACTGACGGTCTCCAAAGACCCTCCTCAAGGCGCAGGATCGCGCGCCAGGAACATTCTGGGAGCGGGTGCGACGAGCGCCCGCGAAGCCGTAGCATATGGCAGTCTGTCGCCGGCCGAGACGTGGAGAGCCGGTGGCCTTGGGCGGCAGTACTGCGCCTGGAAGGAGTTCTGAGCCGTGAAAGTGGTGTCCGTCACATCCACGGTGCCATATGACGCGGTGCCGCACGCAGGAGGGCGTTACGTCGCCTCGTTGTACGCGGTGCTACGGGACGGCGAGGTGAGCCTGACGGTTCTGAGCCATGACTCCCCGTCCTCCCAGCAGGCCCGCCGTTCTGAGGGTGCGCCGTCGAACCTGGTGCTCATCGGAGACGGTCCGAGGTCTGCGTGGTCGGGTCTGCCACTTGCGGTGTGCAGGGCCATCCGAAGCAGGATGGGCTCGGCGCGTCATGTCGTGCCGGACTTCGAGCTGGGCGCTGAGCTGTTCTTCCACCCCAGGATGCGTCAGGCGCTGCGCGAGGCCGACCTCATCGATATCCAGTGGGAGATCAGCGGCAGGCTTCTGCCGATCATTCGGGCCGTCGCACGACGCACCCCTACCGTCGTGACCTTCCATGATGTCGACTCCCAGCGGTGGCAGCGCAAGGCCGCGGCGGCCAGTGGCCTCAAACGGGTACTGCTGCGCGGTGCTGTCCGCCACATGCGCCGGGCCGAACGACGCATCGGGCGGCTCGCGGACCGCTGCGCCGTCCTCAACGGCAAGGACGCTGCCCTGCTCAAGGAGGTGGGGGTCGACCCCAACAAGATCGTCGTCGTCAATCCCGTCATCGACATGAGGCGGGCCAGGGACCGCAGCGCGCCCGAGCCTGGACTTGTCCTGCTCGTGTCCTACCTTGCCCGCTATGAGAACGTCGAGGGGGCCCTGTGGTTCCTTCGAGAGGTGTGGCCCCTGGTGCGCCGCCGGCGCCCCGAGGCCGTGTTCCGGCTGGTGGGTGGGGGCGCTCCCGCCGAGCTGCGCGAGGCCGTGAGGGATGTGCCGGGCGTCGAGGCCACCGGCTACGTCGAGGACCTTCAGGAGCAGTACGCCCGGGCGGCGGTGTGCGTCGTGCCCCTGTTCAAGGGGGCGGGCGTGAAGTTCAAGACCCTTGAGGCGCTCATGGCGGGCGTTCCCGTCGTCACGACGGCGGTGGGCGCGGAGGGGATCGGCGGTCCGGAGCTCTTCGCGGGGCTGACATCCGATCCTCAGGTCTTCGCGGACGCCGTCTGCGAGGCCCTGTCGGAGGTGGTGGGCGCCGACGACGGCTCCGCGCCGCCCGACGCACCTGTGCGACGACGGACCGCCGAGGCTGCCAAGACCTTGACCGCGACCTACTCGCCCGAGGCCTTCCGCTCCACCCTGGCGCGGCTCTACGGGCTGGAGGGCGCAGGCGCCTGCGTCGCCCCCGGTGAGGGCAGGCGTGAGGAGGGAGACCAGTGACCGGGCGGATCACCTCGCGGGTCGTCATCGCCCTGCCCGGTTCCGAGCGGCTCACGGGCTTCATGGCTCAGCCGGGCGCGGACTCCTTCGAGGTGTTCGAGGCCTTCGACGGCAGAGAGGGTGCGGTGCCACCGTTCTTTGACGTCCGTGGCTTCGAGGCCCGGTACGGGGTGCCTGCGCGCGGGGGCGAGATCGGATGCGCGGCCAGCCACTACCTGGCGATCAAGGCCTTCGCCCGTGCGCCGGGTAAGGACAGCGACCTCCTGCTCGTGTGCGAGGACGACGCCCGCTGGACCTCGGTGTTCTGGCGTACGATGCGCCGCATCGAGGCCGCGCCCTTGAGGCTGACGTACGTCGTGCTCGCCGACATTCTCGGCGCCCCGAACGGGCGCTCGCTGTACTCGCTGTCCGAGAAGCACGCCCGGCTGTCCCTGCTGGTGTGGCCGGTCGGGTGGTGCGCCGGTGCGTTTCGGCGGCTCGGGTACGTCGGTGGAACCGTCTGGGGCGCGGGCTGCTACCTCATCAGCCGGGCCTGCGCTCGGCGTTACGTGGAGTGGGTTGGCCGCTCGGGCTTGTCGTGGAAGGCCGATGACTACGACGTCTGGTCTCATGAGGTGGGGGTCAGAATCATGCTGGTACGTCCCGGGCTGTGCTCCTGGGAAGGTGAAACGACGATCGGCTCCCCGACTTTCCTCGTCCGGCAGGATCCGCGACACGAGACCCATGGAGGGCTCGTCACGCGGGTGCGGACACGTCTCGCTCTCGGAACGCGCCTGCGTCGTCTTCGAGAGGCCGCCCGGGTGACCCGGCAGGACCTCGCACATCGCCGCCGACCCGTAGGGGGTGGGCCTTCGTGACGCGGACCCGAGGAGGGATGAGCCCGCTCGAGACCACCGTCAAGGAGGCCGCCAGGAGCGTCGTCGTCGACGGGCATGAGGAGGCGGGTCAGTGAGCCGACGCAGCGACCCCACCCTGTGCGTTGTCCTGCCGGACCGGGCGATCAGGTACCGGGATCACTGGTACATGGACGCCAAGACCGTGACGGGCCTCGTACAGCAGTTCCAGGACTGGGACGCTCCCGTCGTTTTCGTTGCTGAGCCCGCCGACGCCGACGCCGTGCCCGGACCGACCTGGGCGCAGGTGGCCGGTCTGGGGTCGCAGTGTCGACTCGTGGCGTCGCGTGACCCAGGGCGCGTCATCGCCGAGGAGTCCCCGGAACTGTGGACGGCCCTGCTGATGCCGCGCTACCTGCCCCTGCTGGAGACCCGGTTGCCGGGACGCCGTGTGTTGTACGCCGAGAATGACCTGGCCAACAGGCTGCGCTACTCCCTCGAAGGAGTGGGATCACCTCTCCGACGGGCGCGGATCGCCGCCGGCGCCTGGAGCCGCGAGCGGGGTCTGCGACGCGCGGTCAGACGAAGTGCCGGTGTCCAGTGCAACGGAGGGGCTGCCTTCGCCGCCTACGGCACCCTTCAGCCGCGCAGCATGATGTTCTACGACTCGCGTGTCTTCCGCGAGTCCCTGGCTCAGGGGCCACGGCCCCTCACCGGAACCTTGAGCCTCGCCTTCTCGGGTCGTCTCGTCCAGCAGAAGGGTTTCGCCGACGCGCTCGCGGCCTTCGCTGAGGCCCGGCGTCGTGGTCTCGACGCTGTGCTGCACGTGTTCGGGGATGGGGACCTGCGCGGCATGATCCCCGACAACGATCCTCATATCGAGTACCACGGTCTTGTGAGTTACGAACCGGACTGGGTGCGGTTCATGACCGAGGAGGTTGACGCCCTGCTCATCCCGCACCGTCAGGGCGACCCGTCCTGCACCTACCTCGAGGGCATGGGGTGTGCCCTGCCCTTCCTGTCCTACGACAACGACACGGCACGGCACCTCGTCAAGGTGGCGCAGGCGGGCTGGACGGCCCCCCTGGGTGACGTGAGGGGACTGGCCGAGCGCCTCCTGCGACTGCAGGACGATCCCGGCACGCTGGTCGCTGCACAGAATGCCGCCCTGGCCTTTGCGACACAGCACACCTTCGAGACCGAGTACGCCAGGCGGGTCTCGCACCTGCGGTCCTGCGGTCAGGACGGGTGAGGCAGGCCGATGACGTTGACAGACGCCCATGTGCGCACCGTCGTGTTGTCAGGAGTTCGCGTCCGGCAAGGACCCTACGGAATCGATCTCCTGCCGGGACTCGGGTACCGGTTGCATCAGGTCGACGAGCCGAGTGGGAGGCTCGGGGTCAAGGTGCGGGACGTCATTGACCACCGCACCGGTCATCCGGTGTGCAGGACGCTCCGCTCGCTGAGACACCTGAGGTCTGCCGACCTGGCGCTGGCGCTGTTCGAGAAGGAGGCGCTGACGCTTCTTCGGCTCAAGCGCATGCTTCCCAGCCGTGCTCTGCCACCGGTCGTCGTCATCGTGTGCTGGCTGGCTGACGAGCTTGAGCGCATGCCTGAGGAGCAGGCCCGGGCCTGCGCGGCGCCCTACGCGGACGCCGACCTCGTCGTTGTGTTCAGCGCCAACCAGGTGGATGTGCTGTCTCGTTACGGCATTGACCCGAAGCGAGTGGTCGCCATCCCCTTCGGCTTCGCGCCGACGCTGTTCTCACGGCGCACGACGTGGCGGGGGCCTGGTGAGCAGGCGCGGGTCGTCACCATCGGAGTGGATCGAGGACGTGATTACGAGACGCTCATGGCGGCGGCCTCCCGCGCACAGGTCCCCATCGACTTCTACGCAAGGCCGGAGCGGGCCGCCGGCCTCGTGCTGCCGCCGAGCGTCACGTATCGCGGGACGATCCCATTTGATGAGTACCGGCATGTCCTTCGCGACGCGGATGTGGTCGCCGTACCCACCCACCTGATGGTCTACCCCTCGGGGCAGACTGTCGCGATCGAGGCGGCGGCAACCGGGGCCGCGGTGATCCTCACCCGCACGCCCGCTCTGGAGGAGTACTTCACCGACGACGACGTCTGCTTCGTGGATGTCGGGGACGTGGAGGGCTGGGCCCAGGCACTCGAAGGCCTCACTCGGGACGCGGCGAGGAGGGAGCGTCTCGGCCGCTCGGCCGCACGGCGCGTGCGAGAACGCTTCACATACGAGCACACCTGGCAGGCATTCGATGCCGCGGTGAGGTCAGCGGGGATTGTCAGCGAGTGAACCTCCCCGGCCGACGCCGTCGGCGCGGCCATACCACGCACAGCTCGTCGCCGGGCCCGCGAGGAGTCAAAGCACCAGCCGTTTGAGCCTGAGTGCCGGCCTCTCGACCGCCACCCACGACAGGTACGCGCAGGGGACGGTCAGCACGAGTGACACCAGAACGTGCGCGCCGTATCCGAGGGACGCGATGCCGATGAGTGTGGCAATCTGCTGCATCGGAAATCCGTAGATGTAGATGCCGTACGAGAGGTCGTTCCTGGCGCCCCACCTGATGGGGAGCACGGCACCCGCGAGCAGTGTGGACAGTGCCACCGGGACCTGGCCGATGAGGACCCCGTTCGGGATGACGTAGATCAGGAGGACCCAGGCTGCGGAGCTGATCAGCAGCAGCGAGACGTGGCAGCGGACGTCCTCTTTCCAGAAGTACAGGCACGTGCCGGCCAGGAAGAATCCTCCGAGCTGCACCGAGTGCAGGTACAGGTTCGTGGAGACGTCAAGCGGCCCTGTCATCGCGGGGTACGCGAGGACGGCCAGCGGAAGAAGCGTCGTCGTGAGCGCCTTGCCGTGCCGTCGCGCCCAGGGGATCGAGAAGAGGGCCCCGACGACCAGGTACGCGAGGAACTCGTAGAACAGGGTCCAGATCGAGCCGTTCCAGGCGTGGAGGGGGATGTTGACCAAGGTGTCTGAGATCGTCCACTCGGGCTGGTAGAGCAGCGCGCTGCCGGTGACGTACTGGATGCCGCTGCTGAGGTGGTAGTGGGAGCCCGGCTCGAGGAGCGTCGAGGCCGGGGCGATGACAAAAGCGACGATGACGAGCATCGTCCAGTAGCCCGGGAATATCCTCAGCGCACGTCGCCAGAGGTAGCCCAAGGGCCTGGTGTGAAGGCGTGACCCCACGATGAGGTAGCCGCTGACGGCGAAGAACCCCTTGACCGCCCAGCCACCGAGGGGCCCGAAGATGCTCGAGATCCACGGGGCGTCATTGAATCCGCCGATCGGCAGCGAGTGGCTCAGAATGACGCAGCAGGCAAGGAGCAGGCGGACGAAGTTCAGTGCGTTGTCGCGATCCTGCAGCCGGCTGCCGAGCGTCGGTGGGGGGCATGCTGTGGTTGGTCTTGTTATCGTCACGGTCGTCATAGCGGTCATGGTTGAGTGCGTCACGGGGCCGCGTCTGGTGTGCTGCGTTGGTCGTGTCGCTGGGATCGTGCTGGCCGGCGCGGGGGCGAGCTGGAGGGGCGACACCGCCTTGCGGTGCGCCGCAACGCTACTCGTCCGCCTCTCCGCGGCCAACTTGAGGGACGCCTGTCGACGCGCTGTGGTGTGTGAGGACGTTCGGGGCGTGACGTGGTCGGTGGTCGATGGTGCGCACAGTGCGGCGCGAGCAGGTTCCTGTGCCCGGCTCCTGGTGGTGGACGACCCCGTCAGAAGCGCGCCGCATGGCTGGCTAGACTGGTGCGGTCATCGGCGCAGGCACGGAGAAAGGTAGCCCAGTGGGGTCTCAGCAGCAGCGGCACAGGGTGCCTGTCGGCCTGCGCACCCACCTGGCCCACGCCGCCCTCGATGTCATCGCCGAGGACGCCGGTGTGGACGTTCTGCACGTCAAAGGCGCGGCTGTGGATCCCAGCATCGGTCGTCCCCTGACTGCTTCCACCGATGCGGACGTGCTCGTGCGCCCCACGCAGGTGCGCCCCTTCCTCGACGCTCTTGCCCGTCACGACTGGGAGCACGTGACGAGCTTCGCCAGCGGCTCCGCCTTCGAGCACGCTGCCACCTTCTACCACCCCTCCTGGGGCTACACCGACGTCCACCGCTCCTTTCCCGGTCTGACCGACGGTGCCTGGTTTGACATCCTGTGGCGCGGGCGCACCACCACACCCATCGCAGGCGTGCCCTGCACGGTGCCCGACCTCACCTCCCAGCGGCTCCTGCTGCTCCTGCACCTCGCCCGCAACGGCAAGGGTGAGGAGGACCCGGACTACGAGCGGGCCTGGGGCTGCCTGTCGGCCCAGGAGCGTGTGGGTCTGCGTGCCGCCGCCCACGCGCTGGGTGCCGACGTCGGCCTCGCCGCCGCCCTGGGAGAGCTCGACCGCTACACCGACGACCCCGCCTACGACCTGTGGCGGGTCTTCTCCGGAAGGGAGCACACCCGCCTGGCCGAGTGGCGTGCTCGCCTCAAGGCGGCACCCACCGTCGCGGCCAAAGGGCGCATCCTCCTGCGGGCCCCGCTGGTCAACACCGACCACCTGGCCATGCGTCTGGGGCGGCGCCCCACCCGCGGTGAGGTCCTCACCGAGTTCCGTCATCGCCTCGTCGAGGCGGCGCGCGAGACGAAGGCGGCGATCCGACGATGAGCTACCGGCCTCCCGCACGCCTGGCCCATGTGTACGACGACAAGGACGCCACCCTCTACCTCGCCCACGTGCCCGACGGGACACCCGTCATCCTCCGGGGCTCCGCCGCCCTCATCTGGCTGGCGGCCACCGGCGATCCCCGGCCGGATCATCCGTCCGACGTCGTCACTCGTGTCGCGCAGGAGACCGGCCTGGCTGTGGAGGAGCTGCGCGACGACGTCGAGACCTTCCTGCGCACGCTCGTGGAGCAGGGGCTGTTGGAGGAGTGTCCATGAGGAAGAGGATCCGATCAGCGCACGGCTTCGGGCTGCGCTCCGTCTTCGGCGCCCCGGCGGCCTCGGCAGCCGGGAAGGAGACGGACGGGCCGCTGCGTCTGCTCTTCGTGTGCACCGCCAACATCTCCCGCAGCCCCTACGCCGAGCTGCGCGCACGGCAGATGCTCGCCGCCGCACCCGCCCCCGAGGAGGCGGAGCAGCCGACCTGGGTCGTGGCCAGCGCGGGGATCCCCGGCCTGAGCGGCCGCCTCATGGACCCCCAGATGAGACGGCGGGCGGTGGACCGGGGGGTGGCGGCCGAGTGCTGCGACGCCCACCGCTCACGTCCTCTCAGCGCGGAGATCGTCGAGGAGACGGACCTCATCCTCACGATGGAGAAGAGGCACCGTAACGCCGTCCTGGACGCCTTCCCGGCGGCCCTGGGGCGCGTCCTCATGCTCGGTCAGGCGGCGCAGGCGGCGCAGCAGGTCCTCGATGACGGCGCTTGCCCGCAGGCGGGCGCTGCCGGACTCGTCCCTCGGATCGTGGCGGCGGCACCGCGAGCCTCCGGGCGCCTGGACGTGCCCGACCCGTACCGGCGTGGTGACGAGGTCGCGCGGCGCGTGGCGAGTCTCATTGACGACTACCTGGTCACGATCACGACGGCGATGCGTGAGGCACGCGCGCCCCTTGCTACGGTGGCTACCGAACGCGGTGGTGCCACGTGACAGGCCCACACCCCCTGCGCCCCTCCGACGTCGAGAAGAACAAGAGCCGCCAGTGACTATTCAGGACTTTGTCAGACTCAGCCGGGTCAACGCCGTGCTCATCCTCCTGTGCGCCCTCCTCGGCGGCGGGGCCGGCTACGGCTACGCCCAGCTGCAGCTCAAGACGTACGAGGCCTCCACCAGCGCACTCATCGTCGTCGCCGGCTCAGACATCTTCACCTCCAACTCCATCGCCCAGCAGAAGGCGAACGCCTTCGCCTCTCTCGTCGCCTCACGCTCCGTCGCCGAGGCCACCGCCCAGAGCCTGGGACTGACCGACCTGGGAGGCACGCTCCAGGGCAGCGTCGACTCGGCCAAGCCCGTCATCTACATCACTGCCTCCTCCAACGACGCTGTGCGTGCGCGCGACATCGCCAACGCCGCCGTCGCCGCCCTGGCCGAGCAGATCACCGAGCTGGAGTCGATCGCCTCGACCGGGGTCTCGGCAGAGGAAGCAGCGAGGGAAGGCGGAACGGTTGACGAGACGACCGCTACCCAGGTGGTCGCCCTCGAGGAGGCCGTCGTCCCCGGAACCCCGGTCTATCCCAACATCCCCCGGATCGCGCTCATCGGTGCCGCGGCAGGCCTCGGCCTCGGCTACTTCATCGCCTTCCTGCGTCGTGCACTGGACAACCGGGTTCGCCACAACTCCGACGTCGAGGACCTCACCGGATCCTCCGTCCTCGCCGTCGTCCCCCGCTCCAGCGAGCTCAACAAGGAGGGGCGCCGCCAGGTCGACGGCCTCGGTGAGGCCGCGGAGGCGCTGCGCCACCTGCGCACCAACCTGCGGTTCCTCGACGTGGACAACCCTCCGCGCGCCATCGTCATGACCTCCTCCAACCCCGGTGAGGGAAAGTCGACGATCTCCGCCGTGCTCGCCCAGATGCTCGCCGCCTCAGGGCAGCGCACCATCCTCATGGACTGCGACCTGCGTAAGCCGGTGGTCCACAAGATCTTCGAGGTGGACGGCTCCATCGGCCTCACCCAGGTGCTGGCCGGGGACCTGCAGGTCGCCGACGCCGCCCAGATGGTCCCCGACCAGCCGCACCTGCGGATCATCGCCGCCGGACGCATTCCGCCCAACCCCTCCGAGCTCCTGGGCTCCCAGCGGATGAAGGCGCTCATCGACCGCCTCAGTGAGGAGGCGATCATCATCATGGACGCCCCTCCGCTGCTGCCGGTCACCGACTCCGGTCTGCTCGCTGGCCTGGCCGACGGCGCCATCGTCGTCATGGAGGTGGGCGGTACCCACAAAGAGCAGGCCCGGCTGTGCGCCAAGGTCCTCGACCAGGTCGGTGCCCGCCTGCTCGGCGTCGTGCTCAACCGTGCCGCGCGTCGCCAGATGGGCTCGGTGTACTACGGCTACGGCTACGGCGGCTACGGCCGGTCCTACTACTACCAGGAGGACGGCATGAGGTTCCTGGGTATCTTCAAGCGTCGCAAGCGGCGTCGTGCCGGCTTCGGTGAGATGGTCATCGAGGACCAGACCGACCTGCCCACCGCACCGCTGTCCGTCCCCGACGGGGCCGCTCAGCCGGACACGACTGCCCAGCGTGCCTCCCGCACGGCCGCCTACACCGCCGGCACGGAGCGTCCGACGATCTCCTCGATCCCCTTCGACGAGCCCGTTCCCAGCCGCAAGAGCCTGCGGGACAAGTGACGTCCACCGGGTGGTGTCACCCGGAGGGCGACGACGGGAGGGCTCCTGCGGGCTCTTGACGGTGCGTCCGCAGCCGTGGGCTAGCGCTGATGGCGCTCGAGGAACGCGAGCGCGGCATCGGCCCACGTCTGCCAGTTGTATGCGCTCTCGTAGAGGCTGCGGCTCTGGCGTCGCATCTCGGCGAGCCTGCCGGAACCGAGCAGGTCAGCGACCTTCTGCGCCACCTGCGTGTCGCTCGCCTCGGGGGCGACCAGGAGCCCGGTGACGCCGTCGTGCACGAGCGACGGCACGGCCCCGGTCGCGTTGGCGACAACCGGCAGCGAGGCGCTTGCGGCGTCGGCCAGCACCACGCCACCGGTGTTCGCCCGTGTGAACTCGAACAGGAGGTCGTGGTCTCGGTAGGCGCGGGCGAGGTCCTCACGCGAGAGCCTGGCGTGGGACGTGATCCAGCTATCGGTGTCGAGCTCGCGTCCCACGACGGTGAGCCTCGTGGTGGGCACCAGCTCGCGCAGGCGGTGCGCGACGCGCAGGACCCTGTCCCCGTCCTTGCGCTCCCAGTCCCGGGCGACGGCGAGGACCCGCGGCCCGCCGGCCTCAGCCGCGTCGTCGCCCTCGGGTGCCGGTGGGAGCTGTGAGGCGTCGATACCGGGCCCGAGCGGCGCCACGAGGACCCTGGAGCCGGGGACCGCACAGTCCTTGCCCAGCCGATCGGCAGCCCACTGCGATGTCGCGAGGAAGCCGGATGTGCTGGCCGCGGACGCTCTCTCGACACGGTGCCCCTGGATCCTGGACAGGCGGGACAGTCCCGTGTGCGTCGGGTAGTAGTCGAGCAGCGCCGTGAAGGTGGCCTCACACAGCTGGACCACGGGGGCCGGCATCGTGCGGGCGTACAGGGCGTCCGAGGCGCCGAAGGCCAGGATGGTGTCAGGCCTGACCCGGTTCAGGCTCTCGATGGCGTCCAAGGTCGTGGCGCGGGCCGAGAACACGCCGAAGGAGGGGAGGTATCCTCCCAGCCTCAGCTCCCCGTGAAGACGGGTGAGAGCCCGGTCGAGCAGGCAGTGGTGAGGGGCGGCGCGTACCGCGACGACGTCGGCGCGGACGCTGAGCGAGTCGAATGCCGGCTTGACGATGCCCGACCAGGCATAGGGGTCCTCGACATCCCACGG
>ERZ772971.290-NODE-290-length-33045-cov-45.515065_pt1 | contig 33045 bp, 45 predicted proteins | sample MGYA00511943_ERZ772971 | MGnify/ENA primary metagenome ERZ772971 (study PRJEB29015, sample SAMEA2737929) | human oral metagenome | biome: human oral; feature: human-associated habitat; material: dental | place: China | collected 2144 ... | reverse complement strand
AGGCCACCGCCGACAAGGCGGTCAGGGACGCGGATGTCGCCTACTGGTACGCGGACCGGGGCGCCGCAGCAGCCCGAGCCGCCCAGGCCACCGCCGACAAGGCGGTCAGGGACGCGGATGTCGCCTACTGGTACGCGGATTCGGCGACAGCCTTGGCCCGGGCTGCGCAGGCCGCCGCAAACGCCGCGCAGGAGTCCGCGAACGCGGCCCGGTCGGTCGCCGACGACGCCTGGAACCGGGCGGCCAACGCCCAGGGATCCGCGAATTCGGCCTGGAAATATGCTGACGATCTATCCGGGCAGCTGTTCCCCGAAATCAACACACTCAAATCGCGCATCGGATCGCTTGAGGGCCGGGTCCGGCGCCTCGAATCGCTCCAAGGCTTGTAGTCATATAGGAGGTTTCATGACTCAACCCGCAGGTGAACTGCGCATCACGGTGGCTGGCGCCACCGCACCGGCACGCGAGCTGCTGGTAATCCCAACTGCTAACTTGGCGGTCACTTCCGAAGAAGTGCCCCCAGGCCAAGGCGCGGCAACGATGACCGCCGACCCGAACAACGGCGGCACCCTGCACATCAAAGTGCCCCGCGGGCTTCCCGGGCCCGCAAACAGCCTCACGATCGGCGAGGTCACCAACATCCCCCCGGGATCGCCGGCAACCGCCACCATCACCGGCACCGCACCTGCGCAAACCCTAAACCTGGGGCTCCCCCAAGGTGTCAAAGGGGACAAAGGGGATGTGGGCGACCTCACCCCAGCGGCCCAAGCCACCCTCAACTCGGCGATCACCCAAGCCCAAGGATCGGCCCAAGCAGCACAAACAGCCCAACGGGCAGCCGAAACCGCCCAGTTAGCCGCCGAGACCGCGAAAACCGAAGCGCAAAACGCTGCCGACTCGATCAGTATCCCGGCCCTCGATGCCATCTTCCAGCGGCGCGTCCATCCCGCCATCGCCGCCATGCGGGAGGTGTGGCGGGACGCCCGCACCACACCCGCCCGGGTGATGTGCTTCGGAGACAGCAACGTCGAAGGCTGGGACGGTGCCCGGCAACTTGGCATGTTCTCATGGGTCTCCAGGCTCGCGGCCCGCACCGACTCCAAACCGGTAACCACCTACCTGTCGAAGAACGGCCGGGTGCCCACGTGGGCCGCAACCGCAGGCGAACAGAACAACGTCGGCGCCAAATGGATAAACGCCGGCGTCGGCGGAACCGAAGCCCGCGACTTCCTGCACGACCGCACCGCCGCAGTAGCAGCCGCCTTCAAGCCGCAAATCAATCTGGTCAGCATCGGCACCAACGATTTCATGCGGCAGATCTCGATCGGGATCTTCAAACCCGCACTGAAGACCGCGCTACAGCGCATCCTCAGTACTTCCGTGGAGGCCCGGATCCTGCTTATCGGGCAGTGGGAAAACGGCGACGCCGCGGACCGCACGATCCCGTGGCAGGCATACCTATCGGCCATGGCGGAAGCCGCCAGCGAACTAGGCGAACGGGTGGCATTCGCCGATCTGCACGCCGACTTGTACGGCCGCATCGGGGTTGGCGGCTGGGACGACTGGCGGCTCTACGGCACAGACAAAACTCACTTCAACGCGGCCGGGCACAAGACGTTCGCGAACTTGGTGGGCGGATATCTGGCGATCCCCAACCCCGGCCAGCTGATCGGCCAGGAAACCTACCAGGAACTGCATTCCGTGCAATCCCTGCCATCGCCCACCGACCAGCGAGAAGTCGCCATCTTAACCGTGCCCGCACGCCCCTACGTGCGCGAGGGTGTCGTGTCGCACTTCGGCACCCTGGAACGGCAGTCCGGGTCCTACATTCAAATGACCACCTACACCAACCCGGACGTGATCGGCACCGAAGTAGCATCACGGGCCACCCAAGGCGGCCTGATGAGCATCTCGGCAAGCGGCCGGGTAACAATACCGCCACACCAGCAGATCCATGTCGTAACCCTGCTGAAAGGCGACGGAGGTGGCACCGGTATGTGCTATCCCGGCCCAGCCTGGGGACGCACCACCGCCGAACTGCACGAGGCATAATGCCACCAGTAGCGGTAACCGAAATCACCGCCCTGCTGGTAGCAGTCACCGGTGTGCTCACCGTGGTGTTGGTGCAGGCCCGCGGTGCACGGGCGGAGGCCCGCCACCGCGACGCCGAGACCCAGCAGATCCTGGCACAGATCGCCCACGACACCCGGTGCACGAACGAGCAAGTCAGCAACACCCACCCAACCAACCTCCGCGAGGATATGGACGGGATTGGAGGCGGCGTGGCCGCACTGGCCAGCCGGATATCAGCCGTGTCCACCCAGCAGCAGCAGATCCTCGCAGAACAAGCCAGACAAGCAGAACGGCTGACCGGGATCTCCGAAGACATCCGGGAAGTACGCGGCACCACATCACGCCTAGACCAGAACAGCCACGAAACCCACCGAGAACTGTTTGCTCGACTGCGAGCGCTAGAGGAACTCAATGAACAACATGTATACCCTGACCCAATCCATCGTTGAAGCGCCGAAGCATCCCAGTGGGCTATGCCTAGCCGACTGGGATCAGGTGCCCGGATTCAACTGGACCGATCCAGAGAAAGCGGCATCCCTGATCCTGCCAGTCAGGCTGCAAGCAAAACTCGGCGCGATCGACCAAGCATGGTCGCCAAATGGTGGAGGCTTCGGCGTGATGGTCCCCACCCCGGCAGAACTGGTGGTACTACACTGGTGGGGCAACCCCGTCGGACAATCGCACGACTCGGTGGTGTCATGGCTACGCAACCCCGTCTCACAAGTGTCCGCTCACGTCGTGATATCCCCGAACAGAGTCACCCAGCTCCTCAACTGGCGCACCCCAAGCTGGGCAAACGGCAACACTTGGGCGAATTGTAACGCCATCACCATTGAGGCCGACCCCAACGACCCTGACGCCACCATCGGCACGATCGTAGGGTTCCTCGCCGACCGGATAGCAGACGGAACCCTGACATCCGATTTCGCGCTGCACGGCCACCAGGACTACTACCAGACAGCCTGCCCAGGCTCCTACTACCCACGCCTGGGCGAAATCCGGCAGCGGGTCACCGCCGCCCTAAAGAAGGAGGAAGACATGCCATTAAGCGAGCAAGACCTAGACCGGATCGGACACCGCGTCTGGGGACACATGATCGACACCGGAGAACATGCCGCTGCAGCCTGGGCGCGGCTGGCCGACGCCGAGAACCGTGTCATCGCGCTCTGCGACGGACGCGCGCCACTGGCCCCGCGCAGCGAACAACCCGGGGCGCACGCCGCACCCATCGGGCACGCGCTCGGCAACGTTGAGGCCCGCGTCATCGCCCTCGACGACCGCACCCGCGCCATCGAAACCCAGCTCGAACAGATCCTCGAAACCCTAACCCTAAGAAAGGATAACTGACATGCCCGACATCCCCACCCTCAACCTCGTGGACGCCTGGATGATCATTCTCGGCGTCCTCGCCCCGCTCCTTGCCGCGATCGTCAACCAACCCGGTTGGTCGAAAGAGCGCAGGCAGGCGATCGCCATCGCCGTGTGCGGTGTTCTGGCCGTGGTCTACTCGGTTGCGGCCGGACATGTGGATCTCGGGTTGGGCTCGCGAGTCACCGATGTGCTGGTGCGCGGGATCGTCGCGCTGGCGGTGATCATCACCGTCGCCCAGGGCATCTACCGGGCGCTGACTCCGGCATTCACCGCACTGCAGGGCGAACCCGCACGCAGTGTTTCTGGCTGACCGGTCAGCCAGAAACACTGCTGCCACCCGGCCATTCGATCACCCCCTGCTAGTCCGGTATAGGGTCAGGGCCCCGGCCGTGTGTGGCCGGGGCCCTGACCCGCTGGGCGGTGCTACCGCCGTCCAACCCTTCGCTCGTAGACCACCCGGCCTGGGTGGCCGACCGGCAGGCTCCGGTCAGTGGCGCGCCGCCACTGAGAGCCGTAACCGGGATCGACCGGCCGCCCCGCACCGTCCGAATACGCCACTTCTATAGTGTGCCCGGCATCGACGGGCCGGACGGCCCAGTGCCACTGCTCGGAGCCCTTCGGGGCCGCCGGGATAACGCGATACTTGATATTAGCCATTGTGGTTTCCCTTTCTGGGTTATCGGCTGGGGCTTGTTCCCCTGCTCGATATACATATCGTACGCCCTCGTTTGAGGGCGAGTCAAACGGTGGGGGAAGAAATCCCCAAAGAATTTTCCTCTAGTCCCCGGGACCCTCCCCACCCTCGTTCTCGTCCGGGTCTGGGTCGTCCCATTCCACCCGGATCTCCGGGGTCACGGACAACGCTCGCCCGGCGGCCGCAAGGGACCAGCCACGCGGCGGCCAACCCTCCGCCCGCCGCAGCCGCACCAGATCCTGCCGGCGGTAGAACCGGACTAGGGCGTCGTGCTGATCGCACAACCCCCACAGCGCCTCGACCGCGGACGGGCTGGGCTGGTTCCGGCCCTGTTCCCATGCCCGCACCGTCCGCGGATTCACATCCAGCATCCCCCCCAGCTGGGCCTGCGACAGCCCCAGCAGATGCCGCAGCGCCGCCACCTCCGCCGCACTCAACACACCACCATCAGCATCGGCATCCGACACCGGGTGATCACCTCCTCAAAACACCGTGTGGTGGCACCCCGCAACAGGGTGCCACCACACAACCACTAACTATTTCACTTCAGGTCTAGGAGCTCACGCTCCCAATCCTCCAACGGTTCGGCGGGCCGGGGCAGATACCCCTCCGCCCACCGGGTCAGATCGCTGAAGTCGTTGGCCCAGGCCTCCCGGGCCGCCTCACTATGCAACTGCTCAATACGGCGTGCCCCCTCCATAAGGCAGTCCCGCCGGGAATGCCAGCACCGCCTCGCGGTGATATAGCCCCCCGCATCGCGGACGTCCTTGTAGGTCAAGCCACGGGTTTCTACATCGTCCACACCCCAGATGTAGTCGCCCCAGTGGAAGGCGACCCCGCGCAGCACCTGCGCGATCAGCGGATAGAACTCCCGGTTCGCGCACCCCCGAGGCAGCAGCTCGTAGCGATACCACTTGCCGTCATCCCTGTTCTTCGACGTGCAGGCCACCTGGCAGCGGCTGATCTGCATCCCGTCGTCGTCGATCAGATAGGTCATCTGGAACACTATCTGCCGGTAGGAGAATTCTCCGCCCCGGCTCGTGACGGACAGGCGCAGCCAGCGCGCACCCGAACGGCCGACATAGGCCGGGCGCACGTTTATGCTCGTGATGTTCTCCGAGGAACGCATTGAGAGTGCACGCAACGCTGCGCATACACGCCGGCCCTCACCCGGGAACCAACCCAGCGCTTCCAGGATCCCATCCTGCCGCGGAGTATCCACGGCAAAATCGAACAACGAAGCCATTACAGTGATCCCTTTCTTGATCATCGGCTGGGGCTTGTTCCCCTGCTCGATATACATATCGTACGCCCTCGTTTGAGGACGAGTCAAACGGTGGGGGAAGAAATCCCACTTCCGGCCGAAAGGCTCCGACCGCAGCCCTGAGCGCACGATCGGGCAACCGGACATACCCGGCTGTGGTATCGGGTTTCGCGTGCCCCAGCAGCGTCTGCAGATCCCCGGTCCGCCCGTAGGCGACGGTCGCGAAACGATGCCGCAACGTGCGAGTCGAACAGCCCAGGCCTCCTCCCGGGGGCGCTCGCAAGCGCCCGCGTGGACAGCATGCAGGTTCACATGCACACTGTAGCTAGTTGTTGACGACTTGCTGCACATGTGTCTATGATCGGAGTATCCCAACGAGAGATCCTTGGAGGTTCGCAGTGAAACTCAAGTCACTACGTGCGCTTCGCGAATTTATGGACTATCGCCATATTGATTCGGGATATGCGCTTGCAAAGAAGGCGGGCTTGCTGCCCGGCACCGTCAATCACCTCCTCTATGGGCGGCGGGCCACGTGTTCGTACCGCACCGCCCGCGCCATAGAGGAGGCGCTCGGCTGCCCTAAGGGCTTTCTTTTTGCGTTCAGGTTGTCGAAAGTTTCCGACTACTCAACACAAAGCTTGGAGTAGTTCCGTCACCCATTGGTCGTGACAAGGCGTTTGAACTGATCCGTGACGGCGTACTCCCCGCACAATGTGAACCCCGGCTACACAATCAACACTAATCGAATCGCAGCCGGGGCCTGCCATCCAGAAAGGACTGTCCCCATGCTATCTGACTATCCGGCACATATTCCACCGGACGCCCGCAGCATCCAAATCAACCCGGGCATAGCTGATCTGCTGTTGCGCGCTTGCGCCGCTGCGGGAGCACAAGCGTCCAGAGACGCTGATCGGCTTCAACAGGCCGGGCGCTCGATCGAGGCGGCCCAGGCCGCTAGCACGGCCCTCGAATACCTGATCGCCCACGACCGCCTGCTGGCGGCCTGCGGTATCGCCGAGGAGGTGGCGTCATGAAGGTCCGCGCTCGGGCTACTGGGGTGTTCCAGGGGGAGCGCGTCTACTGGAGCGTTGAGCTGGATATCAACCCGCGCCGTATCGAACCCTGTTTCATCCCCGCGGAGGGTGGGCGGCCCGCGCAGGATCGTGTTTTCGCCCGCCGCTACAACCCTGGTTTGCGCTACCGGGTTTCCGAGCCCGTGCTGGTCGTGCACGACTCTATCGAGGTGATCGCGTGAACACACCAGACCCGCTCACTGCCCAGTTCCTTACCGCCAATGCCGGCCTGGTCCAGACCTCCGAGGGCATCATCTGGGCGATATCCACCAAAGGTGTTGTGCGCAAACTTGATTTCTGGCCGAGCGTCGCCGGCAGGGAGGCGCGCCTGGCTCAGATGATCCCGCACATCACCGCGTGGCGATCCAACGGCAACCTGAGCGCCTACGGAACCTGGCACCCCGTGGGGGTGGCGTCGTGAACCGTACGGGTTATGTGTTGCTGTTCGCGACGGTGCTGGTTCTCGGCCTGACTGGCCGGCCGGGTCCGCTGCTGGCTGCGGCTGTGCTGCTGGTCGTGGCCACCACCGCCCACCACCTGATCACCGACACCACGAGTTAGTTGAGGAAACCGCTATGACCATCTATACCGTTACCACTCAGGACGACCTGGATGCCGTGCTTACCGAGCACGGCGACGATCCCCACGCCAAGATCCTCATTGATTCGCCGGCCGGGGCGTGTCTCTATCTATGCGACTTGGCCACCGTCAGAGCGTGCGATTCGGCCACCGTCACCGCGTGCGGCTCGGCCACCGTCACCGCGTGCGGCTCGGCCACCGTCACCGCGTGCGACTCGGCCACCGTCAGAGCGTACGACTCGGCCACCGTCACCGCGTACGGCTCGGCCACCGTCAGAGCGTACGACTCGGCCACCGTCAGAGCGTGCGACTCGGCCACCGTCAGAGCGTGCGACTCGGCCACCGTCAGAGCGTGCGGCTCGGCCACCGTCACCGCGTACGGCTCGGCCACCGTCAGAGCGTACGACTCGGCCACCGTCACCGCGTACGGCTCGGCCACCGTCAGAGCGTACGACTCGGCCACCGTCAGAGCGTGCGACTCGGCCACCGTCACCGCGTACGACTCGGCCACCGTCACCGCGTGCGACTCGGCCACCGTCAGAGCGTCCCGATATGTGGCAGTGCACCTCCACTCCCAACGCGTCACCCTATCGGGCGGCGTCGTCATCGACACGTCCACGCTGCGCGCCGCCCGCACCAGCGACTGGCTCGACTACACCGGCGCCAGCGTGGACGAGGACGGCACCGTACACCTCTACAAGGCCGTGGACGACGATCTGTGCGCCGGGCACGAGTACGTCAAAACCCGCTACCCGATCGGGGAGGTGGTCGAGCCGGACCAGTGGCGCGACGACCACTACTGCGGGCACGGCCTGCACGCCTGCCCCACCCCCGCACACGCACTCGACCACTACCCGGCCGCGACCCGGCTGATCGAGGTCACCTGCCACCGCGACGACCTGCGCCCCATCGACTGGACCAAGGCCAAGGCGCCCATGCTGCACGTACTGCGCGAGGTGGACATCCAGGGCGCCCCGATCAAGCCCGCCACCGAGGGGTGTGACTCGTGACCACGCCTCTGGAGTTCGCCGGTGACCGCGCGGGCTACCTGACTCCCGCGCAGGCCCGCTACAAGATCCACCGCGACCATATCCGCGTTTGGCTGACCACCCACACCCAACACATCAAAGGAGCCATCTCATGACATTCCTCGCCCCTGAAACCCACCGGCTCACATATGCCAGTGGGGAACCGATCCGGGAAGGCGACATCGTCCGCCGCTCCGCTCAGGCCCGCACACTGTGGCGGGTGGAGCTGGTGACCAACCATCCCCCGTATTCGCTGGTCTGTCTGACCGCGTGTGCTAGCTACGCGTCCGTGTCGCTGTTCAAAGCGCAGGCGATCGCGAGACTCCTCTTAGTGGAGGCCGCGCACGGCCCGGAGACCCCCACCGCAGCGTCCGTGCTCGACTACATCGATCTGCAGCTCGTTGCGGGTAACAGCAAGATCGTGCTTACGCGTGCCGAAGCGACGGCGATAGCAGCCGCTCTCACTGACGATTGCCGCGCCGTGCGCGGCGAATTCGAGGTTGCCGGTCGATAAATCCCTCAACTCTATCGCTATCCACAGACTTGTGAAGGAGCCTTACTGTGTCCACCATCGAAATCGACGCCGAGCACGCTTGTGCTCTTATCGCTATTTGCGCGACCGTCGCCGAATACCGCTCCGAGTATGCGGAACAGGCCCGCCAGGACAAAGCCTACGAGCTAGCTGGGCTTCACGAGGAAGCCGCCGCTGAGGCGCGTACCCTCCGTGACTATCTCACCGGGCTGCTTGCCGCCTATACCGATCGGGTTGTGCTGGAGCAACTCGCCATCATCGTCGCCGAGGCGCACGCGATCGCTGCCGGTGGCACCGGCTCGGTAGCCACGAGTGTCGCCACTATCGCCCAGGCCGCCACCGTGCTCAAACTGCAGGTCGGCGACGATGATAGCGCCCCCGAGATCACCCGCCGTAACGGGCAGCTCCTCGACCGCTATCAGGAGACGCTCACCAGCCTAAGGCGGGTGAACGATGAGCGCTGACGCCATGGTCACCGCCGAACTCGCCTACTCCGACGCCCTGCATATCGCGGTGCTCCTCGGCAGGCTCGCCCGGGAGGAACTGGCGTTCGCCGAGAAGTACCCGGGCCTGGCGGACCTGCACCTCGCCGACGTCCACCGTTACAGGCGGGTCATAGATGCCCTCGACACGGCCCGAGAGCACGTCGCCCCTGCCGCGTCGCGGGGCCTCGCGGAAAGCAGGGCGTCGTGAGCGCATATTACGGGCTGTACGACAACCCCTACGAGACCGACGAGTATCCCGAGCCCTACACGTGCCCCGACTGCAACGGCTCGGGAATCGCCTGCCCGGCCACCCGGATCACACCCGAGGAACCGTGCGGGTCGTGCGACGGCACCGGCGCATGCGACTGCGCCTACCCCGGGTACTGCGGCTACCACGACGCGCAGGAACGACCCGGCGGCGACTGCCCCGATCCGTGGCTTGCAGCCACGCCACTCGAACCGCCGCTTTGAGCCACCGAAAGAAGTGAAATGACCAATCCGAAGTATTCGCGAGCCGTGCCCGGCAAAGGCCGCTGGTACGTCCACCCCGCCACCGGCGAACGGTGGCCGTCTGTCACTAACATCATCGACCGCGCCGTGAACAAACCCGTCCTGGTGCCGTGGGCTGCGAAGGTTACCGCTGGTAAGGCGTGGGATGTACTGCCCCGCATGGCCGCAGCGGTCCTGACTCCCGACTGCGATGCCCGTAACGAAGACCGCTGCGGTAAATGCGTGGACTGCGTTAACGCCGAGTTGAAGGCCGAGGTGCGTGCCGTCAAGGATACCGCCGCCGGCTTGGGCAGCCGCATCCACGCCCACGCCGAAGCGCTCGTGCTCGGCAAACCGGTCGGCCACGACCCCGAAGTCGAGCCCTTCGTCCGCCAGCTCATCGACTGCTGGCAGGCAATGGGCATCAACCCCGACCTCGACATCGAGGCCGCCGAGTTGACAGTGGTCAACCGTGCCGATGGGTACGCCGGCACCGGCGACCTGCTGGTATGGATGACCGTCGGCGGTGAACGCGGCCTGTACGTGTGGGACTACAAGACCAGCAGCACCCGCCCCGCCGACTCGGTCTACCCCGAACACGGCCTACAGGTGGCCGCTATAGCGCACGGTGAAACGATCCTGCTGGATGACGGCACCGAAGTCGGCATGCCCGGCCCCATCGCCGGCGCCTTCATCTGCAGCCTACGCGCCGACGACTGGGCGCTGATCCCGATGCCACTGGCGGGCAGCCTCGAAGACGCCTACACCGCATTCCGCGGCGCCCTGACCGTAGCCAACCATCTCTTCGCGGCCAGCGAAGCGAAACCAACCCCAATAAGCCGCGCGGCCAAACCCGAACGGAAGACCGAATGTCCCGCATCCTGAACCGCCAACGACAACTCGCCGAGCAGGGCCGGCTCCGGCTCGGATACACCATACCAACCGACCGCGGGCAGCGCCCAAAATCGTCCAAGACATGGATTGTCACCAGCCACTCCCGGCTACATGTTGAGAAGGCCGCCGAACTGTGGGGCGGCGAGACCACCGAATGGCAGCCGCAAGGCAACGGCACCCAACAATGGCGGGTGATCACCGAGACCACCTGCATCGACGCGATCCTACCGCCCGGCGACCCACTGTCGCAGGCCTACGAGATGTGGAACCGGGGAGGATGTGTGCGCCGCTGCGACGGCGTAACCGAGCAACTGACCGGGTCGCCCTGTCCGTGCCTCGCCGAATTCGGGGAGAACTGGTACGAGCAATCGGCCGGCACCGTCTGCGACTCCAAAAGCCGGCTGAAGGTCTTGCTGCCCGACATGCCAGGCCTCGGCTCGTGGCGGGTCGAAACGGGCAGCTACTACGCCACCGACGAAATAGCCGGCATGGTAGACACCATCCGCGGCGCCGTGGGCGAGGCGGTACTGGTGCCCGTACGACTACGGATCGAACCCCGGACCCGCGTCACCGGCGGGCAAACCAAACAGTTCGTGGTGCCCGTCCTGGAACTACGCGGCATGACCGCCGGCGCGCTACTCGGAGGCGAATACGACAGACTACGCGCCGCAGTCGCCGCGATACCCAAACACCCGGCCTTGACAACCAGACCGCCTATCAGCGACGAAGTGATCGACCGGATCGCCGACGCCACCACCGTCGAGCAACTACGCGACATCTGGCGGGACGCCAAAAAGACCGGCACCCTCACCGACGCCCTGGAAACCGCGCTCAAGCAAGCCTTCAACGGCATCGCCACGCTGGGCGAAGCCGAACCGAATCCGCAAGAGATATGGCAACAGATCCTCGCCGCAGCCGGAGCCAACCGGACCAGCCTCGGCGACCTGCGAGCCGACTTCGCCACCTGGTCCGGCGGCATCGCGGTCGAGGACGCCAACGGCTTCCAACTCGCCGGCTATCTAAAAACCCTGAAAGAAGCCCGACAATGACCGACCGCGTCTGCACCAATCCGCACAACCCTCAAACCGACCCGGATGACATCACGGAGACACGACCGGCGGCAACCCGTCACGCCCTGGTCGATCCGCAGCCGCCCGGGGTCGCCCCGTGGGATACCCGGGAGGCAGACCAGTGAGCAGCTTCGGTCGCGGCTGACCCGTGCGCCCGGGTTCCGCCCCTACGCGCAGGGCAGGGGCGGAACCCGGGCGCACCGATCGCATCCCGACTCAAAGGAGACCACCAATGTCAATACATGCACTCAAGATCAAATCGCCCTGGTTTACCCGCGTCCAAGCCGGCCAGAAACACGCCGAGGTGCGCCTACACGACCGCGACTACCAAGCAGGCGACCTGCTGCGACTGCACGAGGTGGACCAGCACGGCAACACCCACACGGGAACCAACCCGATCACCGCCCGCATCACCCACGTACTACCCGCCTCCCACTGCGAAGGCCTGAAACCCGGCTACTGCCTACTCAGCATCGAACCGACCGAGAAAGAAGCGAAGTCGTGAGTCGGCAGGGTTCCGGGCTTGACTGCATCGACTGGTTCTGCGGTATGGGCGGGTCCTCCGAAGGACTGGCCGAAGCCGGTATCGAGGTTAGGGTCGCAGCCAACCATTGGGCGCGTGCCATCGAGACCCACGCCGCGAACCATCCGGACACCGACCATCTGTGCGCTGACATCCAGGCGATCGACCTGCGTCGCCTGCCGCGGACACGCCTCATGTGGGCATCACCGATCTGCACCGAGGTATCACCTGCTGGCGGCCGCCGGCGGCGACGGCAGGATGACCTGTTCCAGCGGTACGGGCATGCCCCGGACACGGCCTTCGAGCGTACCCGTGTGACGTTCTGGGAGGTCATCCGTGCGATGGAACTGTTCCGGTACGACGCGGTCATGGTCGAGAACGTGGTGGAGGCCGTCACCGCCTGGGAACTGTTCCCGACCTGGCTGCACGGGGCCGGGACGCTGGGCTACAACGTGCGCTTCGTCAGCGTGTCGGCCGCGCACATCTGGGACGCCGGCAATCCACCGGCGCCGCAGTGGCGGGACCGGATCTATATCGTCCTCACCCGGAAGGGAGTGCCCGCCCCGGACCTGGAACCGCGGCCGCTGGCGTGGTGCGAACAGTGCGCCGAAGACGTGCCTGCGGTGCAGTGGTGGAAACCGCATGGCATCCCTGAGGGGTACCGGGTCGGTAAATACCGGCAGCAGTACCACTACGTCTGTCCTGAAGGCCATGGACGTATCGAGCCCTACGTGGCTCCCGCCGCCACGGCGATTGATTGGACCGATCTGGGCACCAGGATCGGAGACCGGGCCCGGCCCTTGGCCCCGAAGACCATGGCCCATATCCGGTACGGCGCCCAGCTGGTGCGATCCGCTCAGTGGGTGATGGGCGGTACCAGCGGCGCCCAACAGCCAACCCCTGTACATCGTCCGCTGCGCACCCAGCGCGCCACCGGTGCGGGCTTCCTCGTCGCCGCGGCCGGGAACACCTGGGATGCGATCAGTGCCGGGCGTGGTGGATACGTGCGTGCATGGCCTGCCGATGATGACGCGATGCAGACGCAGGCCGCATCAGTGCAGCACGGACTGGTCATACCGGGCAAGTTCGTACTGGCCGTCAACCACGACAGCGGCCGTCACTTCGACCCGGACACCGGACCCCTGCCCACGCAGACCGCCAAGCGTGGCGAGGCCATCGTGATGGACAAGACGTTCGTGGCGAGGCTGCACCACGACGGTGAGGCACGCCACGACACCCTAGTCGTGCCGTTCCGCAGGGGTGATCGTGCGCACCACGCCAGCGCTGAGCCGATCACCACAACAGCCACGGAAAGCCAACGCGGACTCATGGCCGGCGCACCCGACCTCGACGTGGACGACTACCACTTCCGGATGCTCAAACCACGCGAGGCCGCCAACGCCCAACGATTCCCCCGCAACTACATCATCTGCGGCAATCAGAAGGAACAGCAAATGCAAGCCGGGAACGCGGTCGCCGTCAACGTCGCCTACTGGATCGGAACCCAAGTCGCTGCAGCACTGAACGGAAACAACGCATGAAACTTGAACTCCAGCCTGTGAGCTTCGCTACTGCCAGCAGTTTCGTTGCGCAGTGGCATCGCCATTGCAAACCACCCGTCGGGCATCTGTGGTCCATTGGGTTGTTCGCCGGACTGCTTGACCTACGTGGTGTCGCCATCGTTGGCCGTCCCGTCTCCCGCTGCCTGGACAACGGACGAACCGTCGAGATCACCAGGTTGGCCACCGACGGCACCCGTAACGCCTGTTCAATGCTCTACGGGGCCGTGATCCGGCAGGCCCGCCTGCGCGGCTATCACATGGTGATCACCTACACACTCGCCACGGAGACCGGCGCGAGCGTCCGCGCCGCGAACTTCACCAGGGCCGCCTACGTGCGTGGGGAGACATGGGACCGGCCCAGCCGGCACCGCCGCCCACGCCCGGTAGTGGACCGGGTGCGCTGGGAGTGGTCATGAGGCTCGCGATCGCTAACCCGCCCTACCTCGGCAGGGCTGCGCTCTGGCATGGCGGCCGGGGCCGCAGCAAGCAGGGCAGTGCTGGACGCGCCTGCGGGCGAGGCACATCGGATGTCGGGTACCACGCGGACGCCGCACACTGGGACCACCCAGACGCCCACCGCAGCCTCATGGCCGTCCTCGATGCCAACTACGACGGCTGGGCGCTCGCCGCATCAGGGAAGACCATCGACCTGATCCTCCCGCGCGCATGCCAGCTCGGGGCCCGCATGGCGATCTGGCATGTCACCAATGCCATCCCGGACGGCGCCCGTGTCCGCAACACCTGGGAGGCCGTCATCCATAAGGTGCCCGCCACGCGACGCGCAGTCGGTACCGGTATACGCGTCCCAGACGTACTGTCAGCGCCGCACCCGGTGACCGGGTTCGTCGGATCCAAACCCAGGGCGTGGACGAATTGGGTGCTCGACATGCTCGGTTACGACCCAGACACCGACACAGTGGACGACCTGTTCCCCGGCTCAGGGGCGGTCACCGCACACGCAGCGAGGTTCATCTGATGCCTGCCACCAGAACCGAACGCCCCACACCACCGGCTGAGCCGCCCGCCACAGGCATCCTCCTCGCCGCCGCCGCAGTATGCGAAACCCGCGGCATACACCACCTCGCAAAACACCTGGGCACTCTCCGAGACGAACTGACATCACTCACCGAATGCCCGGAATTGAAAACGCTCAGCAAGCCCAACAAATAGGGTGGACAAAATGCCAAGAATACGTACCATAAAACCGCAATTCTGGAGTTCTCCGCGCGTCAAGGGAACCTCCCCGTGGGCCAGGCTGCTGTTTATTGCAATGTGGAATTATGCCGACGACTGGGGTCGGGCCGAGTGGACCCCGAGGGGTCTGCTGGGGTTCGCGTTCCCCCATGACGCGGAACTTCCTTGCACAGACGCGGCATTTCCTTCGCTGTGCAAGGAAGTTGCGGACAACTTCGACGTGGTGTTCTACACAGTCCACGGGCGGCACTACTACCAGGTGATGGGCTTTGAGGAGCATCAGCGCACCGAGCGGCGCGCAAAGACCAACTGTCCAGCCTATAACGATCTCGAATGTGAACTCGACTACGGCATATACGGAACTTCCGACACGAGTGAAGGAACTTCCGACACGAGTGAAGGAACTTCCGACACGAGTGAAGGAACTTCCGGCATAGGAAATAGGAAGAAGGAAGTAGGAAATAGATACCCCCCTACTGTCGTAGGGGGGTGCAGGGGGGTGGAGTCGTCGCCCGCGCCTTCCGCCGGGGTTGAGCCAGCCACCGGCGCGGGCACGCCCGCACCGCCCACCACACGAGGCCATCGCCTGCCCGATCGGTGGGCCCCGGCCCGCAGCCCAGGCAACCAGCAAATCGAACAGCAATTCACGCAGGACGAATTACGCGACCAGTTCCAGCGGTTCAGCGACTACTGGCGATCACAGCCCGGCCAGAAAGGCGTAAAAACCAATTGGGACGCCACATGGCGGAATTGGCTCCGCAAAAGCCTGGATATGCGAAAACCCCGGCAAACACCGGAAAACGCACGCATCGAGGCCATGTACCGGGACGCGGCCACCCGGCAGGTCAGCGTCTTCCAGCAGATCGTCGACCGGGACCGCAGCACCAGACAGGAGCAGCCAGCATGACCCCGGCAGAAGCCACCAGCCTCGTCGCCGCCATCACCGTCGCCACCGGCGTCCGCCCCGCGGAGGCCAGCCCGGACGCCTGGGCCTACCTGCTCGACGATGTACCGATCGGCGCCGCCCTCGAAGCCGTGAAAGCGATCGCGCACCGGCCACAACCGCACGAACGCCGGCTGACCATCGACCCTGCGATGATCCGCGACCAGATCCGCCGCGACCGCAACAAGCGCATCGATGCCATGGAGGCCTACTTCATCCCGAGCAGCGGTGACCCAGCCGTGTACCTCGCCGAACTCAGAGCCCACCGGCAGGCGGCGGCCGCAGGAACTCTCAAGCCCCCGCCGCGCCGGGCCATCGCGGAACGCCGCACCGAAACGATCCGCATCGGCAACGCCATCGCCCAGATCGGCGGGGGGTTGTGATGGGCGCGACGAGGCTGGACCGGATCGGAGATCGCGGGCTTGCGTGGCGACTCTGCGCACACCGAACCCGGCTGGAATGCCCGCCAGGCGCGCGAGAATCGATTCTCCCGCGATCCCGGGCGGCCTCCGGGGGTTTGTATGGCTTGACCAATTTCATCGCGTCTCAGAGGATCTGAGCATGGCCGCGACGAAACCGGCAGCCGAGCATGACAGCTGCGGCGCCAAACGCCTCAAAACCGACGATGCCTGCCGGCTTCCGGCGGGCTGGGGCACCGACCATCCCGGCATCGGCCGGTGCCGGCTCCACGGCGGAGCCACGCCCAGCCATAGGCGTCACGCCGTGCTGGTCGAGGCCAAACGTGATCTGGCTGCCTGGGGTGGGCGTCTCGATGTCACACCGCCGCAAGCTCTCCTGGAGTTGGTGCAGGCCAAGGCGGCCGAGGTCGCCTACTGGGATCAGCGCGTAGCCGAACTCGGCGAAGAGGAACGCGCTGGGCTGCTGATCGCGAAGACCGAGAGAGGCCACGAACGCGGCGAGGATGTCAGCGTCACAACCAGGCAGGCATCCCCGCACATCTTCGTGGTGATGCTGCACAAGGCCCAGGACCAGCTCGCCACCTACGCTGCCGCGGCCACCCGCGTAGGTGTAGATAAGGCCCTCGTGGAGCTCGCCGTCATGCAGGGCCAAACCTACCTGGATTTCGGCCGCCGGGTGGCCGCGGCAGCCGGTGCACCCAGCGACCAGATCCCCGCCATCCTGCGAACAGTCCTGGAGGAACAACGATGAAGCCCGACACCATCCAACAGCTGCGTGAACTACCCGGGCTGGCCGCCGAGGTCTTCCTCACCTGGGGGCACCCCAACCCCACCGGCCGGCCACCGGTGGCCACCAAGCGGGTATTCCCACCGGCACCCGCAGACCTTGACGCCCTCGACTGTCTACGTCCCGGCGGACTCCTGTTCCGGCTAACCCAGTGCGTTCGCGCTGTTGTCGAGGAGATGCCCGAACACCCGGCAGATCTCGACGATCCGCCCACCTGGGTCAGTGAATCCACCTGGCTTGCCGCGCACGCCAGCGATTGGCAGCCGGACGCCTTTCTGGCGGAGTTTGTTGCCACCGAAGTGAATGAGATCCACCGTGAGTTGTCACGCGTGGCCCGCATGCAGCCGCCACTGCACCTGGAGTGCCCGCGCTGCCGTGACATCCTGCGCGTGCAGCCCGGCGAACGATGGCTGCGCTGCGATTCGGGTCACGTCATCGACTCCGGCCCCGAGATCGAGCGAGCGGGCCGGCTGGTGTCGATGACCTACGCCGAACTCTCCCGCGAACTCGGTATTCCCGAGGGCACCCTGCGGCGCTGGCGCCACGACCGGCTGATACACCCAGACATCGAACGCCGGGGCGGCCAGCTGGTCTTCAACGCCGAGGCGGTCCGCCGTGTCGCAGCCATCCAGGCGAGATGATCTGCTACCGTGAACATCGCGGACGTTTACCGCGCCCGGAAACAGCCCGGAGACCGATCACTCCGGGCTTTGCTATCCCAGGAACCTTCGGAGCGGCTGGTGTACCTGAGCCCCCATGTGCGCGAAGCGATGCTCAACCAGCTCGATGCTGAAACCCGACGCCGCGGCTGGGCGGAAGACCCCGCAGGGTGGGTGAAGCATCGCCTAGGAGACCACCTGTGGTCCAAGCAGGTGGAGATCGCCCGGAACGTCGCTGAACACCCCAGAGTCGCCGTGAAAGCCTGCCACGGGCCAGGAAAAAGCTTCACGGCCAGCCGGATCGCACTCTGGTGGATTGATGCACACCCGCCCGGCGAAGCCATCGTGGTCAGCACCGCCCCCACCTACGCGCAAGTACACGCCATCCTGTGGGAGGAGATCCGCAAAGCCCACCGCAAAGGCGGGCTGCCGGGCGTGGTGCTGAAATCCGACGAATGGCAGGACGCCGACGGCAACATCGTCGGCTTCGGGCGTAAACCCGCAGACACCGATAAACACGGCTTCCAGGGCATCCACCGCCGCTACGTGCTGGTGATCATCGACGAGGCCTGCGGGGTCCCCAAGCAGTTGTTCACCGCAGCTGAGGCCATCGCCACCAACACGGACTGCCGTATCCTGGCGATCGGCAATCCGGATGATCCCGGCACCGAATTCTCGGCCGTATGCAAACCCGGCAGCGGCTACAAGACGATAACGATCAGCGCGTTCGACAGCCCGAACTTCACCGGGGAACCGTGCCCCGACTACTTGACCAAGCTGCTGGTCTCACCCGAATGGGTGGAAGACAAGCGCAAACGGTGGGGCGAGGAGTCCCCGCTGTGGCAGTCGAAAGTGCTGGGCGAATTCCCCGAAGTCAGCTCGAACACACTGATCCGGCCCGGCTGGATTACCGCAGCACAAAACTCCGACTTGCCCGCCAGGCCTTCACCACTCACCCTGGGCGTTGATGTCGCGCGCTTCGGCCTCGACAAGACCGTGATCTGCGAGCGGCGCGGTCCCCGGCTGCGCATCGTCCGGACCATCGACATCTCTCCCACCACCCAAGTGGCGGGAGAGGTCGTGGCCGAGCAGCGCCGCATCCTCGCCGAGACCGGGCATATACCGACCGCCCAGGTTGACACCGTCGGTGTCGGCGGTGGCGTCGCCGATCTGCTGCGCGAGCAGGGCGCTCTGGTCGCCGACATGGTGGCAGGTGCCGGAGCGCGCGACCCCAAACGTTTCGCCAATGCGCGCGCAGAATGGTACTGGCAACTGCGTGACCTGTTCGAGGCCGGGCAGATCGACCTTGACCCCGCAGACGACGAGACCGCCGGGCAGCTCGCGGCCATCCGCTACGAACTGACCAGCAAAGGCCAGGTCAAGATCGAATCGAAAGACGACATGCGCGCCCGGGGTGTCGCATCGCCTGACCGGGCCGACGCGCTGATGCTCGCGGTCGGAACACCGCCCGCCCGCCGGACCGGGTCGGACTTCTACAACTACGGATAACACGGATAACCAGGAGGCAGCATGCCGGTTGAGCACGTAACCTCCGCGGTCAAGGAATGGGCTGCACGCCGGCAGGCCTACACCCTCTACGAGAACTATTACGCCGGACGGCACGAACTGAAATTCGTCACCCGGGACTGGCAGGCCAAATACGCCGCCGAGGTGTTGCGCGGCACCGTCATGGCCATTCGTGAAAACCTGTGCCCAGCAGTAGTCACCGGCTTCACCGACGCGATCGCAGTCACCTCGTGGGGCATCGGGACCGACGATGCCGTAGGGCAGGTGGAAGGACTGTCACGGTTGCTCGGTTACGTGGTGCGCGAGTGCTGGAAGACCGGCGACGCCTACGTGCTCGTATGGCCGGATGGGAAAGGCGATCCGCGGCCAGTATTCCAGCGCGCCCACCACATGGTGCCCCACGTGGACCCGACCAACCCGGCCGTGCTTGATTGGTGTGCGAGGGTCTGGGCCGATACGACCACCAAACGGGGCCGTGTGAACATCTACTGCGCGGATCGGGTCGAGCGGTGGGAAACCCAATCCGTCCTGGCCACCGACTCCGACCGGGACCCGGTCGGTCAGCTCCCGGAGCAGGCGAGCGCCTGGCGCCCCTGCACCGACGCCGAAGGTGACATGATCCCTCACGCCTTCGGTGTGGTGCCTGTCTGCTGGTTCAAACTCGACGCCAGTGATCCCGTTGAGCACGGCATCAGCGTGCTCAACGATGTCATCCCCCTACAGGACGGCTTGAACGCTTCGCTAGCACACATGCTGATCAACCAGGAGGCCTACAGCCGGCCATTCTGGTACCTGTTGAACTTTAAACCGTCGGATACCCCAGCCAACCCCTACCTGCCGTCCGGACCAGACGCAGGCCCTTCACCGCGGCAAGCGTTCGATCGCACCCGGCAGTCCATCGTCACTCACGACGGCCCGGGACCGTTCGGGCAACTCGACCCGCCCGATCTGACCCGGCTGCTCGAAGTGCAGGCCGCGTTCAAAGCCAAGGTGTGCGCCGTGGCCGGCATCCCCGCCTACGTGATGCAGGCCGAGATCGGTAGCGTGCCGAGCGGCGCGGCACTACGCACCCTGGAACGACGCCGCACCGACCGGATCATCGCCTGGCAGAACGACGCCACCCCAGTACTGCGCGGACTCAAGCAGCTCCTCGGCATGAAAAACGGGCCGATCGCTTGGGCACCGCCCATTGATCTAGACGAACTTGAACGCTGGCAGATCGCCGAGATCCAGCAATCCCTCGGATACGCCCTGGCCGACATCCTGTCCGGTCTCGGCGAAACCGACGTGGCAGGCATCGCCGCACGGGCAGCGGACGCGAAAGCAGCCTCGGCCACAGCCGCAGCCCAGGCGTTCCTCGACGGCCGCGGCGCATCGTCCTATACCGGCTGATGCGGAGGTGATCCCCGGTGGCCACCAATCGCTGGGTGTTGGCCGAACTGCTCGCCCAACGACAGACCCTGGATGCAATCTTCGACGCCCAAGACCGGGCGCTGGTGGCCAGGTGGCTACAGGCCTGGGATCAGATAGCCGAAGAACTCGCCGCCATGGTGGACGCTATCGCATCCGGCGACACCAGGGTGTCCAGGCTCCAGCGCCGCCGGCACGCGGCCCAGGCGGTTGAGATGCTCAGCGAACAGTTGCGTGGCGTGCTAACCGCCCACGGCATCCAGCTCGACACCGACCTGGCGGCGCTGGTACGCGCCGCGGAATCGGACGCCCGGGCGTTGATCGCCGCGCAACTCCCGGCAGGTGTATCGATCGCATTCAACCAGGTCGCCGCACAGCAGACAGCGTGGATCGTGAACCGGGCCACTCAACAGGTGACAACCCGGCACTACATGCTGCAAGCCGAGGACACTGAGGCGATGAAACGCGAGCTCGTGCGTTCGATACCGATCGGGGCCAATCCGCGCGAGACCGCCCGGCGCGTCATCAAGGCCGTGCAAGGGGTGTTCAACGGCGGGCTGCACCGCGCCCGGGTGATCGCGCGCACCGAACAGATCGATGCCTACCGGGCAGCAGCCGCCGCCACCCACCAGGCCAACAGGCACATGCTCAAAGGCTGGCAGTGGGTGGCGGCGCTGTCCGAGCGCACCTGCCGGTCCTGCCTGGCAATGCACGGCACCCTGCACCCGCTCAACGAGCCCGGCCCGCTCGACCACCAGCAAGGGCGGTGTACACGGGTTCCGGTCACCAAGAGCTGGAAGGAACTCGGTTTCCAGGGTGACGAGCCGCCTGGCCGGGTTAGCCCAGGCGACGGGGAGAAATGGCTACGCAACCAGCCCCGGAAGGTGCAGGAGCACATCCTTGGCGTCGATGGACTGGTCCAGTGGGAGACCGGGAACTGGCCGTCGGTGCAGTGGTCCGAACTGAGGACCACCGGGGGATGGCGCGACTCGTACGGGGCCGCTAAGCCACCAAAGGCCGGGCCGGGTTGGGAAGGCGAAAAGCTGCCACCACCGGCATTCGGGCAAACCCTCACGCCGAAAGACGATGCTTGGGGTCACTGGCGTGCACGCCAGGCCGCCCTCCGCGGACCCGTTGCCCGTGGCAGGCTCCTCGAACCTCGCGAGATCGTCTTTGGGGAAAACATCGAAGCCCTAGGCATGGACTTGCCATGGCTCCCACTCGGCGGCAAAATGCGCGGAAAGGTACTCCCGTCGAACGACATTCTGTGGCCCATCACGGGAAACGCACTGGAACACAAGACGGTCAGCGTCCTACACCACTCGAACGCAAAGGCCGCCATACGAAAAGACCGGGCCGCCGCGTTCAAGAATCACGGCGTCGATAAGAACCGTTACCTGATCGATTTCGGTGATCGCGAAGTCGATCTCTATACGCTGAAGAAACTCTCGGAATATGCGCCGCCCGTACCGCTAGCAGAACTTTGGGTGTACGGAGCCGGCAGATATGTCCGCGTCATATGACGGAAGCGGAGCGCCCAACCGCGTCTCAAAGACTCCAAAGAGCCGAGAGGACCCGGGTAGCACTCCGCTTCCCGCTACTAAGTGTAGTACACCGAGTACACCGAATCCCGTAAGGAGTTCAATCATGGCTGACGAGCCCGCAGCTTCCACGCCTAGCACTGCGCCACAGTCACAGGCTGGCTCCCAGCAGCCCCAGGAAGCCTCGCAGCGGCCTGAAGATAAGCAGCAAGCCAACTACAAAGGCGCCGGCTCCAAAGACGCTCTCAAAGCCGATCTGGCCACCGAACGGCAGGCTCGCCAAGAACTGGCCACCGAGCTGTCACATCTCAAGACCGGGCTGGCTAAAGCACTCGGCATCGAGGAAACCAAAGCCACTCCCGAGCAGCTCGCCGAGCAGTTGACCGCAGCCCAAAGCGAAGCGTCTGCCGCCAAGGTGCAGCTCGCGATCTACAAGGCCGCACCCAAAGGTGTGGACGTGGGCGCCCTGCTCGACTCCACCAGTTTCCTTAAGGCCTTGGCTGGCATTGACCCAGCAGACGTCGAGGCGATCGCGGAAAAGGTGACCAGCTTCGTCAAGGCCAACCCCCGCTTCCGCGCCGATGCCTCAGCGGGCTTGCGCGACGCCTACGCGGGTGGCAACACGTCCCCCGGCAAATCCATGGATGACTGGCTGCGCGGACGCTAGGCCCTAGTGGGCACCCAATCGACTACTAATGAAAGGATCAACCTATCGTGGCCAACTACACCGGGCAAATTGCCCGCTCCGACGTTCCGGTTTCTGAGCAAACGGTCCACGAAATCCTGCAAGAAACCCCGAAGTCTTCGGTTGCGCTCACCCGCATGCGGCGGGTGCCCATGAGCAAGAAGGTGCGTAAGCAGCCCATGCTTTCCGCGCTACCTATTGCCTATTGGGTAAATGGCGATACGGGTCTCAAGCAGACCACTACCGCCGCCTGGAAGAATATTCACATCACCGCAGAGGAGTTGGCCGTTCTGGTGCCGATCCCGAACACGCTCGTGGATGACGCGGATATCCCTCTGTGGCCCGAGGTGAAACCGTTGGTGGCAGAAGGGATCGGCCTTAAAATCGACCAGGCCAGCCTGTTCGGTGTGGATAAGCCTGACTCCTGGCCCACGGCCGTGATCCCCGGAGCCATCGCCGCCGGGAATGTTGTCACGGAGGGCACCGGCAAAGACCTCGGAGTGGATGTGGCCTCCGCAGGCCGCGCGATCGCCAAGGACGGCTTCTCGGTCAACGGCTTCGCTTCCGAGCCGGGACTGAACTGGGAGTTGATCAGCCTACGTGACACCAACGGCCAGCCGATCTACCATCCGGCTATCGCACAAGGCCAGCCCTCCACCCTGTACGGCTACCCGCTCAACGAAGTGAACAACGGCGCCTGGATGGACACCATCGCCAAGATACTGGCGGCGGACTGGAGCAAATTAGCTATCGGAGTTCGCCAGGATCTCACCTTTGACCTGTTCGATCAAATGGTGATTTCCGACGATGCCGGTAAGGTCGTCTTCAATTCGGCGCAACAGGATTCCAAAGTTCTCCGCGTGGTTATGCGCGTCGGCTTCGCGGTGGCCAATCCGTCAACCCGGCTCAACCCCAGCGAAGGCAGCCGCTACCCCGCCGGCGTGGTTACCGCCAAGTCGTCCGCCTGGGTGAAGACCACCGCTTTCGCCAAAGGCGCGATCATCTTGGCCGGGCCTGCCATACTGCAAGCCACCACGGCGGGCACTAGCGGGAATACCGCACCGACCGCACCGGCCAAGGTGGGCGAGACTGTCACCGACGGCACCGTCGTGTGGACTCGCATCGTCTGACCAGGTTGCTACTGGCAGGAAGGTGTGGCCGTGACTCCCCTGGAACAACTCAAGTCCCGAGTGGACGCGGCCGCATCCCCCGCGCTATCCGACACCGATCTACAGAACGCGCTGGACGCCAGCCTCATCCCCGACGATGCAGGCGTCTGGCCCGGCCGGCCCGGCTACGTGACCACCTACGATCTCGACTGGGCGGCCGCGGAGGCCTGCACGATACGCGCGTTCCGGGTGGCCGCGCAGACCACCGAAACCGTCACCAGAATCAGCTCGGAAGGATCCGCCTTCGAGGCGAAGACGGTCCGGCCTGACTGGAGTGGTCTCGCCCGGCGCTGGCGGATCCGCTCCAAGATCGGGCAGGCAATTGGTTACGGCGCCGCGCTCGGCGTGATAGAGGTGAACCAGCCGGCCGTCGGCTACGTGCCCGCGTCGTCGAAAGCCCAGCAATGGACCTGAACGCAGCGGTCCGGCTGGGCCGCCGTCTCGCCGAGGCCACCTTCGTCGATACCGTCACCGTTGAGCAGCATGCCGGTGCCACCACCGACGATCTGGGCACCCGCACCGACCTGTGGGTGCCCGTCTACGGTGGCGGCGGCGGCGCCCCAGGACTCGTCCAAGCAGACGCCCGGCAGCCGCAGGTCGCCGACTCCGCCGGCCGGCCGGTGACCGTGCTGCGGTACATCGGGAAAGTCCCGGTCGAGGTCGCCTTGCGGCCCGGCATCCGGTACCGCGTGCGTGTCCTCACCTCCCCCGACCCCGGCAACACCGGAATCTTCGAGGGTGGCCTAGCCGAATCCGGCGAATCCAACGGACTGGCGATCTGCCGCCGGTTACACCTGACCAGGGGCTGACCAATGGACTTTGAAACCGGGGAACTACGGCGCCTAGCCGTGAATCTCGGGGCAGCCGGGCGGGAGGCAACCCAGAAAGCCCAGGCAGTGGTCGCGAAAGCAGCGTTCGACGTGGAAGCCCGCGCTAAAAGCCTGGCCCCGGTGGACACGGGGGCACTCCGCAACTCGATCGGCACAGACCTGGGAGGAGACCGGCTATCTGCCGTGATCGGCCCAACCGCGGCCTACGGCATCTACCTGGAATTGGGAACTCGCCGCATGGCGCCCCAGCCATACATGGGTCCCGCGCTGGATGCGGTCGAACCCGGATTCGTCGCGGCCATGGAACAACTGGGAGGTGACGTGCTCTGACCGACCACACTCCAGCACTAGTCGCCATCCTGACCGGACTTGATCCGCGCATCGCGGTTCACAGTGGCACACCAGCCAAGCCGGCCACCGGCCCCGAACTGCTCGTGCATGGCGGTTCCCAGACTCCGGAGAATCGCCGCTACGGATGCTCCACGCTAAACCGTGGAGCATCATGGCAGGTGATCTGCGTATCCAACACCATCACCGGTGCGCGGCAGCTGGCGGCCCTGGTTGTCGGTGCCTTGGATGCGCGCACGGCCGGCGATAGCAGTTCGCTGCTCACCTGCCGGCATGTGTCCACGCCCGTCGAGGATCGTGACGACCCGTCAGAGTGGCGGTGGTCCGTCACGGTCGAAGTAAGCCACCACACCTGAGGAGGACCAATGGCATTCAAGCGCTGGCGCACACCGTCTGGCGCGCACGTCACCCTAGATGAGTCCTGGAAGACCCCCGGCTGGACCGAATTGCCGGCCGAAAACCCATTCGGCGTTGACGGGAAACCCCGGCCACCTATCTACCCGCAGCCCTTAAAACCATTGGAACCAGAATCTAGAACTGAAGAGGTCCGCAAATGAGTGTAACCTATCCGATGCCGGTGGATGCGCCCGGTATTGATGCCGCAGGCAAGGGCGCCCTGTATTTCGTGCCAGCCGTCAGGGATGTCAAGGCTCCGACCGTCGCCGAACTTAATGCAGGCATTAACCTGTCTTGCCTGGTGTATAGCTGGAATCCGAATGGCTCTCAGGGGAAAGTTGAGCGGACTCGGTACTGCTACACGAACACCGCCGAATCGCTGGGCCGGGTTACGTACGCTCCTGACGCGATCGAATACGACTATGACCCGCAAAAGGTCAACGATTCGACCGGCGATTACGCGCACGTGGCGAAACTTGCGCCCGGCACCAAGGGATTCATCGTTGATCGCCGGGGGCTTCCCCCAGCGACCCAGTTCGCCGCCGGCCAAATTTTGGAAATGGTTATGCCGGTCGAACTCGGGGAGCAGATGCCTGCTGTGATCGATCCCAAAGAGGAAGGGCAGAAGCTGCGCTACATGCAGTCCGTCGCCGTGATCGGTGACGTTGCCCGCCGTGTCGCTGTCGTCGCCGGCGGCTGAACACATACGTGGGCGGGTCGGTTCGCGGTGAGGTGGCCGGCCCGCCCGCTCCACAAGCGAACCCCACCGCAAAACACTTAAGGAAGCCTCACAAGAAGAAAGCCTCACTATGCCCAACTATCTCGACCTGCTCGACAAGCGCGTCAGCGCCAACATGCGGCGCATAGCCAAGTTGCATGTCTACCTCGACCCGGAAGCCATCTCAGCCCTGGACGAGGCCCGCCAAAGACTGGAGGCCGAACGGCTGCGTGCCAGCGACGAGTCCGCCCGGGTCAAACTGTGCGGCAGCGCCCTCGACCGGCTACGCGACCACGTCGCACAGCTTGAGCAGGAGGTCCGCGAATCCACGCTCGTGGTGGTCATCCAGGCGTTGAGCGACCTGCAAGAGCTCGAATCGGCGACTTTCAGGCAGGAAGGCGAAAACGCCAACCAGGCCCCCTTCCTGCGCAAACGCCTAGAGTTGGCATTTGTTCGAGCCGAGAGCGTCGATGGCGATCCCGCACCGGATGTCACGGTCGAGCACTGGCGACAAATCCTCGACATCACCGCGCCGGGCGAGTTGGCGTTCTGGTCACAGAAACTGAACCGGGCCGGGCAGGCCCCCGAGTTCCCTACGTTCGCGAAGTAGTCGCCTCCGACGCGGCTCTTCGCGCAGACATAAAAACCGCCCGCGCGCTAGGGATATCACTGCGCCGCTTCCACGGCTGGGAACCGAAGACCTTGACCGTCTGTGACGGTGGACGCACTGTTACCGTCACCGAGCCAGAGTTTGACGCCTGGGAGCGTGCACTCCAAACGGCCTACGACGACTATTCGGCCAGTCTGTGCCCGAACTGCGGGCAGCCCCTAGCCGAGTCCTTGTGGAGCGCTAACGCGAACAGCCGCCCCACTTACCAGGCGGGCTTCACCGAATGCCGCGCCTGCGAGGTGCTGGAGATCACCGTCAACAAACAGGCGCAAACAGACGCCCAGCAATCCGAACAGAACGGCTTCCCGGTTTCGACACACCACCGGCAGTGGCGCGTCGAACGAGTAGATCGGCAATCTTAAAACTTAAGGGGGTGGCCATGCCGGCAACTTCTGCGGGCGGCAGGAGCGTTACAGTCTCTCTTTCCGCGCGGGTTGACGGCTACCTGGCCGGCATGGCCAAGGCCCAGGCGGCCACCGAACAGTTGACCGCCACCGCAGCCCGGGCGTCGCAGACCCAGGCGTGGCGTGACACCTCAACCAGCCTGCTCAGGATTGGCGCTGCCGCCACAGCAGCCCTCGGCCTGGTCGCGAAGGCCGCCGCCGACTGGCAGTCCGACTGGGCTGGCGTCGAAAAGACTGTCGATGGAACCGCCCAGCAGATGTCCCGGCTTGAGGACCAGTTGCGTGGCATGGCACGCTCTATGCCCGCCACGCACACCGAAATCGCCGCGGTGGCCGAGGCGGCGGGTGCGCTCGGTGTCGCCACCGGCGACGTCGCCGGCTTCACCGAGACCATGATCAAACTGGGTGAAACCACCAACCTGACGGCCGACGATGCCGCCACCAGCATCGCCCAATTCACCAACATCATGGGCATTAGCCGGTCCGAGGTGGACCGGTTGGGCGCCACGCTGGTCCAATTGGGCAACAATGGTGCCTCCACGGAGGCCGACATCATGGCATTGGCGCACCGTCTGGCCGGTGTTGGCGCCCAGATGGGCATGACCGCCGCCGACGTGCTAGCGCTCGCCAACGCCATGTCCAGTGTCGGGATCGAGGCCGAGGCTGGCGGCACCGCCATGACCCTCACTCTCAAAGGCATCGACTCGGCGGTCCGCGGTGGCGGGGCCGCGCTAGAAACCTATGCCCGCACCGCAGGCATGACCGCCGCCCAATTCGCTGCCGCGTGGGGCAAAGATGCGGCCGGGGCAACCGCTTCGTTCATTGAGGGGCTCGGCCGCATCAAGTCCGAGGGTGGCGACGTCAACAAGGTACTTGAGGAGCTTGGCATCGATGGTGTCCGGCAGGCTGACGCGTTGATCCGGCTGGCGAACGCCACCCGGGCTGCCGGCGCCCAGACCGACCTGCTGAGAGATTCCCTAGCGATGGGGGCCGAAGCTTGGGCATCCAACTCGGCCCTCGCCACCGAATACGGCAAACGCGTTGACACGGCTCGCGCGCAGATCGAAATCGCCTGGAACTCGATCAGGGATGCCGCGATCAGCGCCGGCGAATCCACGCTCCCGGCGATAGCCGGTGTCGCCAGCGCGGTTGCCGGCGCGGCCACCAAATTCGCGGAACTCCCACCCGCGATACACACGGGTGCAGCCGCGATGACCGGGCTGATCGGTGCGGGGGCGCTGGCCGCAGGTGGGGTCATGAAGGCCGTCACGGCCGTGGCCGGCTTCAACGCCGCAATGGCGTCCCTTCCCCCGCAGGTGCAGGGCGGGGTCCGCGGTCTCGGGCGACTCGGCTTGGCTGTCGCAGGCGTCACGGCAGCCCTGATCGCCGCGAACGCTGTAGGTTCCGCCTACCAGGCTGGGCTGGATGGGCAGCGGGCTTCGGCGGAGCAGCTGGAGCAGGCGCTGACACGTCTCGCCCACACCGGGGAGCAGGGTGCCGTGGGTGACTCGTTCGCCGCTTCGCAACGCAACATGGTGGCCGCCAACGATGCCCTCGCCGCCAGCTTCGTCAACATCAAGGTAAACGGCGGCGGCTTCCTTGAATGGGCGGAAACCACCACATCCAATCTGGTTGCCATCAAGGGCACCATCCAAGCCGCCCGCGAAGAGTTCAGCAAACTGGATGGCGCACTAGCCAGCATGCCGGTCGAGGAATCGGCGCAGGCGTTCACGCGTATCCGCGAGGAGTTGGTCTCGGTTGGCGCCACCACCGACGATCTGGTCGCTCTGTTCCCGCAATACGCGTCCCGCCTCGAAGCGACCGCCCACTCGATGGGCGTATACAACCTGTCGGCACAAGACTTGGCATCTTGGATGGAAGGCATCGAACCGAGGGCGATCGGCGTGGCCAGGCTCATGGCCGAGCTCGGGCAGGCGCATGTGCAGGCTGGGGCGTCCGCGGCTGAACAAGCCGCCGCTCTACGGACGCTCATGGAGGTGCAGGAAAAGGAAGCGATGGCCGCTCTCGCGGCATCTAATGCCGAAATCGCCTACCACCGGGCCCTGGATGCGGCGGCCACGGCTGCGGCCGAGGTGGGCGCCACGGTCGATGAGGCTACCGGCCGGTTTGATCTGTGGACGGATGCGGGCCGGCAGGCGCAGGCCGCGCTAGATCAGATCGCTTCTGCTGCTCTCCGCAGCCGTGACGCCATGGCCGAAAGTGGGGCGGCCACCGAACAGTTGACCGCTTTCACCGCCGAAGCGCGCGACCAATTCATCGCCGCAGCAACCCAAATGGGTATGACCGCCGAACAAGCCGCCGCCCTGGCAGACCGTTACGGTCTCATCCCGAGTCAGGTGGTCACCGATGTTTCGACACCCGGCGCGGTGCCATCCAGGGCCGAGATGGAAGCCCTCTACGACGCGCTAGCGCGGATCCCCGCAGAGCGGCACACCGAAGTCAAATCGGCCTTCGAAGCCGGTGGGATAGCAGCCGCCTATGCGGCGCTGTCACAGATAGACGGGCGCGTGGCCACGACGTACATAAACACCGTCTACCGGCAATACGCCGAATCGCAAGGGGCCGTCACCGAAACATCCACCCACGGCGGCATACCGATCGCGTCCGGCGGGGCCGTGTTCGGCCCGGGAACAGCCACATCCGACAGCATCCCGGCGTGGCTGTCGAACGGCGAATTCGTTATCCGCGCCGCAGCCGCCGAAGCGATCGGGTACGACCGGCTCGCCTGGATGAACCGATGGGGCGAATTACCTCGCTTCGCGGACGGCGGGCGGGCACACCCGGATGCCAGCACACTGGTCGCCCCCAACCCGGCACGCCTGTGGACCGCCGCACGCCAGCGGCCACCAGCCGCTCGTGTCGGCCGGCCCGCTGTGGTCACACAGCACGTCTACGGTGCGAACGAAGAACTGATCTGGGCCGATCTCGGCCGCGGTCTGCGGAAGGCGGGGCTGTGAGATGATCACCATCCACCCTTCGGGGCAGGAAGACCGGGCCATAGTGCTCGATGGCGAGCCCGGCTACTCCAACGTGTGGCGGTTATCGCGTGAATCCCTGAAAGCCTGGTACGGACTCCCAGGGTCGAAGCGGGGTGTGTTCGACGCCGCGGGCCGCCATGGCGGACTGGGCGCCCGGTCGTGGCGGCAGCCGCGCGGGTTCACGCTCGAAGGCTGGGCGGACCTGTCGGCACCCGAAGCCGGGCAGCCACTAATCAACGCCCTCTCATCCCTGCACGCCTCCGATCTGTCACGGCCCGTGGTCGTGACAGTGACAGATCGCGACGGGGTCAAGCGGTGGCGCAGGGCAATCCTGCGCGGGGTGGACATCGACGCCAGCGAAACAATGTCCTTAACCTACGCCATCGATTGCGAGGCCCCCGACATCCGCAGATATGCGCTACCAGCGCAGGGCGGGGTTGAACCGTTCGCCTCCTCCGCCACCGACTTCAACCTAGTCCCCAACCCCGGGCTTGAATCATCAACCGCAGGCTGGTTCGCGAGCACCGGCCCAGGAACCCGGCGCGAGCCGCTCACCCCGGCCGATAGCACCGCAGGGGCCGGCCAGGCCGGGCAATGGACCGTCACCGCAGAAGCCCCATCCCTGTCGATCGGTATCGTGGTGCCACTACCCCAAGCGCCCCAGTACGCGACCGTTCAAGCATCGCCATCCCGCGACGCAACCCTGCACCTGACGATCACATGGCTCAACACCGAGGGCCGCATCCTGGCGGTGGACAAACTGGCCGACCAGCAGACCACAGGTGGGCAATGGATCACACTGTCCGGCCCGGTGACGCCGCCTGCGGGAGCCGCATCCGCATGGCTGGTGGTAGACGGCGCCGACACCGGGACGTGGGCCGTCGGGTCGTCACTGAGTGTGGACCGCGCCCTGCTGGGCAACTCCACCGGCGGCGCATACCGCGACGGCGACTCCCCCGGGTGGACGTGGGTGGGCACCCCAGGACTGTCGCCGAGCCGCAAAGCGGGAGCCATGTGGGAGTTCGACAACTCCGAAGGCACCGCCCCTTCGCCCGCAATCATCACGGTAACGGTTGCGGAGACGCTGACAACCGGACTGACGCTCCGCCGGCACGCCACCGGCGAAACCCTGAACATCCCCGGCCCGATCAAGACGGGGGCAACACTGGAAATACTCCCCGAAGACCGGTGCGTGCTACTCAATGGCGGCCTGCTGTCGCAACAGCCGATCGGGTGGTGGCCCGTCGCGCAACCAGGCGAGTCGCTGACAGTCACACTATCCGCGGGTGAAGGGGCGGCCACCGCCCGCGCAACGTTCTATCCGGCATGGTGGTGAGAAAAAGATGATTTGGATCTGGGGCGACTTCCTAACAGGCCGACGGCTAGGTGAAATCGCGAACCCGGGTGGCGGGTCGTCGTGGACTGAAGAACTCCACGCATCGTCTGCCACACTGGTACTCGATCCCGCCGAGCGCGTCCACAGACTGATCGGCGACCAGATCCGTCGGCGACCCGGATACCGCCACTACCTGGGCATCCTGGACGACGACGGCCGCGCCCAAGTGGCAGTGTCCGGCCTATCAATGGAGGCCTCCCCCGGAGAATGGCGCATACAAGGCAGCGGATTCGAGGCCTATGCGAGCGTCCGCCAGCTCATGGACGAAACCGACACGAACAACCCGGTGGGCCGGACACACGAATGGGTCGGCACATGGCGGCAGATCGTGGGGCGCGCCCTCACCCTGGTGTCCTCCACACCATGGGGCATGCCCCCGGTGTCGGTGACCGTCGGAGAACTCGCCGGTGGAGGCTCCCACACCATCACCGTCGAAGTGCAGGATCTGCGCACCCTAGGCGACCTGCTGAACGACATCAACCGCCGCGCAGACGGCGTGGAGTGCCGGTTCCAAGCATGGTGGGAAGGCGGTTGGCCGGACGGGCACATGCGGTGGGAACTCGGAGTCGGCCAACAGGACCGGCCCCTAATCGCTGGCCCAGAGCGCATCGTCTTCGACACCTCGGCACCGGCACCCGCGTTCACGGTAAACCGCTCCCGGATCGTGGGGGACCTGGCCACAAATTCCTGGGTGTCCGGCGGCCGGACCGACGGGCAGATGATCATCCGATCGTGGGCGAACCGGGACCTGGTGTGGCAGCAGGGCTACCCCCAGATCGATATAACCGACCTGTCCAGTAACTCCGCCGACCGGGTCGAACTCGACGGCCGCGCACACCAGATGGCGCGCAACGCGAAAGCCGTCACCATCGAAGTCGGCCTTACGGTGCACATGGAAGCACCACAGAATCCGATGTACTTCCACGCCGGAGACTGGGCGGAACTACGCGCCGACACGGAACACGACATGCTGCCGGCCGGCCGGCACGCCACCCGGATCATGCGCCGGGAATGGGATGCCAGCCAACCCGATGTGGTGACCGTGACAGTACGATCCGCGATCGCCGACGACAGGTGGGTGTGATCATGGCAGGGCCACGCGGCTATCTGGACTGGACCCCGATGGGCGACCCAACCCGGATCCTGGGACAGGAACTCGCCGAACTGCAACGCCGCATGATCGAGCGCGAACGGCCCGACGCCGCGCAACGACATCGCCTGCCGGCGCGGCTAGCCGCGGCCGAACAGGACGTCGATACCGCCCAGGCCACCGCCGACAAGGCGGTCAGGGACGCGGATGTCGCCTACTGGTA
>ERZ772971.277-NODE-277-length-34190-cov-4.198008_pt1 | contig 34190 bp, 33 predicted proteins | sample MGYA00511943_ERZ772971 | MGnify/ENA primary metagenome ERZ772971 (study PRJEB29015, sample SAMEA2737929) | human oral metagenome | biome: human oral; feature: human-associated habitat; material: dental | place: China | collected 2144 ... | reverse complement strand
CTTTCCCTACTACCAAAGCAGAAGTCTTAGCTTTGTGGGACAGAGCCACTGAAATCATCGACCGCGAATGGAAAGAAGTAGGAGATTATACCCAATCAATTACTATCTATAAAATGACTTTTACTTTTGCTCAGTGGATACTATACGCTATTGAAAACGAAAGCCACCACCGCGGACAAGGGTATACCTACCTACGCGCTTTGGGCATCGAACCCCCATTCTTTTGGGCAAGAGAAAGCTTTTCTAATTGACACATCCCCACATCGTCAAATCGCCAAATTGACAAATCAAACCAGTAAATTAATTAAATTAAAAGAATATGAGTATTATTGTAAACGTGCACGCACGTCAGATTTTGGATTCACGTGGAAATCCAACCGTAGAAGTAGATGTAGAAACTGAAAATGGTTTCATCGGTAGAGCAGCAGTTCCTTCAGGAGCTTCTACTGGCGAGTACGAAGCCGTAGAATTGCGCGACGGAGGCAAAGACTATATGGGCAAAGGCGTACTTAAAGCCGTTGCTAATGTAAACGATATCATCGCAGAAGAAATCGTAGGTATGAACGTTTTCGAACAAAACCTCATCGACCAAACTATGATTGACCTCGACGGAACTCCTAACAAATCAAAATTGGGAGCTAACGCTATCCTTGGGGTATCATTGGCGGTAGCAAGAGCAGCTGCCGAAGAACTTGGCTTGCCTTTGTACCGCTACGTAGGTGGGGTAAGTGCGCACACTTTACCTGTTCCTATGATGAACATCATCAACGCTGGTGCTCACTCCGATGCTCCTATCGCTTTCCAAGAGTTTATGATTATGCCAGTGAATGCAAAAACTTTCACTCAAGCCATTCAAATGGGAGCTGAAGTATTCCACAACCTTAAAAAAGTACTACACGACAAAGGTTTAGGAACTGCCGTAGGCGACGAAGGTGGTTTCGCTCCTGCATTCAAAGACATCGAAGATGCTCTTGACTCTATCAAAGAAGCAGTAAACAAAGCTGGCTACAAATGGGGCGAAGACATTAAGATTGCCTTAGACTGTGCTTCATCAGAATTCTTCAAAGACGGTAAGTACGACTATACTATCTTTGAAGGAGCTAAAGGTAAAGTGCGTACTTCAGCTGAACAAGCTGAATATTTAGCTGAATTAGTTGCTAAATATCCTATCATCTCTATCGAAGACGGTATGGATCAAAACGACTGGGACGGCTGGAAATTGCTTACCGAAAAAATCGGAGACCGCGTACAATTAGTAGGTGATGACTTGTTCGTTACCAATGTTTCTATCCTTGAAAGAGGTATTGCTAAAGGTATTGCCAACTCTATCCTTATCAAAGTAAACCAAATCGGTACTTTGTCTGAAACTATTGCTGCTGTAGATATGGCAAACCGTGCTGGCTACACTGCTGTAATGTCTCACCGTTCAGGAGAAACTGAAGACAATACTATCGCCGACTTGGCTGTAGCACTTAACACCGGACAAATCAAAACAGGTTCTGCTTCACGCTCTGACCGTATGGCTAAATACAACCAATTGCTTCGCATTGAAGAATCATTGGGCAGCGTAGCTTACTATCCAAAAGAAAAAGCGTTTAACGTGAAGAACTAATTAGTTTTTTTATTAACTACACAAAAGAGGGTGCCCGAAAAACTTTAAAAGCCTAATCTATTGACTTTTCCTCGCTGTTAAATTCCTTGTCACTTCTGTCGGAGACTTTTGGCAAAGAGTTTGCAGTAAAGTTCAGTAGCTTGGAAATTTTTCGGGCTCTCTCTTTTTTACCCTTAAACGAAATATTATGATGAAGAAGATTCTATGGCTTTGTTTGTTTTTTTGGGGAGTACAGCTCTCAGCACAAGAAACCGACCTCCAAGGGCACGTCTATAGTGTTCAGAACAACAAACCAATGCCCAATGTACACATTCTTAACCTGAACAAAGTAAAAGGTACTACCACCAACGATCGAGGCGATTTTACCATTAAGGTAAGTGCTAACGATACCCTTTACATTTCATTTTTAGGGTACAAATCAACCAAAATAAGAGTTACAAACGATATGGTGAAGTTTCAGGGACTGAAAATTGGAATGACCGAATTGGCATATGCCCTTGAAGAAGTGGTTATTACTCCCTACAAACTTACCGGATACTTAGATATCGATGCTAAGAATGCCCCTATCAATAACAACACACGCTACAGTGTTTCAGGCTTGGAAATAGGCTATGAGAGCCGTGCCAGTGCTAGTGCCGTAGGCCGAGTGCTCAGTGCCGTGATGAACCCTGCCGACCTCCTCCATCGCTCTTTTAGTGCTAAAGGGAAAGAAATGCGAAAACTGCGAGAAATGCGAAAAGACAACCAGCTCAGCGATGCACTATCCACACGTTACGACCGCGAAACCCTCTTAGAACTTCTCCAAGTAAGCCGTAGCGAACTTGAAGATATTATACGCACCTGCAACTATTCAAACGACTTTATAATGACTGCTAACGACTTGCAAGTCTTGGAGGCTATCTCACAATGTTATGAAGAATATAGGGTCTTGCACAAGAAAAAATAGAAAATATTTTGTCATTCCAAAAAAAAGATGTACTTTTGCCCCCGCTATTAGATAAATAGAGAACATTAGTCATTTTAATAAGATTTTAAAGATTTACAAGCAATGAAAAGAACATTTCAACCTTCAAAAAGAAAAAGAAGAAATAAACACGGTTTCAGAGAGCGTATGGCTACTGCCAATGGTAGAAAAGTATTAGCACGCCGTCGTGCTAAAGGACGCAAAAAACTAACAGTGTCCTCAGAACCACGCCATAAAAAATAAGAAAACCTTCCCAAAAAGGTAATAAGGTAAAAGGTAAAAGGTAAAGCATTGCTTTTTACCTTTTACCTTTTATATTTTAGTTGAAAATGAAGATTACTTTTCTTGGTACAGGTACCTCCCAAGGAGTTCCTGTCATTGCTAGCAATCACCCTGTAGGTAGAAGTAGCGACCCTAAGGACAAACGCTTGCGCACCTCAGCACTCATCAGTTGGGAGAATACAAATATTGCTATAGACTGTAGTCCCGACTTTCGTCAGCAAATGCTTACCCATCAGGTACAACATTTAGAAGCAATTCTTTTCACCCACGAACATGCTGACCATACAGCAGGGTTAGACGATATTCGCCCTTTTGTGAAATTGCAAGGCGATATGCCTATCTATGCGCTTCCCAGAGTAATGCAGCAGCTGCGCACTCGCTTTGCCTACATATTTGCTACTGAAAATAGGTATGAGGGAGCTCCTTCGGTAGTGGCACACGAGCTAACAGAAGCACCTTTTGTGTTGTGTGGCAAAACAGTGCTCCCCATACAAGTAATGCACGGCAGTCTGCCCATACTAGGCTACCGCATAGAACATATTGCCTACCTTACCGATGTTAAGTACATTACCGACGAAGAGTTGCTAAAACTCCACGGCTTAGAGGTGTTAGTGCTCAATTGCCTTCGCGACGAAGCACACCCTACTCACCTAAATCTTGCAGAGGCTTTAGATATTGTTAGACAACTTAAGCCGCAGCGAACTTACTTAACACACATCAGCCAAACCTTTGGATTTCATCAGCAAGTACAGCAGCGGTTGCCACAAAATGTTTTTTTAGCTTATGACAACTTGGTAGTAGAATGTTAATGTTTCGTTAATTATTGTGCCAATTGGAAAAAAAACGTATTTTTGCACCCAAACAAAATAGATTTAAAATGAAAAAAATTGCACTTTTATTTGTAATGGCAGCCTTGCTAGTGGCTTGCAAAAGCAGTAGCTCAAGTTCTTCTATGACTGCCAAACCTAAAGAAACCAATATTGCTAACAAGGCAATCAAAGGCGAATGGACACTTAAATCCATTACTTACAATCAAACAGGAAAATTTGATATTACGCTTTTGAACGACACTTCTAAAGAATGCTTTGAAGGAAGTACTTGGAAGTTTGTTCATAACAACAATCGTGGTCATTATACCATCAACACGAACAGCTGTTCTACAGGGCAAAGAAACTTTATCTTTGTAGTACAACAAATTGATAAGGCTACAGGATACTACGATTTCTTGTTGAAACCTACCAATGAGAAATATGTTTCAGAAACCAATGCTGGTATTCGTTTGCACTTAGCAAGCCTATCAGACGATGCTATGGTATGGGAACAAACAGTGAGAGTAGATGGCAAACCTTTTGTTATCTCAATGAACTTTGTAAAATAATTAATAACAATAACACAGAGAAGAAAAGATGAAAAGATTTGTAGTATTAGCCTTAGCGGCAGCAGTGCTTCTTTCGGGTTGCGAAGCTTACAACAACACTAATAAAGCCCAACGTGGTGCCGTTATAGGGGCAGCTGCAGGTGGCTTGTTAGGAGCTATTTTAGGAAACAATTTAGGCGATGGGCAGAATAGCGAGCTTGGAGCAGTATTGGGTACCGTAGTAGGAGGAGCTGCGGGTGCTGTAATTGGCAACCAAATGGATAAACAAGCTAAGAAAATAGAAGAAGAAATCCCTGGCGCAGAAGTAAAACGTGTAGACGACGGAATTGTAGTTACTTTTGATGAAAATAGTGGCGTATACTTTGCTACAGCTAAACACGACATCAATCAGAAATCAAAAGAAACTTTAGACAAATTAGTGTCTATTTTGAATGAGTATCCTGAAACCAATGTTTTAGTAGCTGGCTACACAGATAGCGTAGGGAAAGCCGAATACAATATGGGCTTATCTAAACGTCGTGCACAAGCTGTAACCAACTATTTTACTAGCAAAGGATTGGTAGCAAGCCGCTTTACTACCAAATGGTATGGAATGGAAAATCCTGTAGCCGACAATGCTACTCCCGAAGGGCGTGCTAAAAACCGCCGCGTGAATGTAATAATCGTGCCTAACGAAAAGATGAAAGCAGATGCTGAAAAACAAGCAAATCAAAAATAATTAGCAGACTTGTTAATTTGTCAATTAGTGATTAATAATAAAATAGGCTGTTTCTTATGGAAACAGCCTATTTTATATTAACTAATTTGCAAATTGGCAAATCGACTAATTGGCAAATTATTTACTCCAGTTTTTAATTATCTCAGTAGGTACCCCACCTTTGTGAAGCATCAAAGCAGTAGTTTTAAACTGAACAAAAGCTTTGGTTACGTATAAGTATCCTGAGTAGTCGTTGCGCATTCCCCAAGAGTTTTTCACGATGTAGTATTCGCGTCCATTTTGGTCTTTAGCTAGACCAACAATGTGCATAGCGTGGTCATCAGTAGTTTGATAATTGTCAAAGTCTCGCTGGCGCATCTCTGGTGTAATCACGCGTTCGGTAGTAGGAGGGGCTACAAAAAGGTTTGTTATCTCATCAGAAGTCATTTCCGAAACCTCTTTTTCTGGTACAAAAGCTACCCCGTTTTTCCAACTGAAATAGCGTTCACTCACATCAGCAGCCCACGCTACTGTATACCCCTTTTTCAAGGCATTGTCAATAGTTTTTGTAATGTCAGTCATTGCAATGTTGTAGGCGTGAGCAAAGCTCCAGTTGTCAGGTACTGCCATAAAAGTATTTTGGTAGAGGGGCTGGTCAGCATAGGCTACCATTTCAATGTATTCATTAGGATTGATTCCTACCCGTTCCTTAGCAAAAGTTTCAGGGGTGTACTTCTTACCTTCAAACAAGAAACTGTCGGGCACTGTGCCTAAATAGGCGTCAATAGTAGCTGTGAAAGCAGGAAGCCAGTTAGGAGTCAGCATTTTCACTTTGTCTCTATTCACCAGTCCAGTCAAGAACCCTTTTAAGATAGCGTGTAGTTCTCCAAAGTCATTGCGTGTAGTGCCGTATTGTAGCCCAGTGTATACATATTGTGGCACAGCACCGTATTTGGCATACATATTTATTACATCGTGCAGTTCGCCTCCTTGTCCGTAATCTAGATTGCCGTGCATACGTACGTACTGTTTAGCTTTCTCTATGTACGTATTGCGAGCAGTGTAGATTTCAGCAAGGTCAATAGGCTTTTTACCCATACGTGCCATTTCGCTTTCCAAGAAAGAAGCCCCTGCATAGCTCCAGCAAGTTCCACTGCTACCTTGGTCTTTCACATCGGTACGCTCTAAGTTGATAACAGTACTAAACTTAAAACCTGCGTTAGCCGATTGGTTTGCCGCTACCGATTTAATCAAATCGTCTTGTGCCGTCGCTACAAAAAAGGACGACAACGCTACAAATAATGTAATGTTTTTCATAAGAATTAAATATAAATGAACCGCAAAGTTATAAAATAATAGTCAGAAAACAAACTTTTGGCACAATTATAGCTGTATAAAAAGAAACACCTAAACGATATGAAACAATCTGCTTGGTTCTTATGTTTGTTCTTGGGTGCCTTAGCCGCTCAGGCACAACCTTTTGAAACACAACGAAGGCAAGTGCCTATTGTTGTCCCACTCGAAAAAGCTCCAGAGCTCCAGCAGAAAGGTAGCTTGCTTTCTCTTCCCCTCACATCTAAAAACGAGGAAAACAACTGGATGAAACTCCCTGAAAAGCAAATCGACTTTACAGGAAAAAGCAACTTGGTACATCGGAAGATAGAGTTTAAACCCAATTACCAAGCACTCAACGACCACCAAAAGGAAGATTACGAAGCCCCAAAAGGGAACCAATTCTTTGGCGACTTTGCTAATAACGGTCAGTTCGTAAATGTTTATTGTCGCGACTTCGCTGCTATTGATGGTGACCGCGTGAGTATTTATGTGAATGAACAGGAGCAAGTTCGCGACATTTTCCTCCTCGGAGAGTTCAGAGGATTTAAAATCGAACTCAAACAGGGGTTTAACAAAATTGAGTTCCTCGCTCTCAACCAAGGCGAGTCAGGCCCTAATACAGCCGAGTTTATGGTACTCGACGACAAAGGCAATACTATTGCCCGCAATGTCTGGAACTTAGCCACAGGCTCAAAAGCTCAATTTGTAATTGTAAAAGACCATTAGAGTTTTATTTGTTACTTTTTTTGACTCATATTTTTGTACGGGCATTTGCTCTATAAAGATATGAGTTTTTTCTTGCCTACTCTTTAGAAATTGATAGGCGAGGTTGTGCTGTTACAGCTTGTGCACTGAATTGTCCCTCCAAAAACTTGTAATATCCCACAATCCCTACCATAGCAGCATTGTCCGTACAATAGTCAAATTTAGGAACGAAAGTCTCCCAGCCATATTGCTCTCCCATTGCTTTGAGAGCTTTTCTGATACCTGAATTGGCCGATACTCCTCCGCCTATAGCTACTTGCTTAATACCAGTCTGTTGCACTGCCTTCTTCACTTTCTTCATTAAGATACTTATAATAGTCTCTTGTACCGATGCACAAATGTCAACCAAATGCTTCTCCACGAAAGCGGGGTCTTCTTGTGTTTGTTTCTGTATGAAATACAAGATCCCTGTCTTAAGCCCTGAAAAACTAAAATTCAACCCTTGGATGTTAGGCTGAGAGAAGCTAAAAGCCTTGGGGTTCCCCTCTTGTGCATAGCGGTCTATTAGCGGCCCCCCAGGGTACGGAAGGCCTAAAATCTTAGCAGTCTTGTCAAAGGCTTCACCCACCGCATCGTCAAGAGTTTCTCCTAACACTTCCATCTCAAAAAAACTTTTCACCTTTACAATTTGCGTATGTCCACCACTGATAGTCAGAGCTAAGAATGGAAATTGAGGCTTAGCTTGCCCCTCGTCTATGAAATGAGCAAGGATGTGTGCCTGCATATGGTTGACTTCTATCAGAGGAATGCCCAACCCCATTGCCATAGATTTTGCAAACGAGGTTCCTACCAATAACGAGCCCATTAGGCCAGGACCTCTTGTAAAGGCAATAGCCGAAAGTTGTTCCTTGTGCACCCCTGCTTTTTTCAAGGCTTGTGCCACTACAGGCACAATATTTTGCAAATGTGCGCGCGAGGCCAGTTCAGGTACCACCCCACCATACTGCTTGTGTACCTCTTGGTTTGCTACCTCATTAGAAAGTACTTTATTGTTGTAAAGTACTGATGCTGAGGTGTCATCGCACGATGATTCAATGGCTAAAAGATATGTTTCTTGCATTATTTTTCTGTTTGTAGTGCAAAGGTACAAAAAAAATATTGTAGCAAAAGTTTTTAAATTACAAAATAATTCCTATTTTTGTCGAAAAGTTTTTAAATTACTCAATAATGAATTTACACGAATATCAAGGAAAGGAAATTCTCTCCAGTTTTGGAGTCCGCATTCAGCGTGGAATAGTAGCCCACACTGCGTCCGAAGCAGAAGAAGCTGCCAAACAGCTCACCGAAACTACAGGTACACAGTGGTATGTAGTGAAAGCTCAAATACACGCAGGAGGGCGTGGAAAAGGCGGTGGAGTAAAATTAGCCAAAGGCCTTAAAGAGGTTGCTCCATTGGCTTCTCAAATCATCGGAATGCACCTCATTACCCCACAAACCCCTCCTACGGGCAAAGAAGTACATCAGGTGCTCATTGCAGAAGATGTCTATTACCCAGGTGAAAGCCCTACCAAAGAGTTCTATATGTCCGTACTTCTCAATCGTGCTAAAGGTAAGAATATGATTATGTACTCTACCGAAGGCGGAATGGATATCGAAACGGTTGCAGCCCAAACACCTCACCTCATCTTTACTGAGGAAATAGACCCCGCAGTTGGACTGTTGCCCTTCCAAGCACGCCAAATAGCTTTCAATTTAGGCCTTGTAGGCGATGCTCAAAAAGAAATGCTTAAGTTCGTTACAGCACTCTATAAAGCCTATGTAGCTTCCGATGCTAGCCTTTTTGAAATCAACCCCGTACTTAAAACTTCCGACGACAAAATCCTTGCTGTCGATGCCAAAGTTGTCTTAGACGACAATGCTCTCTATCGCCATCCCGAGTACGCCGCCTATCGCGACATTAGGGAAGAGAACCCAATCGAAGTTGAAGCGAAAGCAGTAGGGCTCAACTACGTTGCTCTCGATGGGAATGTAGGCTGTATGGTGAACGGGGCAGGACTCGCAATGGCCACAATGGATTTGATTAAGCAAGCAGGAGGTTCCCCTGCCAACTTTCTTGATGTAGGAGGTACTGCCGATGCCAAACGTGTAGAAACAGCTTTCCGTATTATCTTAAAAGACCCTAATGTGAAAGCCATTCTTATTAATATCTTTGGAGGTATTGTTCGTTGCGACCGTGTAGCCCAAGGCGTTGTCGATGCCTACAAGAATATGGGCGATTCTATTAAAGTTCCTATTATTGTCCGTCTACAAGGTACCAATGCCGAAATAGCCAAAGAAATTCTTGACAATTCTGGCTTAGCAGTGCATTCAGCTATCCTATTTCAAGAGGCTGCCGATAAGGTTAAGGAAGTCCTTAAATAGGCAAAAAGCAAACCTAAAACCTTACCTGTTTATAGAATTGAAAACAGAAAAATATCCTAAAATTAATAGTAATACGTTATTTTATTGTTAATAAATTTGCGTATTACTATTATTTTTTTGTATCTTTGCGCTCAAATAAATGATGTTATATGAAATCAAACGTATTAGGTTATCCTCGTATCGGTGAGAAACGAGAACTCAAAAAAGCCAATGAGGCCTTCTGGGCAGGAAAATCTTCTGAAGAAGAGCTCTTGGCAGTAGCGGAAAAAATCCGTGTACATAACTGGACACTACAAAAAGAGGCAGGGGTAGAACTTATTCCCTCAAACGATTTCTCTTTTTATGACCAAATGCTCGACTTCTCTTTTGTAGTAAATGCTATCCCCGAGCGTTTTGCTCCTATCAAACACTTGCCCGATTTAGAGCGTTATTTTGCCTTGGCACGTGGCTATCAAAAAAATGGTATCGACATCACCGCAATGGAAATGACCAAATGGTTTGATACCAATTACCACTATATAGTACCCGAGTTTACTAAAAACCAAGAGTTCCGCATTCTTGTAAATAAACCCTTACAAGAGTACAACTTGGCCAAAAAGCACGGTTTTGACACCAAACCAGTACTCATAGGTCTTGTTACCTACCTCTTGCTCGGAAAAGAAAAAGAACAAGATTTTCACCGTTTAGACTTAGCCGACCGTCTATTGCCTGTATACATACAGTTGGTAGAAAGTTTGGTAAGTGCAGGTGCTAAAACTATTCAAATAGATGAACCTTACCTAGTACTTGACCTTCCAGAAGGAGCGGAAGAGGTCTACAAGAAAGTGTATACCGAGCTCAGAAGCAAGTTCCCTACTACCGAGTTCATTCTTACTACTTACTTCGGAGCGCTTGACAACAATACCGAATTAGCAACCTCCTTGCCTTTCGATGTACTACACATCGATTTGGTGCGTGCGGCTGCTCAGCTTGACAGAGTGCTTAAAGCACTTCCTACCGACAAGAAACTCTCTCTTGGAGTGGTAAACGGCCGTAATATCTGGAAAAACAACTTCGAACACTCATTAGCATTGATTGAGAAAGCTAAAGAAGCTATAGGGGCTGATCGTTTGCTCGTAGCTACCTCTTGCTCACTTTTGCACTCTCCTTGTAACCTCGAACTCGAAAACAACGAGAAAGTACTTACTCCTGAAATCAAACAATGGTTGGCATTTGCCAAACAAAAAGTAAAAGAGGTTACCACTTTGCAAGCTATTGCTAACGGACAGCTAACTCCTGAGGTAAAAGCTATTTTTGAAGAGAACAAAAAAGCAGCCGAAACACGTAAAACATCACCGCTCATCCACGACCAAAAAGTGAAAGAGCGTGTAAATAGCATCACTGCTAAAGATGATGTACGTCTTAGCCCATTCAGCGTACGCCAAGAAGCTCAGCACAAAGCTCTGAATTTACCTCTCTTCCCAACTACTACCATTGGTTCTTTCCCTCAAACCGACGAGGTGCGCAGTTGGCGTGCTCGTTTCAAAAAAGGAGAGCTTACTCAAGCCGAATACGACAAGCTGTTAGAAAAAGAAATTGAAGAGTCTATCCGTTTCCAAGAAGAAGCTAATATCGATGTCCTAGTACACGGAGAGTTCGAGCGTAACGATATGGTGGAATACTTTGGCGAATTGCTTAAAGGATATACCTTTACCAAATTCGGTTGGGTACAAAGCTACGGTTCACGTTGCGTAAAACCACCGATTATCTTTGGTGATATTTCTCGTCCAGAGCCAATGACCGTACGTTGGAGCAAGTACGCACAATCGCTTACTAAATTACCTGTAAAAGGAATGCTTACAGGCCCTGTAACTATCCTACAATGGTCTTTCGTACGTGATGATCAACCTCGTTCTGAAACTTGTTTGCAGATAGCTTTGGCAATCCGCGATGAAGTAGTAGACCTCGAAAAAGCAGGCATACAAGTAATTCAAATAGACGAACCAGCTATCCGAGAAGGCTTACCATTGCGCAAGAATGAATGGAAAGCTTACTTCGATTGGGCAATCAAAGCATTCCGTATTTCAGCTTCTGGTGTGAAGGATGAAACTCAAATCCACACCCATATGTGCTATTCAGAGTTTAATGATATGATTGAAGCCATTGCCGATATGGATGCCGATGTAATCACCATAGAATGCTCACGCTCACAAATGGAACTCCTTGATGTGTTTGGAAACTTCAAATATCCTAACGAAATAGGCCCAGGGGTATACGACATTCACTCTCCTCGCGTACCTTCGCAAGAAGAGATGACAAACCTAATGAAGAAAGCCATCAGCGTAGTACCTAAGGAATTGCTTTGGGTGAACCCCGACTGCGGACTTAAAACACGCCACTGGCCTGAAACCAAAGCTGCGCTACACGCAATGGTAGACACAGCCAAAGAACTTCGCAATCTCTACAAATAAATAGAAGTTAGCATAAGCTAAAACAAAAAAGCAATGTACCTACTGGGTACATTGCTTTTTTTGTTTCTTATTAGAGGGCTATGTTCCGAACGTTACTAATTTTTCTCTTGCAACATCGGCACAAACTGAAAATTGCCGTGGGTAGTTTTATGGAATTCTCGTTCGCTAACTCGTTCGTAAAGAGTCATCACTTGGATATTATTACCAACCGGAATTACCAACCGCCCTCCTATAGCTACTTGTGCGAGCAAATCATTAGGAACGTAGGGAGCTCCTGCAGTTACCAAAATGCGGTCAAAAGGCGCTTCTTTAGGCAGACCTTTATAACCATCACCAAAAAATATATGCGCCGGAGGCCAACTTATCAGTTTAGGAATCAAGTTTTTGGCTTGCATAAAAAGCTTTCTTTGGCGTTCAATCGTGTAGAGCCTTGCTCCTAAGTACAGCAGAACGCAAGACTGATAACCACTGCCCGTACCTATTTCCAAAACTTTCTGTTGTGGTTGTACCTGCAAGAGTTCTGTTTGGAAAGCTACTGTATAGGGGTGAGAGATAGTCTGCCCTTCACCAATAGGAAAAGCCTTGTTCTGGTAGGCGTGATACTCAAAACTACTGTCAAGGAACAAATGGCGAGGCACAGCTCCTATAGCAGCTAAAACTCTCTCATCTTTAATTCCTTTTCTCCTCAGCTCCTCCACCAAATGGCTTCGCATCCCTTGATGTTTTAACGTGTCTTTCAGTGGTAGCATTTCTGTGTCTTACTCTCCAATATTACATTAAACTACTTTTACTACAAAATAATTCTTCTTGCCGCGTTGTAGCAAGATAAATTTGCCGTCTATCATATCTTTTTCACCTACGGTATAATCTTCCGCCACCTTTTCTTTGTTGATAGAGATAGAGTTTTCTTTCAAAGCGCGGCGTGCTTCCGAGTTAGAACCTATGAAGCCTGTTTTTCCTGACAAGATAGCTACCATATCCAAGCCAGCTGCTATCTCGCTGTGGCTTACTTCCGCTTGAGGTACTCCGTCGAACACTTCCAAGAAGGTTTTTTCATCTAGCGAACGCAAACTGTTAGAGGTAGCGTTGCCAAAGAGTATTTGCGAGGCTTGTTGTGCCTTTTCCAACTCTTCACGGCCGTGTACCAAAACAGTGAGCTCTTCCGCCAATTTGTTTTGCAATAGGCGCAAATGCGGAGCCTCAGTATGTTGGGCTATAAGCTGCTCAATTTCTTCTTTAGGGAGCATCGTAAAAATCTTGATGTATCGCTGTGCGTCAGCATCCGAGGTGTTAATCCAGTATTGGTAAAACTTGTACGGAGACGTCTTTTCAGGGTCAAGCCATACGTTGCCACCTTCACTCTTGCCAAACTTAGTGCCGTCAGCTTTGGTAATCAATGGGCAGGTTAGGGCATAAGCCTTTCCTCCCGCTATGCGCCGAATCAGCTCGGTACCTGTCGTGATGTTGCCCCATTGGTCAGAACCACCCATCTGTAGCGTAAGACCTTTTTCTTGGTACAAATGCAAAAAGTCAAAACCTTGCAAGAGCTGGTAAGAAAATTCAGTAAACGACATTCCATCCGTATTTTCGTTCGGGTCAAAGCGCTTTTTCACAGAATCTTTCGCCATCATATAGTTCACCGTGATGTGCTTCCCAATATCGCGAATGAAAGAAAGGAACGAAATACCTTTAGTCCAGTCGTAGTTGTTTACCAATTCAGCACGGTTAGCAGCCTCGCTTTCAAAGTCCAAGAACTTAGCAAGCTGTTTTTGGATACCTGCAATATTGTGTGCTAATACTTCTTCAGTTAGCAAGTTGCGTTCTACCGACTTTCCAGATGGGTCGCCTATCATTCCCGTGGCACCTCCTACCAAAGCATAAGGTTTGTGCCCACAATTCTGAAAGTGGCGTAGCATCATTACGCCTACTAAGTGGCCGATGTGCAAAGAGTCGGCCGTAGGGTCTATCCCTACGTAAGCAGCGCGCAAGCCTTCCATTAGGTGCGCTTCAGTTTCAGGCATTATATCCTGAATCATTCCACGCCAACGCAATTCTTCTACAAAGTTCTTCATTTGTTGATGTTTTAAAAAGTGGGGGCAAAGTTACAAAAATATTCTCAATCTTGGGCAAAGAAACGCTTCGCTTCTTGCCAATAAGCCTCCATTTCATTCAGTGTCATATCTTTGAGGGCTTTCCCTTCTTCAGACGCCTTTTGTTCCAAGTACTGAAAACGCTGTATGAACTTTTTGTTAGTTCGCTCCAAGGCATCTTCAGGGTTCACTTTCAGAAAACGTGCGTAGTTGATGAGGCTAAATAGCACATCGCCAAATTCCTCTTCTATATGCGAAGAATCTTGAGCTTTCACTTCTGCGTGCAATTCCTCTATTTCCTCTTTCACTTTAGCAAACACTTGGTCTATGTGGTTCCAATCAAAGCCCACACCAGCAGCCTTGTCCTGTATGCGGGTAGCCTTCACTAAGGCAGGCAAGCTTTTAGGTACACCTCCCAGAACACTCTTGTTGCCTTCTTTCAGTTTGATTTTCTCCCAGTTGCGCTTTACATCCTCTTCATTTTCTACTTTTACATCTCCGTAGATGTGGGGGTGGCGTTCTATCAGTTTGTCGCATACACTATTGGCCACATCAGCAATGTCAAAAGCATTCGTTTCACTGCCTATTTTGGCGTAAAAAACAATGTGCAGTAGCAGGTCGCCCAGCTCCTTTTTCACTTCTTGTAGGTCTTCATTTAAAATAGCATCACCCAGCTCATAAGTTTCCTCAATAGTCAAGTGCCGCAAACTCTGCATCGTTTGTTTTTTGTCCCACGGGCATTTTGCTCGCAGGTCATCCATAATATTCAGTAGCCTTTCAAAGGCTTCAAGTCGTTTATCCATAAAAGAGATTATTGAATCAGACCAATAAATTTGCTTCGGGCAAGCAAGCTAGCGCCCAAAAGACCTGCTTTGCTGCCTAATTTAGCAGTTTTGATAATAGAATCCTTATTCACTAAGTTCAGCGAATATTTTTTGATAGCACTTCGCAGAGGCAATAAGAAATAGTCGCCTGCAGAGGCAAGAGTACCACCAATAATCACCAGTTCAGGGTTAAAGAGATTGATAAGACCAGCTGTGTGTTTGCCCAATGTATTGCCTATTTCCTCAATAAGGTCAATCGCCAACATATCCTCTTGCAGAGCCCCTCCTATGATGTCTTCTAATGTAATTTGCTCTATCTTTTTCTTCTTAGTCAGCAATGACGACTGCCCATTTTCTAACTTTTGCAAAAACTTGCGGTGCAGTGCCATTCCAGAAGCCTCAGTTTCTAAGCAACCTTTTTTGCCACAGTGGCATAAAATTTCGTTGTCAAATACAGTAAAGTGTCCAAATTCACCAGAGAAACCAGATTTCCCGTAGTACAGATTCCCTCCTATCAAGATACCTAAGCCGATACCCCAACTCACATTCAAGTAAAGAATATCCTTTTCACTTTTCACACACCCTTTGATGAACTCACCATAAGCCATAGCGCGCGAATCGTTGTCTATAGAAACATCTATTCCCAACTGTTCCTCGAACATTTCAGTCAGAGGGCGCTCATCGAAAAAGAGAGAACTGTAGCTATGCCCTGTTTGAGTGTTCACCCTACCCGATAGGTTAATACCTATGCTCAAGATTTTATCCTTGCCCACCACAGTATGGCTGATAAACTCATCGATAATACGACAAAGATGCTCAAATCGTTCTTGCGGAGGCGCTTCTTGGAACGGAATTTTCATTTGTTCGTCAATCAGTTCCCCCTTAAAGTTGATAAGCCCAATATTGACGCATTCTCTGCAAATATCTACGCCAACAAAGTAGCCTGAGCTTTCATTTAACCCATAGATATTAGGGCGTCTTCCCCCAGGGGTTTCCATTTTGCCGAAATCCATTACGATGCCGTCTTCTATCAGTTCGCCAACCATCTTGGTAACCGTAGGAACACTTAGGTTTAGTTCTTTACCAAGGTCGGCCAAAGTATTGTCGCCATTGTTAATGTAATAACAAATAATGTCTTTTTTCAAAGAGGCACTGCGGATGCCTGCTTTAATTTCATCTAAAAATTTAAGTCCCATAAGCTCGCTATTATATTATGGTGATTATAGGTGCAAAGATACAAAATTTTTTCAATTTGTCAAGTGCTTAAACGTGCGAAATTAGAAAAAGAAGAAAGAGAATTTTTAAAGACAAATAAGCTTAATCCAACCTCTCCTAAATGCAATGTCGAATTTCCCAAAACAGGCACCTGAGAAAAAGAAAAATTTCCTGTAATAGGTATCTCGGAGCTAAAGTGTAGACATCTCGGATCCGAAGCGAAGAACAAGTGTACTTTCAGCAAAAAACAACTTTCTGTCAAACAACTTAAAAACAGAAAAAAGTAACAACTTTTTTGAAATGGAATGAATAGCTTACAATTGTTAGAACAAGCAGAACATCTCTTTTTTCGTAATTTGTCAATAGCCTAATTTGTCAATTAGCAATTTTTTCGTACTTTTGCCTTGTTAAAAGATAGACAAACAAAATAAATTGATGTTTTGTTTGACAAAAATAAACTTATACTTTCTCTACACTTCTAAATCTATCATAAATTAGAGAATATAATAGAAAAATACTTTCCTAATATAATACTAAAATGGCAATACAAAAACCAAGCATACCCAAAGGAACTCGCGACTTTTCGCCTGCCGAAGTAGCCAAACGAAACTACTTAATGAACACCCTAAAGGAAGCCTTTACAGCTTTTGGCTTCCAGCCTATTGAAACGCCAAGTTTTGAGAACTACGATACCTTAATGGGCAAATACGGCGAAGAAGGCGACCGGCTTATATTTAAAATCCTTAATTCTGGTGACTTTACACAAGGAGTAAAACAAGAAGATTGGGAACTTAAAAACCCTCAAAAGCTTACCCCTCAAATCTCCGAAAAGGCACTCCGTTATGACCTCACAGTCCCTTTTGCTCGTTATGTGGTGCAACACCAGAACGAACTCACCTTCCCTTTCAAACGCTACCAGATGCAACCCGTATGGCGTGCCGACCGTCCCCAAAAAGGAAGATTTAGAGAGTTCTACCAGTGCGATGCCGATGTGGTGGGTAGTACCAGTTTGTGGCAGGAGGTAGAGTTTGTACAGTTGTACGATGCAGTCTTTACCGCGCTGAACCTAAAAGGAGTAACCATCAAAATAAACAACCGAAAGATACTCAGCGGTTTTGCCGAGATGATAGGCGAAACCGATAAACTCATCGACTTTACTGTCGCTTTAGACAAACTTGATAAAATAGGCGAAGAAGGCGTTATAAAAGAAATGGCCGAAAGAGGCATCAGTGCAGCAGCTATTGAAAAAATAAAACCTATTTTTGCACTGAAAGGCACCTTTGCAGAAAAACTATCCGCTCTAAAAGAAATTCTCCAAACCTCCGAAATAGGGTTAAAAGGCATTGAAGAACTGACTTTCATCGAAACCCAAATTTCTGCACTTGGTTTGCAGACAGCTTTCTTAGACTTAGATGTTACACTTGCTCGCGGACTAAACTACTACACAGGAGCTATCTTCGAGATTGCTGCCCCTGCGGGAGTACAGATGGGCTCTATTGGTGGAGGAGGCAGATACGACGATTTGACAAGTATTTTCGGCCTAAAAGGAATGAGTGGTATAGGCATATCCTTTGGCTTAGACCGTATAGGCTTAGTAATGGAAGAACTTGACCTCTTCCCAGCCTCGCTCAGCAGCACTGTAGAAGTACTCTGTTTGAATTTTGGCAATGCCGAAGCCTTACAGAGTATGAAGCTTTTGCAACGCTTGCGTGCGATGGGCAAAAAAGCAGAACTTTACCCCGATGCAGCTAAGATTAAGAAGCAAATGGACTACGCCAATAAGCGCAGCATTCCTTTTGTAGCGATGATAGGCGAAAGCGAGTTAGCAAAAGGTACTTTTGTGCTTAAAAATATGCTGACAGGTACTCAAGAGGAGTATCTTATTCAGGAAATAGAAGAAGACATATTTAATAATTAATAGCAGTGAATAAAAAGTTAATTTTACTACTCCTTACCCTCTCTTTTGCTTTTTTAGTACTGAACTGCTATTACTATTTTTATATGAAAAAAGCTCATTTGAGTTCCATTCTTTGGGCACTGTTGAACATAATTCTTTTCATAAAACTCTATTTCGATAGTAGAAAGAAAGAAGAGAATAAAACAGATTAGCAGCGAACAGATAGCGAATTCAGAACGAACAAAACATACCGAAACACTCCTTTGTAGTTTTATACCAAAATTGAATTATGTCAGCTTACCGAGTGAGAGAGCTTTGTAGGGAGGGGAAATTCAAAGAGGCTTATACGATGGCTATTGTAGAATATAATGTTAGCCCTGACAATATCTATAATAAGCGGTCGTTGGGCTGGGTATATTATGCCTACTGCAAGCAGGCTGCAAAGGAGGTAGATGTAGCAACTTTTGTTACCAATGTAAAAGGTGTCAAACACCTAAAACTACCTCCTACCGACCTGATGATTCCCAATGCGCTATTGTGGTGCTATGTAAAGTTTTTCAGAAACTTACATTTGCAAGAAAGACCTAACTATGAGGATGCTTACAAGGTTTTTGAGAGCCTAAAAGATCTTTGTTTTACAATACCTTCACAAGCTTTTTCTGCCCTTGTAGAACAGTTGCACAAGGTCTACAAATACACACCACTTTACATTCAGATGATAGATATTTGTCTCCCTTGGCTGCGTTCAGAAGATTTTATACCTCGAATTTTCAACGGGAAGACAACAATGCCTTTAGCAGAACAACTCTACATCGGTTATGCTAAGCACATTTTGTTAGGAGAAGCTTCTATAAATGAGACTTGGGGATATATACAGTACACACCCAACAAGCAGTTAGCCCAGAACTTTCTCCCTACCCTAAACTATTGGATAGAGGAACATCCTTCCTACACATTACTTCCTTACTTCAAAGCTAAGATAGAACTTTTTTTGGAAGAAGAAAAAGCTCTTGAACATTTCTTGCCATTTGCTCGTAAGCAGCCAGAAGAGAGCTGGGTATGGCAGTTGCTTAGCGAAATGACTACTGATGAATCTCTTGCTTTTTCCTGCTTGTGCAAAGCCTTAAGTGTGGCAAAAAACGAAAAATTCTTGACTCAAACACGTTTGCGACTTGCTCAGCTTCTTCTTAACAAAGGTCTCTTTAGCCAAGCGCGCACTGAAATAGAGATGATAGTGAGAGTGAAAGAAGCATACGGACAGAAAATACCTGATAAAATAATGCAATGGCAAACTGAGCATTGGTATATGTTAGCTACCCCTTTAAAAAACAATTTCCCTTTGTACCACACGTACAAAGGGAAAGCTGAAAGTATTTTAGATTGATATTATACCTGTATAATACCTAAATTGAAAGGCTTTTCAATAGGGGAGTGGTTGGCTGCTTCTATGCCCATCGCTATCCATTGGCGTGTTTCCAAGGGGTCTATCACAGCATCTGTCCATAGGCGGGCAGCAGCGTAATACGGAGAAATTTGTTCATCATAAGTATTCTTAATATCGTTGAATAGTGTAGCTTCTTTCTCAGGGGTAATTTCCTCACCTTTCTTCTTTAGGGTAGCCGTCTCTATTTGTAGGAGTACTTTAGCAGCTTGCGCCCCCCCCATTACAGCTATGTTGCCACTTGGCCACGATACAATTAACCGTGGGTCGTAAGCCTTGCCACACATTGCATAATTGCCTGCCCCATAAGAGTTGCCAATAACTACTGTGAACTTTGGTACTACCGAGTTTGCCACTGCATTTACCAGTTTAGCACCATCTTTAATGATGCCTCCGTGTTCCGATTTAGATCCTACCATAAAGCCTGTAACATCTTGCAAAAAAACAAGAGGAATCTTCTTCTGGTTGCAGTTCGCTATAAAGCGGGTTGCCTTGTCGGCACTGTCAGAGTAGATAACCCCCCCAAACTGCATCTCTCCTTTTTTGTTCTTTACTACCTTGCGCTGGTTAGCCACAATACCTACTGCCCACCCTTCTATGCGAGCATAACCTGTGAGGAGTGTCTGTCCATAGCCTTCCTTGTATTCATCGAATTCCGAGTTATCTACCATTCGCAGGATAAGTTCTTTCATATCGTAGGGTTCGGAGCGCAATTTAGGAAGAAGCCCATAAATTTCGTTAGGGTTTTTCAGTGGCGGCTGAGGTTCGCTGTGGTTGAATCCAGCTTTTTCAAAGTTACCTATTTTAGCCATTGTGCGGCGTACACGGTCAAGAGCATCTTGGTCGTTCAAAGCCTTGTAGTCGGTTACGCCACTTATTTCGCAATGGGTAGTAGCTCCCCCTAAGGTCTCATTGTCAATAGTTTCACCTATGGCAGCTTTCACTAAGTAGCTACCTGCTAAAAAAATACTTCCTGTTTTGTCTACTATTAGAGCTTCATCACTCATTATTGGCAAGTAGGCTCCTCCTGCTACACAACTGCCCATCACTACAGCTATTTGGGTGATACCCATACTACTCATCAGGGCATTGTTGCGGAAGATACGTCCGAAGTGTTCTTTGTCGGGGAATATTTCGTCTTGCAAGGGAAGATAAACCCCAGCACTATCTACCAAGTAGATGATAGGTAAACGATTTTCAATAGCAATTTCTTGTGCACGAAGGTTCTTCTTTGCTGTGATAGGAAACCAAGCACCTGCTTTTACAGTAGCGTCATTAGCTACCACTACACATTGTTTTCCAGATACATATCCTATCACTACTACTACTCCACCAGAAGGGCAACCTCCGTGTTCTTGGTACATTTCATCGCCTGCAAAAGCACCTATTTCTATCGAAGGCTTTTCTGGGTCTAACAGATAGGCTATGCGCTCTCTTGCCGAAAGCTTGCCTTGGCTGTGTAGTTTCTCTCTATTCTTGGCACCGCCTCCTTCTTTTACTTTGGCTAGGCGCTTGCGCAATTCACTAAGAGCTAATTTGTTAAAATCTTCGTTGCTATTAAATTGAATATCCATTGTTGTTTCTTGAAAAGATTATAGCATCATCCAAGAGAAGAGTTCCTCTAGATCGTAGTCGCCACTGTGGGGCTTATCCCAAGCCAACTCATAATCTACAGTTGCACCTGCATTGGCAAGAGTAGTGGCCAAAATAGCCGAGATAGCCAAACTTGTATCGCTGTCCTTAGTGCCATGTCGTATGCGCCAATATTTGGGTAAGTTTGGATTACTTTTCCCAATGAAAGTCATTGGGTTCATTAGGCTTACTACTTTAGGGTCGGCCAGAGTGCCCATTCCTACCGATTTTTTGAAAGTGTAAAGACTGAAATGCTTAGTGTCGGTCTTCTCATCGCCAAAGAGTTGGTTTTCTCCTGTGCTCATATCCAGCGCATCAAAAGCTGGAGGTGTCTTAGAACGTCCCATATAGGCAACATACTTATTCCAATCTAAATCGGTTATTTTGTTATTGCTGAGAGTCAGAAAATTGTATTTTGTTAGGTCTACACCTATTTGTTGTGCTTTCTCAGCAGACTCGATAACTTTTTGTTTTAGTAGCTCTTTGAAGCTCCCTTCTTGTTTGTTGTTTAAAACGAGTTTTTTCCCTCTAGCATCAGTTAGTTTGAGACCATTTAGGTAGGCAGGAAAAGCATTTTTCAATTCAGCTGATAGCTCCTCTTCTTGGTCGTTTAGTCTTCCTTGTAGATATTGGCGTTTAGTATTATAATCTAATGAGGCTAACATTATCTTTTTGTAAGAAGAAACTCCATTGAACTGCCATTCATAGGCCATATCTGCATTCTCTAAGTTAGTGATAGGACAATAGGCTGAGACAGCATAAATATGATCGGTTGTTTCTGCAGCTCCTATGGCTTTTAGGTACGGGGTGTAGCGTTTGTCATTCCCAGAAGCACCCAACAAAACTGATAATGCGCCGCCTGCACTAGTACCATTAGAGATGATTTTATTCATATCTCCAGGAATTAGGTCTGCATTGTATTTCAGATACCGTACAGCAGCTTTTAGGTCTACCAGAGCTGCAGGGGCTTTCCCTGTGGCCGAAGTGCGTCCGCGAGCTCCTGCCGAAGCTACTATAAATCCTTTTGAGAGCGCTACAGCCACTGCATTAGCCCGATTGTTCCTGCCGGGGGCTGTCGCCTTAGCAGGGGTGGCAGGCATATAGCCTCCTATTTGGTTGGGAAAGAAAACAGGAGCTGTTTTGGCAGAGAATTTTCCTATTGATTTTCCTTCAAAGTACTCTACAGGAACATAAAGGTTCAACTGTTGGTACTCAGCTTCTACAGGATGTGCTACATACACAATTCCCTCATAAGCACGCACTTTGAAAGTTTTGCCTCCTTCCGAAAGCGTCTCCATTGTGTATTTCTCAGGATTGAAACGCAAAGGGTCATTTTTTTGAGAGGCAACTTTTGTACTAAAAAGTACCAAAATGGCAAGGATAAGTTTCTTCATTATTAGATAGGTTTAGTAGTATTATTCAAATAGTGTTCCTTGCAGGGCAGGATTTACTCTTCCTAAATGCTTATAGGCCAAATCAGTAACCTCTCTACCTCTTGGTGTACGTACAATGAACCCCTCTTGAATTAGGAAAGGTTCGTACACTTCCTCAATAGTTTCGGCACTTTCAGACACAGCTGTGGCAAGAGTAGTGATTCCCACAGGTCCTCCTTTAAACTTATCAATGAGTGTTGAGAGAATTCTGTTGTCCATCTCGTCTAACCCGTGGGCATCTACGTTTAAGGCTTTAAGCCCAAAGCGAGTGATAGCGATGTCTATTTTGCCATTCCCTTTGATTTGAGCAAAATCACGGATACGGCGCAGCAAGGCATTCGCAATACGTGGAGTTCCACGACTCCTGCTAGCGAGTTCTATGGCAGCTTCTTCTTCAATAGGCACTCGCAAAATAGAGGCACTGCGCTGCACAATGTCAGCCAATAGTTCGGTAGAATAGTATTGTAGTCGGCTTTGGATTCCAAAACGTGCCCGCATAGGAGCCGTAAGCAAGCCCGAGCGAGTTGTTGCTCCTATCAGCGTGAAAGGATTCAAGTTGATTTGAACTGTGCGTGCATTCGGCCCTGATTCTATCATTATGTCTATTTTGTAGTCCTCCATTGCAGAATAGAGGTATTCTTCCACTACAGGACTCAAACGGTGAATCTCATCGATGAAAAGCACATCGCGCTCTTGTAAGTTGGTTAGAAGCCCTGCTAAATCACCAGGTTTGTCCAACACAGGCCCAGAAGTAATCTTAATTCCTACGCCTAATTCATTAGCCAAAATGTGTGCCAAGGTAGTCTTTCCCAGCCCTGGTGGGCCGTGAAAGAGAGTGTGGTCTAAAGCCTCGTGGCGCATATTGGCTGCCTTAACAAATACTTTCAGATTGTCCAATACAGCCTCTTGCCCTGCAAAATCATCAAAGGACAAAGGGCGCAAAGCACGCTCTATGTCAAGCTCTTGCACCGAGTAGTTCTCTTTGTTGGGATCTAAATTTCTATTCAAAACAAAAGGTTATTAGTCAATTAGCAAATGGATAGAGAGGCTGATTAACGTAGATTTTTAAGGTTGATAACCTCTTGTGGTGTCAAGTGGCGCCAGTGGCCGCGAGGAAGATCTTTCTTTGTGAGTCCGGCAAAAACTACACGGTCAAGTTTCTCCACTTGGTAGCCTAAATGTTCAAAAATACGGCGTACAATACGGTTCCTACCACTGTGGATTTTTACCCCTATCTCATTCTTAGGTTTTTGGTCTACATAGCTGATTTCATCTACTTGAATGAAGCCATCTTCCAATGATAATCCTTCTTCAATCGCTAGAAAATCCTTGTAATCCAATTTGCGGTCTAAAACTACGTGATAAATCTTGCGCACACCGTGGGTAGGGTGGGTCAGTTTCTTGGTAAGTTCACCATCGTTAGTCAGTAGGAGCAAGCCCGTAGTAGCCCTATCTAAACGGCCTACTGGTAAAATGCGTACGTTAGTAGCATTGGCAACTAAATCCATTACTGTTTTGCGTCCTTTCTCATCGTTAGTCGTAGTGATGAATCCCTTAGGCTTGTTGAGCAAGAGGTATACTTTCTTCTCTGACGATAAAAGTTTGCCGTCAAAACGCACTTCATCGGTAGGTTGCACACGGTAGCCAAGAGTTGTCATCACTTCCCCATTCACTGTAACATTACCTGCTGAAATATACATATCAGCCGTGCGACGTGAACAGATGCCTGCGTCGGCAATATATTTGTTTAGGCGTACTTCTGCTGGAGATTCTGGCTGATAATCATCTATTTGAGCTGGAGAAACGAAAGGTTTCTTCTGAAAAGGTTTGCGATATCCTCCATTAGAGCCATACCCTTCATTTTTCTGAAAGTTATTGTACTTTTTGCCTTCATTGTTTCTTTTGAAAGCTGCATTATAAGGCTTCCTACCTTCTTGTTGATAGTTGCTATTTTCTCTTTTTTGAGAACGATTGTAGCCATTTTCAGACGAATAAGGCTTGTTAAACTCTTTCTTAAAAGGTGTTTTAGAGCGTTCACCATTGTTGTAACCGCTGTTAGCGCCATATTCATTTCTTTTGGAAGAAGAATTTCCTTTAAAATCTCTTTGCTCTTTGTTGTAAGGAGCCTTTTCGGTATTGTAAGGTTTCTTTTCTCGGTTCTCGTTAGAAGAATAATTGTTTTTTTTGTAGTTCTTGTTGTTTTGAGGGTAGCTTTTGCCTTCCCGGCTGAATCTTTTGTTTTCCATACAAATTAAATCTCTCTATTTTAAATAAAATAAGTGCGCAAAGATACAAAATTAATTGGATGTTACAACCAGCAAAGCAGATTTTTTTCCCGAACGACTTTCTGTCGCTTTTTTTCTTAAAAAAGACTGCTCAAAAGTCTTAAAAAACTTTTGAGCAGTCTGACTATGAGAAAATGTAAAAAACTTGTTTGTGAATAGGTGTATTATGCTAAGGCTTCAGACCCTCCTACAATCTCAATAATCTCTCCTGTGATAGTAGCTTGTCGTGCTTTGTTGTAAGTCAAGATTAATTCATTTTTGAGGTCTTGTGCATTGTCAGTAGCCTTGTGCATGGCAGTCATACGGGCACCGTGCTCAGCAGCTACCGAGTCGCGTAGAGCTTTGAACAGCTGTGTTTTTAGCGAACGCGGAATGAGCTCTTCTACAATCTCCTTTTTAGAAGGTTCGTAAATATAATCGGTAGCCGATGCTTTTGCATTGGCAATAGGTTGAATAGGCAAAAAGATTTCTTCAGTAAGGATTTGAGTAGCAGCATTCTTAAAGCTATTGTACACCAATACAATTTGGTCGTATGTGCCAGAAGTGTATAACTCCATTAGCTCTTCGGCAAGTGCTGCAGTACCAGAGTAGGAGAGCTTGTCAAAAACCTCATTGTTGTTTTTGAAAGTTTTGTCGAACTTTTTCAGTACATCATTGCCTTTTTTTCCAAGAGTGTAGAATTGTACCTCTTGATTTTTGTACTGGTTTTGTGTGAGCTCTAATACCTTTTTTATCACGTTGACATTGAAAGCTCCACAGAGCCCTCTGTTAGAGGTGATGGGCACCAAGAGTACTCTCTTAATCTCCTTACTACGAGGATTGTAGCAGTTTTCATCGCCCAAGGCAGAGCTGAGGTGCTCTAACAACTGTTTGAGTTTATAAGCATAAGGTTTCATTGCTATAATAGCGTCTTGTGCCTTTTTTAGTTTGGCTGCCGACACCATTTTCATAGCCCCTGTGATTTGCATCGTTGAACTCACCGATGAAATTCTGCTTCGTATTTCTTTTAAATTTGCCATTTTATCAATTAACAATTATATTAAGAATAGCCTACCCCTATTTTCTTAATAATACAGACTTGATTATTCTACAAGAATTCAAATTCTGTCGCATAGGTAATTTTCCTTGTTTCTAGAAAAAGTAGATAACGCGCCGCTTATTGAGAAACAAAATAAGGTTGAGAATATTCTAATGTGGACAGAATTTGGCTATCGTTTCAAATTGTCGTACAATTCCTTTGAAGTTTCTCTTCTTACTTTATCCACTTTTCCACTTGATGTTCTATCTTGAGGTCTTTGTTTTTCAACTCTGTTTTCTAGGCCTCTGTCTAAATTTCTTCCCATAATATTAAAAGTTATTTAAATAGTCCTGAGTTACATATTTTGTATTACTACTTGCTTTACTCTAAGAAATATCCCTACAATCTATGAAAAAATAATTGCGGATTTGAACTAAAGTGTTACTTACTGTATTTTTCTGCCAAATTCTTTGCTACTTGCTCAAGAGTGCTAGTAATCTCATCGGTGAGTTTACCAGCTTTAAGATCATCCAGAATATTGCGGTGAGATACATTTAGGAACTCTAAGTACTCTCTTTCAAACTCTTTTACCTTGTTTACAGGTACTTCGCGCAATAGGTTTTTAGAACCAGCATAGATAATTGCAATTTGGTTTTCTACAGGATAAGGGTCGCTTTGCGATTGTTTTAAGATTTCAACGTTGCGTTTACCCTTCTCTATAACTCCCATAGTCGCCGCATCAAGGTCTGAACCAAACTTAGCAAACGCTTCGAGTTCGCGGTATTGGGCTTGGTCTAACTTTAGTGTCCCTGCTACTTTTTTCATTGACTTAATCTGAGCCGATCCTCCTACACGAGATACAGAAATACCCACATTAATAGCAGGGCGCACCCCAGAGTTGAACAAGTCAGACTCTAAGAATATCTGTCCATCGGTAATAGAAATCACGTTGGTAGGAATGTAGGCCGATACGTCGCCCGCTTGTGTTTCAATGATAGGAAGAGCTGTAAGAGAGCCGCCTCCTTTCACCAAGTGCTTAATGCTGTCGGGAAGGTCGTTCATTTGTCGCGCGATAGTATCATCGCCAATCACTTTGGCTGCGCGCTCTAAAAGGCGAGAGTGCAAGTAGAACACATCCCCAGGGTAAGCTTCACGTCCGGGTGGGCGGCGCAATAACAAAGACACCTCACGGTAAGCTACAGCCTGTTTAGAAAGGTCATCGTAGATGATGAGAGCTGGTCTCCCTGTGTCGCGGAAGTATTCGCCAATAGCAGCTCCAGCAAAAGGAGCGTAAACTTGCATTGGAGCAGGGTCTGAGGCATTAGCTGCTACGATGGTAGTATAGGCCAAGGCGCCTGCATCCTCCAATGTTTTGGTAATTCCTGCTACAGTAGAAGCTTTCTGTCCAATAGCTACATAGATACAATACACAGGCTTACCCGCATCATAAAATTCTTTTTGGTTTAGAATGGTGTCAATACACACCGTAGTTTTTCCTGTTTGGCGGTCTCCAATTACTAATTCGCGTTGGCCACGGCCGATAGGAATCATTGCGTCTACAGACTTAATACCTGTTTGCAATGGCTCGTTCACAGGTTGGCGGAAGATAACCCCAGGTGCTTTGCGCTCCAAAGGCATTTCGTATAGCTGACCTGTGATGGGGCCTTTTCCATCGATAGGTTGCCCCAAGGTGTTCACCACGCGCCCCACAATGCCTTCTCCTACATTGATAGAAGCGATAAGGCCTGTGCGCTTAACAGTGTCGCCTTCTTTTATTTCGGTCGACGGTCCTAAAAGGGTAATCCCTACGTTGTCTTCTTCAAGGTTGAGGACAATTCCTTTTAGTCCGTTGTCAAATTTTACTAACTCACCGTATTGTGCATTCGATAGGCCGAAGATGCGCGCAATACCGTCGCCCACTTGCAGTACCGTACCTACTTCTTCCAAAGAGGCGTTGGCATCGAAGTGTGCTAATTGTTCTTTTAAAATTGCTGAAATCTCAGCGGCTTTTATTTCTGCCATTTTCTCAGTATTTAGTCGTTAGTCGCTATTTTAATCTTTTAAAAAGTCCTTTCATTAGGAAAGTCAAGTTGGGAATATACTAGTTTGCTGCTTATTTAGAGAGGAAAACACATCTAGACGAAAAGTTTTTCTTGAAACTCTTGTTGCAATCTGTTTAGCTTATAAGCGATGCTCGCGTTGTACTGTACATCTCCTACACGGAGGATAAAGCCCCCTATGATGCTTTTGTCTACCTTATTTTCAATAGTGATATGGCTATTTTGCGTTAAGCTAATCACTTTTTGCAGCATCTGTTGTTGGGTAGCCTCATTCAGTGGGGTAGCAGTGGTTACTACGGCTACTTTGTTATTTTTGTATTCGTTGTACTGTACTACAAACTTTTCGGCTACAGCCTCCAAAATAGGCAAACGTCTATTTTCAATTAGTAGGGCTACTAAGCGTTGTGTTTGAGGAGTGATGGTCGTAAAGATTTTGTTCAGTACATTTCTCTTTACAGCAGTTTTGACGATAGGGGAGAGAAGCATTCGCTCTAAATCCTTATGTTCCTTAATCGTTTTGTTCATTAGGCTCATATCCTGAAACACTGCTTCCAATGCATTTTCTGCAAGGGCGTATTCCAGGAGTGCCTTGGCGTATCTGTTGGCAGCTCTTTGTCCGTACATAGCATTAGTTTAGTGTTACACCTTTTAGATATTCGTTGATGAGAGCAGTTTGTTTTTTCTCATCGCTGAGCTCGTTCAGCATTACTTTTTGAGCCATTTCTATAGAGAGCGCAGCTACTTGATCTTTGAGTTGTGCAATGGCTACTTTCTTCTCGCTTTCAATAGCCTGTTGGGCTTGTTGGATGAGCTTTTGTCCTTCGCGTCCTGCTTCTTCTTTTGCTTCAGCAACTATTTTATCCTTAATCTCCCTAGCTTCTTTTAGGATGAGATCTCTTTCGGCACGTGCTTCGGCCAAAAGGCGCTCATTGTCGGCTTTTAGGTTCTGCATTTGTTTCTGAGCCTCCTCTGCAGCTTCCAGGGCTTGATTGATAGAATCTTCACGTTGTTTTACAGCGTTCATAATAGGCTTCCAAGCAAACTTAGCCAACAGAAACAACAGTATTAGAAAAATAAGGGTATTCCAGAATAATAAACTCTCAGGATGTGTTAAATTCATTTTGTAAGTTGTTATTTAGTCGTTAGTTATTAGTCTTCTTATTTTGTAGGGGCAAATAGCAATCTGCCTAATGTAATTAAAACCGTCGTACAACCAACCGTTGTACAACGGTTTAAATAGTTTTATTTTGCGATGAGTGCTACTACTACTGCGAAGAGGGCAACCCCTTCAATAAGAGCGGCAGCAATAATCATCACACTTTGAATCTTAGATGTTGCTTCGGGTTGGCGTGCGATACCTTCCATTGCCGATGCTCCAATCTTTCCGATTCCGAGTCCTGCTCCGAGTGCTGCTAAACCAGCACCAATTCCTGCTAAAACCATAATGTATTAATTTAAAAAATAGTTACTTGTTAATTGTAGAGATTCTGTTCTTGTTTGCTTAGTGGTGCTCTTCCTCAACTGCTTGGCCGATAAACAAAGCAGATAGCAGTGTGAAAACATAGGCCTGCAAAATAGCAACCAATAGTTCCAATGTGCTGATGAATAGTGCAAAAACTACCGATACAGGCGAAACCCATACTGTGCCAAAGATAAAAATGAGCGAAATCAAACTTAAGATGATGATGTGCCCTGCTGTCATATTAGCAAACAAACGCACCATCAAGGCAAACGGTTTAGTGAAAATACTCAGTATCTCTACAGGTATCATTATAGGAGCCAAGAAAGGCGATACCCCTGGGGTAGCAAAAATATGTTTCCAATAGTTTTTATTGCTGCTGAATAGCGTAATGATGAAAGTGAACACCGCTAATACACCTGTAAATAGAATATTGTTTGTAACGGTGCCTGCAAAGGGGAAAAATGGAATAAGTCCAAAGAGATTGCCAAACCATATCAAGAAGAATACAGTTAGTAGGTAAGGCATATAGCGTGCGTAGTGCTTTTCTCCTATGTTTGGAATAGCAATTTCGTCGCGTACATATAGCACAATGGGTTCTAACAGTGCTGCAATACCTTTAGGGGCTTTTGCATTCTTTTTGTAAGAGTGTGCCATTGAGATGAAAGTAATTAGCAACAAGACTGACACCAAAAGAAGTGAAAAAACGTTCTTAGTAATGGAGAAGTTCAAAGGTCGCGCATTGGTTACAGCACCTTTTTCATCAAAGTTTAAAGGGGCTTCCGCATTAGCGTAATAAATTTCCTCGTGGAAGCGCACAAAGCGTTGTCCGTCCTTTTCTACTACCACTTTCCCTTCGTTGTCGTGGTTAAATTGGCAAGACATAAAAGTAGTTAGTCCATTGTCTGTCCACAAGATGATAGGCAGTGGCATACTATAGCTATGGCCATTGTAGTCAAAGAGATGGAAATCGTGAGCATCGTTGATATGCTCATTGATGAGTTCTGTCATTTGGAGTGGTTCCTCCTCAGCAGCCAAGGCGTTGAGAGGAGAAAAAGAAATTAAGAACAAAGTGAGGTAGATAAGGTAATTTTTCACTTTCATTACTACATTGTTTTTATTCGCGCAAAAATACACTTTTAAATTTAGTTAAAGAAATTTTTAAAGGCTTTTTTTTCTTTCTATTTTTTAAACTATTGATTATTAATTAGCTAAAAAAACTTTCTTTTTCTTGTCTCAAAGAATACTGCTTACGGGATGTCCTTTAAGTTTTTTGCGTCCTTTCAGAAAGCCTAGTTCCATCAGGAAGTCTAACTGAACGATACTACCACCTAAGTGCTCAACTAGTTTTACAACTGCTTCAGCTGTACCTCCAGTAGCAAGAATATCGTCGTGGATAAGAATTTTCTCTCCTGGGGTGATAGCATCTTCGTGAATTTCAAGCACATCTTGTCCATATTCTAGGTCATAGGTTTGCGAGAGTGTCTTGTAGGGTAATTTTCCTTTTTTTCGCACAGGTACAAAACCAGCCCCTAGGCGCTGAGCTAAGAGCATACCGAAGAAAAAGCCGCGACTTTCCATTCCTACCACTTTATCAACCTGTTGTCCGTGGAGGTTGTCTACCAATAGGTCTACAACGTACTCCACCCCTTTAGGGTCCATTAGCAGTGGAGTGATATCTTTGAAAATAATGCCTTCTTTAGGGAAGTTCTCAATGTCGCGGATTTTACTTTTGATGTATTCTTTCTTGTCCATTTTTGTTTATTTTGTTAGTTGTTAGAAATCAGTGGGCTAAATACTTCTGCCAGCATACAGCGGGCACTACCACCGCCACAAGTTTCGATAGTTTCCAAGGGCGAATGGAGTATCTGGGTGTGTTTCTCTATAGTAGCTATTTGTTGGGGAGTTAAGGAATGGTAGGCAGCATCGCTCATCACCAAATAGGTGCTATGGGTACCTTGTACTTGCAGCATATTGCCTGCATATTGGTGCATCTGTGCTGCCGAGATAGCAATCACTTCTTTTCGGTCTTCTTTCAAGTGGTGTAGAACATTCTTGCGCTCGCTTTTGTCAGTGATAGCATCCAAGCACACCACAGCAAAATCTTTGCCCAAGGCCATCATTACATTGGTGTGATAGATAGGCACTTTTTGACCCTCTACCTCTTGGTAAGCACTAAAAATAACAGGCATATACTCAAAATCCTCGCAAAACTCAATAAAGAGATCTTCATCAGCGCGTGGCGAGAGGGCGCAATAGGCCTTCCGGTTTACTCTGTCGAGTATCATAGCCCCCGTTCCTTCTAAAAAGACATTCTCTTTTTCAGCTTCGGTATAGTCATACACATTTTCTATCAAGAACCCTTCAGCTTCTACTTTATCCAAAATATCTTCGCGGCGTTCACGACGTCTATTTTCAGCAAACATCGGGTAAATAGCCACATCACCGTTTTGGTGAAAGGTAATCCAGTTGTTAGGAAATACCGAATCCGGAGTGTTTTGCTCGTAGATATCATCTACCACTATTACATTTACCCCTATTTGGCGCAGTTTGTGCGCAAGAGCGTCAAACTCTTGCAGGGCTTTGAGGTTTATTTCCTCGTTCTTCAAGTCCATTTCCTCTTGGAAATAGTTGTTTACGACAGTTTCTTCGTTCATACGGAAGCGCACAGGGCGCACCATCAGTACAGTGTTGGTAATTTGTTTTTTCATTGGAAAACAAGGCTTAGCAATCAGCGGCACAAAGGTACAAATAATTTGTAAATTAGCAAATTTGTAAACTTAGAAGAAGTTATTTCTCTCCATAGATACCTTTTACATCAACCTACAAGCTCGCTATCAAATTAGAGAAGCAATTACTTTGTTCCCTAAAAAATGATTTGTTAAATCTTGACCGATTGTCTCCAACCTGATGAAGTTCAAGCGATTGAATCCTACAACCAAGCTATTAATAATGAAGTGAATATCATCTCTAACAACAAAATAGAGCTATACGATTCTACAATACAAGAGACCATTAATGACTTAGAAAGAGAAAAAGTACTGCCTCTTGAAGAGATTAGACCTATTTACGAAGAGTCAGTTGCTAAAAAGATGACTTCGGCATTGGGTTATATAGACTTTTTATTAGACCAAGATAAGTAAGCGGCTATTATAGAGGGAGTTATTGCTCAAAGGGAAGGCAATTTTGTGCAAGGCATCAACAAGATGTTTTCTAACAATAGGTATTATTCCGATGGGTATTCTTATGGCAATGTATGGGCAAATCAGGCTAACACTATTGCTTATTATATCTTCGAAACGCGCCGCAATGATGCTGCCTTACTCTGCTATAAAAACACGAGAAAAAGCTATTCAAGCCCTGCAAGAAAAGGGTAAGAAAAAGAGTATGCGGAGTCTACAAGAAATTTCATCGCGAATGAAAAACGGCACTTTGTAGCACTTTGTGGTATAAATTTTGTACCTTTGCCACAACAAAAAGAATTGCTTTATGAAGAACCTTATTTTTATAGCCCTACTTTGCTGGGGCGGAATGACAGCTTGGGCGCAAAGTAGCGAAGAAACTAACAAAGAGCGCGCGGGCTATGAGCAGCCTTATCACCCTGAAGAAGATGGGGATAAGCGCATCTCCGAATTGCTTAAAAAAGCTAAAAAAGAACGCAAAAAGGTGCTCGTACAGATTGGGGGCAACTGGTGTATTTGGTGTTTGCGCTTCAACCATTTAGTAACCACTACCCCTGAGTTAAAGACTATTTTAGACAAGAAATACGTATTCTATCACCTCAATTTTTCACCTGAAAATAAAAACGAAAAGGCTTTTGCCAAATACGGCAACCCTGGTGCGCAGTACGGTTATCCTGCATTCTTGATTCTTAATGCCAAAGGAGAAGTGCTCTTTACCCAAAAAAGTGAGGACTTAGAGTCGGGCAAAGGCTATGATACTAAAAAAGTAAAGAAGTTTTTACAAGGAAGATTGTAATTTGTCAATTACTTCATCGGCAAATCGACAAATCGGCAAATCGACAAATTTTCAAATCGGCTCATCGGCAAATTATCTCCATCGTTGCTACAGCTTCGGCAGCGGGCACAGGGTTAGAACCCTTTCCTATCAGAGCTTGATAAAAGTCTTCGTAAAACTGCCAGTAATTGCCGTGCTGAGCGGTAGTAAGCACACGGCTTTCGAGGGTGTGAAGTATCCCGTTAGGCTGCTCAATTTTCGGCATCCAAGGGGTAGCGGTCGGGATAGCTCCAGCTACAAGGGCAGCTTCTTGTCCGTCAAAACGCTGTTGCAAGAAAGAGCCGTGAGTGCCGTGTAGGGTGTATTCCCATTGGCGTTCAATCGCATAGGTAGTCGATTTGAGGCGCACGCGCAATGGGTGGTCGTAAAAAAGAAGCAGTTCAAAATAATCATCAGCTTGAGTATGAGGGCGCAGATACCCCTTATCAGTATATATAGCCTTAGGCTGTCCAAAAAGCTGTAGAGCTTGGTCTATGAGGTGCGCCCCTAGGTCGTACAGAGCTCCGCCACCGCGTTCAGCAGTTTCTTTATGAGCTTTACTACTGATCTCTGTCCGAAAACGGTCAAAGCGTATTTCTACTTCTTTCAGTTCGCCCAATACCCCACTTTCTATTACCTCTTTCACTTTCAGATAATCACCGTCATAACGCCTATTTTGGTAGACGGTTAACAGTTTGCCTTTTTCTTTAGCTAAGGCATCTAAAGCCTGAGCTTCTTCTACGGTAACTGTAAAAGGCTTTTCTACTAATACATTCTTGCCGGCTAACAGGGCTGCTTTAGCATACTCATAATGCGTCTGCACAGGGGTATTGACTACTACTACCTCTATTGTAGGGTCTTGTAGCATCTCTTCTACCGAGCGATATAATATACTATCCGGGTAAAGCGCACGCGATTCCTCGCGATGGCGTTCTACTATCGCATAAAGGTGCAGGTGCGGGTGCTGCGCTATAAAAGGTGCGTGAAATACACGCC
>ERZ772971.275-NODE-275-length-34479-cov-4.769347_pt1 | contig 34479 bp, 34 predicted proteins | sample MGYA00511943_ERZ772971 | MGnify/ENA primary metagenome ERZ772971 (study PRJEB29015, sample SAMEA2737929) | human oral metagenome | biome: human oral; feature: human-associated habitat; material: dental | place: China | collected 2144 ... | reverse complement strand
TCGATATTAGTACGTTTCTTTTCAATTCAGAATTTAGAATTCAGAACTATTTCTTCTTTGGCAGCGGTGCTAAGAACATTGTCATACGTTTGCCCTCTAGCTTAGGCATCTGTTCTACTTTTCCAAACTCTTCTAGGTCGGTAGCCAAGCGCAATAAAAGTATTTCGCCTTGGTCTTTATAGATGATAGAACGCCCTTTGAAAAACACATAGGCTTTTACTTTTGACCCCTCTTTAAGGAATTTTTCTCCGTGTTTCTTTTTAAACTCATAGTCGTGGTCATCGGTTTGGGGGCCGAAGCGAATCTCCTTAATTACTACCTTGGTAGTTTTGGCTTTAATTTCCTTTTCACGCTTTTTCTGCTCGTAGAGGAATTTTTTGTAGTCGATTACCTTACATACAGGCGGCGTGGCGTTTGGTGAAATCTCCACCAAATCAAGTTCTAATTCATTAGCTATTTCTAATGCTTTACGTGTGGGATATACGCCTACTTCGACGTTCTCCCCGACCAAACGCACCTCTGGTACCCTAATCTCGCGATTGATACGGTGTGGGTGCTTGTCGTCTTTGCCTGGGGTGTTACTTTTTTTAATGATGGCTATCTAAATTTTAAGTTCTTATTCAAACTGCTTGATAGATTTTGCAATTTCCTCTTGAACGAGTTTTGCAAAAGCCTCTACGGTCATACTGCCAAGGTCTTCTCCTCCGTGTTTGCGTACGGATATAGTACCTTCTTTTTCTTCATTCTCACCTACAATTAGGATGTAAGGCACTTTTTGTGTTTCGGCTTCGCGTATCTTTTTGCCTATGGTCTCTGTACGATTGTCTATCAGGGTGCGAATATCGGAATTTTCTAGCAATCTCAAAACTTTTTGAGCATAATTTTCGTATTTTTCGCTCAAAGAGAGTACTATAGCTTGTTCTGGGGTCAGCCACAATGGGAATTTTCCAGCGGTGTGCTCTAAAAGAATCGCTACAAAACGCTCCATACTTCCGAAAGGGGCACGGTGGATCATCACTGGTCTATGTAGCTTGTTGTCAGCACCTTTGTACCACAGGTCAAAGCGTTCTGGAAGGTTGTAGTCTACCTGAATAGTACCTAACTGCCAGCTTCTTCCTAAGGCATCTTTTACCATAAAGTCTAACTTAGGGCCATAGAAAGCAGCTTCGCCTGTTTCAACTACGTAAGTCAGTTGTTTCTCTTTTGCAGCATTGATAATAGCATTTTCTGCCTTTGTCCAATTCTCTTCGCTACCGATGTACTTGCTTAGGTTTTCAGGGTCGCGCAAAGATACTTGTGCTGTAAAATTGTCAAATCCAAGAGAGCCAAATACATATAGCACTAGGTCAATAACGTGTTTGAACTCAGCGTCGAGTTGTTCTGGTGTACAGAAAATGTGGGCGTCGTCTTGGGTAAAGCAACGCACGCGGGTAAGTCCGTGCAGCTCACCACTCTGTTCGTAGCGGTATACGGTGCCAAACTCGGCAAAACGCTTTGGCAAATCTTTATAGCTCCAAGGGTGAGAGTTGTAAATCTCGCAGTGGTGCGGACAGTTCATAGGCTTGAGCAAGTACTCTTCTCCCTCATTAGGAGTAGCAATAGGCTGGAAGCTGTCTTTGCCGTATTTTTCCCAGTGTCCGGAGGTTACGTATAGGTTTTTGTGTCCAATATGTGGGGTAACTACCTGCTCGTAGCCTGCTTGCTTTTGGGCTTTTCTTAGGAAAGCTTCTAAGCGTTCGCGCAAAGCAGCTCCTTTAGGTAGCCATAGTGGTAACCCTTGACCTACTTTGTTGGAGAAAGTGAAAAGTTCCAATTCTTTGCCCAGTTTGCGGTGGTCGCGCTTCTTGGCTTCTTCTATAAGTTGAAGATATTCTGTTAGTTCCTTTTGCTTGGGGAAAGAAATAGCATACACACGTGTTAGCTGTGGTTTGTGCTCATCGCCTCGCCAGTAAGCCCCAGAAGCACTTAGCACTTTTACAGCCTTTACAAATCCGGTGTTAGGAATGTGTCCTCCACGGCAAAGGTCAGTAAATGTACTGTGGTCGCAGAAGGTAATGGTGCCATCTTCCAAAGCTTCTATGAGTTCAGTTTTGAATTCATTCTTTCCTTGGTAGTAAGATAAAGCCTCGGCTTTGCTTACTGAACGCATTTTGAAAGGGTGTTTTCCACGAGCAATTTCTAAGAATTTAGCCTCGATAGCAGCAAAATCTTTGTCCGAAATTGGTTTTCCACAGAAATCAACATCGTAGTAGAAACCATTGGCTATGGCAGGCCCAATAGTCAGCTTAATGCCGGGGTATAGTTCTTCGAGGGCTTGTGCCAATATATGGGCAGAAGAGTGCCAGAAAGCTTTTTTCCCTTCGGGGTTATCCCAAGTAAATAATACCAAGCTACCGTCCGTCGTCAGTGGCGTAACCGTTTCAACAGTTTGGCCATTAAAGCTGGCAGAGAGTACGTTACGGGCTAACCCCTCACTGATAGAGAGGGCTATTTCAGCAGGCGTAATGCCGCTTTGGAACTCTTTTACAGAGCCGTCGGGTAGGGTAATTTTAATCATTTCTTATTGTTGATTTTTGTCTTCTTGTGTTTCAGCGTGCAAAGTTACAAAAAAAACACAAATTACGAATAACGAATGGCAAAAAAATAGCTCGACGCACAAAATTTGAGGAATTCAATAGGTGCTGAGCCTTAGGGGAACCCTTTCTTCGTTGTCATCAGTTTTGTTTTTCCTTTCCTTACATTAGTGCTTCTTTAATGGCAATCAGACTTTGTTTTACGCTTTCTAATTTCTCAATAATCTCAAAGTTTGAAAGCGTTTTTTGTCTTTCTTCTTTCTTGAGACGTTGCCGTGCCCCTTCTAATGTGAATCCTTGCTCTTTCACTAAGTGGTAGACTAATTGTAGTTTTTTCACATCGGCCGGAGTAAACTTGCGCCCTGTGCGTCCATTTTTTTGTGGACTAATCAGGTCGAACTCTTTTTCCCAGAATCGTATGAGCGAAGCGTTTACTCCAAAGGCTTTGGCAACTTCGTTTATAGAGTAATACAGTTTTTCAGGGAGGGTTATTTCCATTTCTTTGTGTGTTACAATGATTAGAGCGCAAAGATAAGAAAAAAAGGCTGCCCGAAAAAGCAGCCTTTGTGTTTTTTTTAGTCAATGCAGGTTAGTTCATTGCTAAAAGCCGAAGTTCAGCAGGTACCCCTAACTTAGGAGACTCATTGGGAACAATGAACGAGGTGTCATACCCAGCAAAATGCTTCAAATAGTTTTGCAATGTAGTTCCATTGCCGTCCGTAAAGGAGTAGTTCCCCCTGTTTTTAAAGAATTTTTTTACGGAATGCGTACCCGCCAGATGCGCAGCAGCCAAAATACCCGACTCAGTAATGGCAATCCCATTGATAGTCTTTCCTGCAAATTGTTTAATTTCAGTGTGTAAGAACCATTTGCTGTACTGTAGGCTCATCACAAACACACGCTCTTGTTGGGCAGGAGAATTGAGAAATTGCTGAAAGTCGGTAACACCTAAGAAGCGTAAGGCCCGTTTGCCAAATTGGTATTTACCCATATAGCCAAACCTGTTGACTATGAAATAGTTGCCGCGAGACTCTCGGTATGCTAAGGCCTCCTTAAAGCCTATAAATGTTTTTCCCGTGTGCAGCAAACTGAAGTCATAAGGAGATTTTTTGCTATTATTATTTTCTGCTGGAATAGCAGTAGCCAGCTGAGGTACGTTTACTAAAAAGCTACTAGGAATACTAGTTTTCATTGTTTCTTCATCTTTGATAGTGAAACTTAAAAAACATAACACCATCAATACTAAGAGGTACCTCTTTTTAACTAAAATCATAAAAATGGTTTTCTTTAAGACTGATGGGAGGTTTTTGTCATTTTTAGACACCAAAAAAGGGTATAAAACACCCCCTGCTTAAAATTATTTCGGCGGCAAAAGTACAAATATTTTTGAAACTACCTCTCTCTTTAGCAAAGAACTTATGCTGTTTAATATTTATTATGCTGAAAATCAGCAATCTTATTTAAAGTAAAAAATAAAGGGCAAAAGGTGAAAATAGCTTATTTTTCATCTTTTGCCCTCTTTTTTGTCTTTCTCTCTAAATGCCTAAATAGTCATTCAGCCCTTTAGGCGCCTCTGGATTGCCGTTATATGCTTTTTCCGAATGAGATGCACTATAATAAGTTAGCTTTCTAGTTCTTTTTACTGAGCTCTTTTATTGTGGATTATATGAAATCAAACCGTATCAAACTTGTCTGACAAAATTTTACTGAGTGATGAATGATCCCGTAACTTTGTCAAGGCTCATCGCTTCAAATCAAATTTTTGTTATATTATTTTGAATTTAATTAGGTTAATCTTCATTATACTCCTGCCAATTGTTATATATATCTTGATATTCTTCAAGACGCTCTTCGTTGTCCGCTTTTTCTTCGTATAGGTTGTCCAATTCATCTTCCCAACTTTGTATAATGTAGTCAGGAATGTCATCAGAAGCATTGTCAATTAAATCATTTAAATCAGAGATTCGCATCTCAATTCTATCTATACTTTCTTCAAGGATTGAAATTTGTTCTTGTAATTCGTGCAATCTACTCATGGTTAAACTATTTTAATAATGTGATTTGAATTGTAAAAAGAGTATTCCAAGTGTTTTTAAGACTAAAATCTTATCTTTCATTTGTTAATTTAGCGTGTATTAGATGTAAATAATTAGCTAACAAATGACAAGATTAATTAAAAATTCATATATTACTTGTCTCTCAAGCCATTAAAATTAGAAATTACTTTGCAAAACCTCTAAAAGATAGAAGTATGTGTCTGTGCTGTAAACTCCTCCAAAAACTTCATTCCTCTGTAGGAGTTGCCTTTTTCGTTCAGTTTAGGGCTCCAAACAGCTATGCTGTAATGGTTAGGTAGAACAGCTACAATGCCTCCTCCCACACCACTCTTGCCGGGGAGTCCCACCTTAAAAGCAAACTCACCCGATTCGTCGTAGAAACCGCAGGTCTGCATAATAGCATTCACCCGCTTTGTGCAGGTTTCTGTCAGGATTTGCACCCTGTCGTGCATCCTAATGCCATCATTGGCTAAGAAAGAAAAGATGTAGGCCAGCGATTTGCAACTCAGTTCTAACGAGCAGAGTTTGAAGTAAAAGTTAAGTACCTCAATAGGGTCATTCTCTATGTTCCCTAATGATTTGATGTAGTAGCAGAGCGCAAAGTTTCTGTATCCCACTGATTTTTCTGATTCAGCTACCAAAACAGAATAGTTGATGCTCTCATCGTTGGCTAATTCGCACACAAAAGTCAGAAAGTCGGCTTCTGCGTCTTCCAAGATAGAGAGCAGAATGTCGCATACTACTATGGCGCCCGCATTGATGAGAGGGTTGCGTGGAATTCCATTGTCTGCCTCCAATTGTATTAGTGAGTTGAACGAAGTGCCTGAGGGCTCTACATCTACCCTGCGCCACAGTTGGTCGCCTACAATGCTGTACGCCAAACTCAGTGCCAGCACCTTAGCAATACTCTGCGACGAGAACTTCTCTTCAGAGTCTCCTATGCCAAACGATTGTTTGTTCAAACTGTAGAAGTACACCCCAAATTTTTCAGGGTCTACTTGTGCCAATTCTGGAATGTAGGTAGGAACTTTTCCATTGTTCTCTCCTTTTAAAACCGATTGGTAAACTTCTTCTATTATCTTTGAGTATTTCATTCTTCTCAAGTCCTAAAAAGTTGCTTTTATAGTTTCTTATTTTTCCTCCGATTGCCCCTTAAGGAGGATAACTCTGATTTGTTGTATCCGCTTTTTGTCAAAGGCCTCTACAATGAATTTGTAGCGGTCAAACAATATGGGCTTTCCTTTTTGTGGAAAATCACCAGCAATTTCCAAAAGGAAACCAGCTAAGGTTTCAGCATCGCCGCGGTGTTCTTCAAATACCCCCTCTTCCGCTTCCTCAAATTGCAGAATGCGGTAGAAATCTTTCAGTACCGTCTTCCCTTCAAAAACGAAAGTGTAGTCATTGATTTTGGAGTAGGTAACGTCTTCCACATCAAACTCATCGTTGATGTTTCCTACAATCTCCTCTATGATGTCTTCTAAGGTAATGACCCCACAAGTGCCTCCATACTCATCTACTACTACTGCCAAGTGTATTTTCTTTTCCTGAAACTCGCTCAGTAGGTCGTCCAGTTTCTTGTTTTCAGGAACAAAAAAGGTTTGTCGCTTTACCCTATTCCAGTCGAACTCTGTCTTGTCTAAGTGCGGAAGCAAGTCCTTGATGTAAATCACTCCTGTGATGTTGTCTAAGTGTTCGTGGTATACAGGGATGCGCGAGTAGCCTATCTGTACAATTTGCTCGAGCAACTCTTGGAATGTGAGTTCATCACTCAGAGCAAAAATGTCTACTCGGGGCACCATAATCTCGTGCGTCTCCGTATTGCCAAAAGAGACAATACCTTCCAAGATTTTCTTCTCTTCGTTGGTAGTGTCTTCTCCGGAGGCCAATTCAAGGGCTTGCGAGAGTTGTCCTACTGAAATATTACTTTTCTGTTTGCCCAAACGCTTTTGCACCCACTCGCTGAAAGTCTTCATCGGTAAGCTGATAGGCGATAGCAGTGAGTCTAATATGTAGATAGGGTAAGCCACTTGTTGGGCAAAGCTCAGCCTATTGCGAGTAGCATAAATTTTAGGCAAAATCTCTCCGCAGAGCAAAATCATAAAGGTAACCACCCCTATGTCCATCACAGCTCTCAAAATGGCATTGCTGATGTTTCCAAAAAGAAAATCTCCCAAGTCTACAAAGAGCAGTACGATAGAGATGTTTACTAAGTTATTAGCTATTAGCACGGTAGCCAATAGCTTTTTAGGGTTCTCAACAAGATTTACTATCAGTTCACCCTTAGCGTTTTTTTCTTCTTTTAGGGTGCTGAGCTCTGTTGCCGAAAGAGAAAAAAGAGCTACTTCCGAGCCCGAAATTAGGGCAGAGCAAAACAAAAGTATTACAAAGATAGCAAACTGGATGAGGATACTCAGGTCTACAGTCAAAAAAGGCATTAACGAGAGTACCGAGAAAGGTTCTGATTCCAAAATGTCAAGGATTTAAATATTAAAAAGGAGGTTCAGTGGTAACCTCAGTAGTAGGGTGCGGGGCTGGGGCTGTAGCAGCCTTGCCTTGCCCTTCTCGCTTGTTGGGCAAGAAAGTAACGTCTGAGGCGTGTATCTCAGTAGTGTGGCGTATGCTGCCATCTTCGGCTTGCCATTTGCGCGTTTTGATTTTTCCTTCTACATAAATGAGGTCGCCTTTGCGTGTGTATTTTTCTATGAGCTCTGCCAGCTTGTTGCGCACTACTATGTTGTGCCATTCAGTGCTGGAAATACGCTCGTTGGTAGTCTTGTTTACATATTCATCATCAGTGGCCAGAGGAAACTGACCTAAGCAGCTGGTAGCACTGAAGTAGGTTAGCTTGATGGCATCTCCTATTCTCCCTACCAAAATCACCTTGTTTATGGTTCCATTCATCGTTCAAAAAATGTCATTAAAATTGCCCAAAAGTAAGACTAATTTTTATAACTGCCAAAATTTATCAATGAAATTTGCAGTAAGTGCCGAAACAGGGTAGTGTGGCAGATGGCTGATGAGTACCGATTTTTCAAGTGGTGTAGGGCTTAGCAGTATCCAAAAAAAAGTGTATAGGTGTTGGTGGGTCAGTTTATGCACTATTGGTTCAGCGTTGTACAAACTCATTGTTAGGTTGGCTCCTTCTTCGCCTAAAAGGCTTGCGAGCTGAGTTGCATCTACCACTTCGCTTGTTTCTATCAGCGGAAACTCGTAAAGCCCTTGCCAGATGTCCTTGCCTTGGCGCTGTTGCAGGCGGGTATGTCCTTCGGGGTCTATCCATACCAAGTAGTTAAACCAGCGTTTTTTGATGCGCAACTTTTTCAGCTTTACCGGTAGGTTTCCCACTTCGCCTTGCCGATATGCCCAGCAAACCTCTTTCAGCCCACACGTATTGCACAAAGGCTGTTGTGGAGTGCAAGCCAAGGCTCCAAACTCCATAATAGCTTGGTTGTAATGCCCTGGGGCTTTTAGGTCTAATAGCTCAGTAGCCAGAGCTTTAAATTCGGAAGCGCCTTGTGGTGTATTGATGGGCGTCGTTATCCCAAATACACGTGAGAGCACACGGTACACATTGCCGTCTAATACAGCGCGCGCTTCGCCATAGCAAAACGACGCTATCGCACTAGCAGTGTAGTCGCCTATGCCTTTCAGTTTTATCAGTTGGGTATAACTGTCTGGAAACAGACCTTTCAGCTGGAAAGCAATATGCTTAGCCGTGTGGTGCAGATTTTTGGCTCGAGAGTAGTAGCCCAAGCCCTGCCACAGTTTAAGCACCAAAACCTCCTCGGCTTCGGCCAAGGAGGTTACAGTTGGGAAATGTTCTATAAAACGTTGGTAGTAAGGCAAGCCTTGTACTACCCTTGTTTGTTGTAGTATGATTTCAGAAAGCCACACTTTGTAAGGGTCAGTAGTACCCCGCCAAGGCAAATCTCGCTGGTGTACTTCAAACCATTCGTGTAGAAAATGCCTAAAATGCTGTGCACTCTTCTCTTCCACTATTTCTTTTCTTGTGGCGTAGTGTCTTCTTTCTTCTCGCTCTCAGGACTGTTCAGTTGGTTGGTAGCATCCTTAAATTCGCGGATGCCATTCCCCAAGCCTCTCATCAATTCGGGTATCTTCTTGCCACCAAAAAGCAACAGTACTAATACCACGATGATGACTAACTGCCAAGGGCCTACTACACCTAGAAATACACTTAGTTCCATTACTATTAAATTTTAGATTATAAAAACTCTACTGATTTGATAATTGCTTCCAGCTCAAACAGCATATCGCGTTTAGATACCCCTGGTGCATATAGGAAACCTTCAGCTACCAACAGTCGGTTATGGGGGGTGTCGTCAATAATGTAGTTGATGTAAGGGCCTCCCAAAGCAAAACCTTTGACTTCCCAAAGTCCTTTGCTCTCAATAGCTTTTCGGCCGCTCAGCTTAGTCTCGCTGATGCTTGGTGCCAAATAGGTTTCAGTAACCATATACATTCCCTTTTCAGGGCCGGGGATATATTCTTTTCCGATAGAATCGCGCATCTGCACAATAGCCTTAGCGCGTTGTACTTCTTCGGTAGGAATGCTGTTCAGCGGCATTTCGTACAAGATGATGCTCGCTTTCCCTGCCTTGATAGGACGCTCTATCCAGAAAAAGTTCTTGCCGTATTTGCGCACTTGGTATACCGAAGGCATCTTGAACTTCACCCCAAGTGTCTCTTCTACCTGCTTGTCGGTACTCAGCGATTTTTGGAAGCGCATACGGGTTTCTTTTAGTTCATTTTGCTTAAAAGCCTCGATAAACTCTTGGTGAAATTCCTCTACCTTGCAAGCCAAGTCCATCGATTTTTTACCCTGAATAACTCCTACTAATTGTGGGTGAGCAAACTCATCTTCTTTGATAAAACCTTTGCAGCCCTCCTCGCTCCGGCGTACTATCAGCACATTGCGGCTGTTGCGTGTGTTTCCTTCAAACACTTGCGGAGGTATTTGGTGTAGCGAGAAAGTAGGCTCTTCGGTAGGTAGTCCGTCTACGGGGGCAGCAAAATAGCGGCGAATGGTGTCTCCTACTTGCCCTTCCCATAGGTCGTTGTCTATTACTACGGCTAAGCTGTTGATAGTTCCTACTGATGCTGGCAAATAGGGTTGGTTGCTGCCCTTAGGATTCTGACAGCCAATGAGCCACAGTAAGAAAAATAGGTTTGCGAATAATAAGCGTTTCATAAAAAGTGTTGTAATTTAAACTTTCGCCTATTTTGCATCTAAAACCGTGCCAAATTAGCGATTTGAACGTCGGTATATATATACTAAAGTGCCTAATAATAGCAAATGTAGGTAGATAGAGTAGCCTACTAACGACATATAATCCATTGTATGGGCAAATTGGTACAACGCAATTACTTGTGCACCATAGGGAATAAGCCCCTGTGCATAGCACGAAAAAATATCTAATACCGAGGCTGCACTTCGCAGCGGTACGCGGTAAGTCTCACTCAAGCGCTTGCTGATTTTAGAAACGATTAAAATAGCTACTGTATTGTTAGCCACACACACATCGGCCACCGTTACCAGAAAACCCATTCCGAGTAGGGCACTTGCCTTGTGCTTGATGCGTTTAGCGATGAGGTTCATAAGGTATTGTATCCCGCCGAAGTGCTCTACCAGCAGAGCCAACCCCCCAATTAGGAAGTACAAGAAGAAGATGTCGGCCATATCCATAAAACCTTGGTAAGTGTGGTGGGTAAAATCTAAGAATCCAAATTTGCCATATCCTATCCCCATTGCTCCCGAAAAAAGAATGCCCGAAAAGAGCGAAACGAATACATTTACCCCTAATAGCGAGAGCACTACTACCGCTACATAAGGAAGCACAAGAGGAATGCTGAAGTGCTGAACCGAAACTTGGTGGGTAAAGTGTGCTGCCTCGGGGTTGCCGATGATAAGCAACAAGATAGCCGTCAGCAAAGCCATTGGGAGCGATATTCGCGCATTGGCTTTCATCTTTTCATTCATTTGACAGCCCAGCGATTGGGTTGCAGCGATGGTAGTATCTGAGATAAGCGATAGGTTGTCTCCAAACATAGCCCCAGAAAGCAGCGAAGCACCGATGAGAGCTGTGTTGGAATGGCTCTCCAAAGCCAAGCCAAAAACAATGGGAGAGAGCGTCATAATAGTACCTACCGAAGTCCCTGTAGCAAACGACAGGAAGGAACTTATTACAAAAATACCCACAGGGAAATATTCAGGAGCAACGTAGTACAACCCCATATTCACGATGCTGTCTATGCTGCCTGAGGCTTTTGCTACCGAGGCAAAAGCTCCTGCCAAGAGGGCTATCACACACATTTGTAGCACATTTTTATCTCCTGCTCCTTTAAAAAACAGTTCTATTTTCTTCACAATGGGTATCTCTCTGTATAACAGCAGTGCTACCACAATAGCAAACAGCGCAATGATAGGAGAGGGGAGCGAATAGAAATTGTCAAAATAGAGTCCGCTTCCTAAGAAAATAGCTACAAATACTAATAATGGAATTATAGAGATAAAATTAGGTTTTTCTTTCATTGATAGAAGTCAATTTTATTTTCGGGGCAAAAGTAAGAATAATTTTCTAATTGAACAAATCAGAAAGTTGAAAAGGGAGCTGTTAGTTAAAGCTCTCTATAATTCCTTCTTACTAGCAACACATAGCTCAAAACGCCCAAGCCTATGCACAACCCCATTGCGAAGACCATAGGGCGTTCGCTTTGAATAGCAAATAGCGATAGGATAGACCCTACTACCGACCCGATACCAAAGCGCAACATCCCTGTTAGTGAGTTTGCTGTGCCTGCCACTTGAGGGTACATATCTAAAATAGCAGCATTGGCACTGCTGGAAACAACCGATACCAATCCTACAAACATCGATACGCCTACGACCGTAGCCCATAAGCCTAAGTGGAAGATACCACAGACAGCAAGCCACCCCCCTGCTGCCAACTGGATAGACAGCCCTAAGCGCAATGATTTTTCTACGCCTATTTTAGTTACAAACTTGCCGTTTAGCGAGGTGGCAGTCATCATTACCAAGATGTTCAGCAAAAAGAAGTACCCAAAATGCTCTGGAGCTACCCCAAATAGCTTCGTGTACACAATCGAGCCTGTAGTGATGAAGCAAAACATCCCTGAGTAGGATAGTGAGTTGCAAAAGATGTATCCTAATACCAATCGGTTGCGCAACAAGGTGCCGTACACTTTCAGCACATTGCCTATTCTTAGAGGGGAACGTTTAGCAACAGGAAGTGTTTCGGGTAATTGAAAGAAGACTAACAGCGCACAGAAAAGCCCTAAGCCCATCAGCACATAGAAGATGATATGCCAATGGAACCATTGGGTTAGGTGTCCTCCTAATACGGGAGCCAATAGGGGGGCTATCATCGTAACAATCATTATCATAGACATTTGTCGGGCAAACTCGTTCTTGGCAAAGAGATCCCTTAGGAGTGCACCGGTTACTACTGCAGGCGATGCCCCAAAGAACCCCTGCACAAAACGGAGAAAGTAGAAGTGCTCAATATGCTGTATCTGTGTGATGAGCAGCGAGACAATAGCCGACACCAATATGCCAATTAGAATAATAGGCTTGCGGCCAAAACTGTCGGACAGAGGCCCCCAGAATAGCTGTCCGAAGGCAAACCCTAAGGTGAAGAGAGCCAAAGTTTGCGGAATCATCTCTTCAGATACCTGCAAATCATTGGCTATTTTCACAAAGGCGGGGAGATACATATCTATGGCCAGCGGGGTGAGCATAGATAGTAGCCCCATTATTAAGATGAATAAAATATCAGGTTTAGATTCTTTCACTACTTCTTATTAGGGTCTTTAATCTTTTCAATCTCTTGCTGTAGCTGTTGGTAGTGAAAGTGGTTGATAGAGGATGTAGGTTCTTCAGCAAGGGCTTTTTGTACAAATTGGTTTACTTTTTCTAAGTGTTGCAGAGCGTAAATACGCACATCGCTTACCTGCTGTAGGGTAACCCCTTTGGCGGGTGCTTTGGTCTCTTGACCTGCTATGAGCTTTCCTAGCATAAGCAAGTAGGTGCGTTCGGCTCCGCGGCGCAGTGCATTTTGGCGAGCATCAGAGTCGTTTAGAGGGTGCCATACAGCTCGAAAGACAGCATCCAAATAGGCATCTACGGCATACCCCTCAGTGCCTGCTGCCGCCTGACGAGAGAGTTGGTAGAGCGTTTGCTCTCCTAATACTACATTTAGGGCAGCAGCCTGCCATTCTAAGATGTCTTTTTCAGCATCTACCCCTGTTTTCTCTACAATTTCTTGAGGATACAACCACAAGGGGGCTTTAAAAAGCTGTTCTTCGAGATAGCTAATAGCCTCTTCTACTTTAGATTTAGGCACAGGTTGATACACGGCTTCTGAGCCTATCACCCCTATATACCGACTACCGAAGTGTTTGAGGATATGGTTCAAGTAGCGGCGATATTGTTGGGTAGCAGCTTGGTGCATATTGGTCAAATGTTCGTATTGTTCATTGGGCTGTTCAGTCCATTTGGGAAGTTGTGAAACGATGTACTTCAGGTTCTTAATACCGTAGGTGTTGGCTTTCATCACATTGTCAGAAAGGTCTTCTGTTTGCGAACGGGGGTCTTCGTCTTTTCCCTCTCTGCCAAACCACAATTCGGGGTGCTTTTTCAGCGTCTTGCTGATTCTTTCGGCAAGGGCTTCTTGTTCGGCATACTCATCTTTGTAGCGGTTGCCGTAGTAGCGGTATCCCCAATCGATAGCCCACTTGTCGTATGCTCCAATACGAGGGTAGAGTCCTTTGGGGCTTATATTGTCTTCAGGTTGTGCCACATAGTTGAAGCGGGCATAGTCCATAATGGATACGGTGTGGCCATTGGCTTCTACCCACTTTTTGTCGCGGAGCTTCTCTACAGGGGTGTAGCTACTGGCTCCCATATTGTGGCGCAAGCCCAAGCAGTGTCCTATCTCGTGCGAGGATACAAAACGAATAAGGTCGCCCATTAGTGCTTCGTCTAACTCCATTGTGTGGGCGCGTTTGTCCACTGCGCCGACTTGTATCATATACCACTGTTGTAGCAATTTCATCACATTGTGGTGCCATCCTACGTGGCATTCTATGATTTCGCCACTGCGTGGGTCGGCTATGTTAGGGCCATAAGCATTGCTGATTTCGGAAGGGAGATACCTAATTACGTTAAAACGGGCATCCTCTAAGCTCATTGTAGGGTCGTTAGGCCAAGGTTTGGCTACAATAGCATTTTTGAAACCGGCTTGTTCAAAAGCTGTATTCCAATCGTTTACTCCTAAGATGAGATATTTTTGCCATTGCTTAGGAGTGGCGGGGTCTATGTAAAAAACAATTTGTTTCTTTGGGGATACCAACTCGCCGTTGAGGTATCTTTTTACATCTTCGGGGCGTGGTTCTAATCGGAATCGGTGGATGTATGAGACTCTTTCGGTGCGTTGTTGCTGGTCGCTGAACTTGATGTATTGGGTAGAGAAGAATCCTACGCGAGGGTCAAAAAGTCGCTTTTGCATAGGCTCCTTAGGAAGCAATACCATTGAGATATTCAGCTCTAAACTGATAGCTCCTGTGCGCATAGCGGCAGGAGTACCCTCTGAAGTAGCGTATGTTTTCAGAGTATTGATTTCTATGTTGATGGGGTAAGTGCGGATGTCGTCTACAAAAGAGCGGTCGTTTGCTAAGGCTCCTATTTTCTTGTCGGTTTTCAGTTTGGCGGCAAAGCCTGTAGTGGTGTTTTCTTGTCTGAAGAAGTCGGTGATGTCTATCAGCTGAGCTTTGGTCTTTGGGTTTCGTCCTATTACGCTGAAAGAGGCTAACACAGGATTGGCACTAGAATTGGCTACTGCAGTGTAGATATTGTTGGTGCTGTCTGCCTCTTGCAGATGTAGCAAAGCGCGCAGCAACAAGGTTTTGTCGGTTTTCTGTTCAAAGTATACCGTTTGCTCATTGATTTTCTCTCCTGCATATAGGCCGAAGCTCTGAGGGGCTGTTTTTAGGCGTGTTACGCATAGCAAATAGCGGTTTAGAAGGCTGTCGGGAACTTCAAAGTACCATTTGTCTTCAATTTTACGCACAGTGAAAAGTCCTTTGCGCTCTTCGCCTCCTTTTTTGAGGAGCTTGCTGTAGGCTTCGGCGCGTTTTTCTTCGGGGGTCTTCTCGGTAGTGGCCGATTGGGTGTTCCCTTTGCTGAGAGAGTCTTTCACAGCACTAACTTTCTGACCAAAAGAAAGGGTGCTGATGATTAAAAAAAGTAGGGTAAAGTGTTTTTTCATTTTAAACAAAATTGTTAAGGAATAATGTTGTTTTATATAGCGAAAGAGGAGATAGGAACTTCTGTTTGCTTTAAAAAATTGAAATCAATTTCTTGTGTAAACAAGTTGGCTTCTACATTTGTCATTCTTTTTTGAATTACTTTAATTGCTTCTTCTGACTGGTCTATTCCTATCCATTTTCTCCCTAATTGTTGAGCAGCTTTTAGAGTAGTTCCAGAACCTGCAAAACAATCTAATACATAACTACCTTCATTAGAAGAAGATTTTATAATAGAGTGCAATAAATTAATGTTTTTTTCAGTAGGATAGATGGGGTATTGAGGGTCTTTAAATTCCCAAATGTCTTGCATTTTTTTGCCTTCTCTATCATCAAAAAAAATCTTTTTACGAGGATTTCCTTTGTCGCTCCATTCTATAAGGCCTTCGCTGTCCCATTGTTCTAAAATGGATACATCACTTCTCCAATGTCTGCCTTTTGGGGGAAGTATTCCTTTAAAAGGTTTAGAAGTATTTCCATTTAGAGTTTCTCCTGGAGCGTGTAAAGGAATGGTAGTGTATCGTTTTCCTTGTTTATCTACCTTTGGGAAAAGTTTTTGTTTGTCTTCCTCTGTATAGGGAATTTTCACCTCATTCCATATTAGTTCATCTGTTTTAGAATAGAAAAGAATTAAATCTTTGATATTACCATAAGCTTTCCTATTAAAGTTTTTGGGATTACACTTGATGCGAGTTATATCATTTCTAAAGTTTTCTATTCCAAAGATTTCATCCATTATGATTTTTACATAATGACCTATTTTATAGTCTATATGTAGGTAGATAGAGCCTTTGTTAGAAAGGAGTTTTTTGAGGAGAACTAATCTCTCTCTTAAAAATTCTATAAATTCAAATCCTCTTAGTGTGTCTTCGTAAGCAATAGCACCTTTTGAGCTATTACTTATAGTAGCGGCTCTCCCCTCAGAGATTGTAAAGGTATTATTAGTAGCAAAAGGAGGGTCTATATAAACAAGGTCTATTTTTCCTGCCAAGTCATAATTGTCGATAAGTTGCTTTAGAGCAAGTAGATTATTTGCTTGTATAAGGATATTAGAATTATTAGAGGTCTTTAAAATCTCTAAAGGAACATTTGGAATGCTATCAAAAATTTCTTGACTTGTTTTTTTATTAGGATATTGTAATTGCATATCGTTAGAGTTGATATAAAAAATCGCGTAGTACTAAACTACTCATTATATTATAATCTTGATATTTGGTAGTAATATCTTGAAACATTTTATGTTCTCCTTTGATGTAAAGAACTCCGTCTAAAATAGCAATTTTCACAACCTCTTTGTCTGTCTTAGAAAGAATGGTGTTAATGGCATCATTAAATTGTGCATTCTGATGCCCTCCAAAATCTGTTAAAAATTTAGCTTCTCCTATTACTATTTTCTTGTTGAAGCGCGCGACCAAATCTAACCCTTTGTCGTGTTGATAATTGAGATGTTCGGCAGCAAATTTCATTAGTTGAGCATCACTACCGTCTAAAATAGCATCATCTTCTGTGTTTATAAATGCCTCATAAGAAATAGGTTCTATACCTAACGCTTTGTTTCTATACCAACGTCTGAATAAAGGGCCTATCTGCCGATTGGTCTCTTTAGGTTCTGTACATCTTTCATAGATTTTAGAAAGTCCCATCTCATAAAGGCGACCACAAATTCGATTGATAGTTTTAGGATTTCTTTCGATGGCTGAAATATCATTTCTTAGATAGGCTATATAACTATCTTTGATAGGGAAAAGTTTTAATTTCAACAATTCACGAATGAGAGCTTGATTGTCTTTTTTAGAGAACGCAACTTCTACTTGCTCCCAATGTTCTTTATTAATATCTCTAATTCCATCAGGAATTGTTGGGTACACTTGAAATAAGTCATCTAAATAGGATTTTTGATTGGCATATTGGATGCTCAATTCTGTCCAATAGTTCATTTTATTTTGCGTTTTCATAAAGTAGTTCTGCTACGTCGTAGACCTTTATGTGGTTTTCTTTTTCTTTGGTTTTTACGCCATCGGTCATCATTGTGTTGCAGAATGGGCAGGCTGTGGCAATGATGTCGGGGGTTACTTCAAGGGCTTGTTCGGTGCGCAATACATTGATGTCTTTGTCTCCTTTTTCGGCTTCTTTGAACATCTGTGCTCCACCTGCTCCACAGCACATAGCACGGGCTTTGCACTTTTTCATTTCTACCAAATCGGCATCTAACTTGCTGAGGAGCTCGCGTGGGGCGTTGTACACCTTGTTGGCTCTGCCCAAGTAGCAGGGGTCGTGGAAGGTGATGCGCTTGCCTTTGAAACTGCCTCCTTGAATTGTCAGGCGGCCTTCTTGCACTAGCTGCTTCAGTAGTTCGGTGTGGTGCATTACTTCGTAATTGCCTCCTAAGGCGGGGTATTCGTTTTTAAGTGTATTAAAACAGTGCGGGCAAGCGGTTACTATTTTAGTAACTTGATAGTTGTTCAATACTTGAATGTTCGTCATTGCTTGCATCTGGAAGAGAAACTCGTTTCCTGCCCGTTTGGCGGGGTCGCCAGTGCAGCTTTCTTCGGTGCCTAATACGGCAAAGCGCACCCCTGCTTGTTGCAAGAGGCGCGCAAAGGCTTTTACGATACTTTTAGCTCTGTCGTCAAAACTGCCGGCACAACCTACCCATAGGAGTACTTCGGGGGTTTGGCCTTGTGCCGAGAGCTCTGCCATTGTTGGAATCATAGTAATTTGTCAATTTCTCAATTTGTCAATTTGGTGCGAGCCGCACGGGCTGTGATTTATCAATTAGTTAATTAGCTAATTGATTCATCATCAAACACTTCTACGGTTTCTTCTCTGAGTACCAAATCGGTGAATTTGCCTTTATAGCGGGTGGCTTTCACTAAGTGATTGTCAATCCAATGATAGTTGCCTCCGCGGGGTTTTCCGAAGATGATGCCGTGATATTTGAAACCGTGTTTTTGGAGCCATTGCTCGGTAACCTCTCTATGCGCTTCTGTGCGCGAGGTGAAAAAGTAAATCACGTGTCCTTCGTCGTACCATTTGTTCACTTGTGCTAGTGCATCGGGGAATACCTCGGCAGTGGCCATCCGTTCGGGCTCTTCGTTAGGAATATCCTCGCCTACAGTGCCGTCGATGTCGATAAGATAGTTCTTCACGCCCTCGGGCAATATTGGGTTTTTGTTGCCTTGCTGGTCTTCTGTTAAGATGAATTTTTCAGTCATAGAGTTAATGAGTCAATTAGTTGATGAGTCAATTTGGTGATAGGCTCATTGTTATGGAATCCATTTTTTTTCGAAATTGGGTTTGCGTTTTTCTAAGAAGGCATTGCGGCCTTCTTTGGCTTCATCGGTCATATAGGCTAGGCGCGTAGCTTCGCCAGCGAATACTTGTTGGCCTACCATACCGTCGTCGGTGAGGTTCATTGCGAACTTGAGCATCTTGATTGAGGTAGGTGATTTTGCCATTATCTCTTGCGCCCACTCGAAAGCAGTAGCTTCTAATTGGTCGTGAGGTATTACAGCGTTTACCATTCCCATCTCGAAAGCTTCTTGGGCAGAGTAGTTTCGCCCTAAGAAGAATATTTCGCGTGCTTTTTTCTGTCCTACCATTTTGGCGAGGTAGGCTGAGCCGTAGCCAGCATCGAAGCTGGTAACATCGGCATCGGTCTGTTTGAAAATTGCGTGCTCTTTGCTAGCCAAGGTAAGGTCGCAGACTACGTGTAGGGAGTGTCCTCCTCCTACTGCCCACCCGGGTACTACTGCAATGACTACCTTAGGCATAAAGCGGATGAGGCGTTGCACTTCTAAAATATTCAAACGGTGGTACCCGTCTTCTCCTACATAGCCTTGGTGCCCTCGTGCTTTTTGGTCGCCCCCACTACAGAAGCTCCATACGCTGTCTTTGGGTGAAGGGCCTTCGGCAGAGAGTAGGACTGCCCCGATGTTTACATCTTCGTAGGCATCTTTGAAAGCGTCTAAAAGTTCGGCAGTAGTTTTAGGACGAAAGGCGTTGCGCACTTCGGGACGGTTAAACGCTATACGCGCTACTCCGTCACATTTTTTATACGTAATATCTTCGTATTCTTTTACAGTTGTCCAGTTCATTGGCTGTTTGAGGTTAGGTTTTGCTATAGTGCAATGTTATTCTTTAGGCTGCAAATGTACATTATTTTTTTGGATTGCACAAAAATAGAAAAGGGGATTGGGTTGAATGTGCGGAATTGCTTTTTTCTGTTTTTAGATGGTTTGGCAGAAAATTGCTTTTGTAGGGGAATCCACTTCTTCTTCACTTCGTCTCCACTTCGTCTCCACTTTGGCTTCGAGATGTCTTTAAAAGCATTTTTTTCTAATTGAATGCTCGAAAGAAGAAAGAAGATAAATGTACTCTTCTTTAGTATGATTTTGATTTAGGTTACTTATGAGATTTTTTTGGGAGGGAGAGATGCTCTTTTCCTCTGAAGCTGATATTTATGTACAAAAAAAACTACCTTGAGGGAAGGTAGTTTTTTGTAGGGCTCATTTTATGAGTAGTTTAATTATTCTTTTATTGGTAGCACAAAAGTATATTCAGGGGTTTTGACATAGGCTTTATCTCCCATTCCATTTCTTTGAATAAAGAGTATTTTGCCTGTAGCTTGGGTTTTGCCATCGAGCTCTGGGAAGCCTTTGCTTTTAAAAGTAAAGGTTATGACATCGCCCACTTTTACAGTTTTTTCTAACTTGTGGAACATATGGTGTTTGCTTTCTATCTCTTTTTTAGTGCTACCTGGAGCTATCCACATTTCTGAAACTCCATTTTTCACTCTCTGCACCCTGTATGTTGCAACAAAAAAAGGTTCTCTGTTTTTGTATATTCCTTCAGACATACTTAAGGAGGTAGGGCCAGGGGCTCTTAGAAGTTCTACACTAAGAGTAGCTTGTTTTCCTCCAGAGGTGATGGTAATAGTAGTGTTGCCACTTTTGACGCCTTTTAGGATGAGTTTCCCCTCTTGAATAGTTGTACTTACAACTCCTTTAGGAGTTTCGGTGATTTGGAAAGTGCCATTGCCGCCTTGTATGGGTACTTCGGCAGTTAGGACTTCTAAGAAACTAATTTCGGTTTGCTCTAATACAATAGGGAGTGTGTTTACGGTTACGACTAAGCTGGCCTTTTGGGTGAGAGAAGTAAAGGTAAGTTTTGCTGTTCCTGTTTTGAGCGCTTGCAAGAGTACTTTTCCGTTTTGCACTGTAGCACTTACTACATCTTGAGGGACAATGTTTAGTTGGTAAACTCCATTGCCGCCTTGAATAGTAACCTCGGTGGCGGTGCCTGATTGCATTGCTAGTTGGGTTGCCCCTAGTGTAATAGGAGGGGTAGGAGGAGGGGTAGGGGTGTCTTCGTCTTTGCTACAACCTACTAAAAGCGTTAAACTCATTACGCAGAAAGTAATGATCCATTGTAAAAAATTCTTTTTCATATAATGTTGTTTTTTAGTGAAGTTAAGATTTTTTCTGTAAAAGAGAACTGTCTGAAAAGTTTACTACGGTATTTTTAAACTCTTCAGACAGTTGGTTTAAATTTCTAATTGCCTAATTTCTTAGCGTCGGCTAAAAACTGAGCTAATCCGTTGTCGGTAAGGGGGTGTTTGAGGAGCCCTGTGATGGCAGACAGAGGTGCTGTAATGACGTCGGCGCCTATTTTTGCGCACTCTATGATGTGCATCGTATGGCGCACTGAGGCTGCCAATATTTGGGTATCGAAGTCGTAGTTGTCGTAAATTTGTCGTATTTCTTCGATAAGGGAAAGTCCGTCGGCAGAGATGTCGTCGAGCCTGCCTATGAATGGCGATACGTAGGTAGCTCCTGCTTTGGCAGCTAGTAGTGCTTGTCCTGCTGAGAATACCAGTGTACAGTTGGTACGGATTCCTTTGTCGGTGAAGTATTTTATGGCCTTGATACCGTCTTTAATCATCGGTACTTTTACTACGATTTGAGGGTGAAGGGCAGCCAAGGTTTCACCTTCTCGCACAATGCCCTCGAAGTCGGTGGCAAGTACTTCGGCTGACACATCTCCGTCTACAATGTGGCAGATGTCGGTGTAGTGTTTTAGGATAGCCTCGTTGCCACAAATGCCTTCTTTGGCCATCAGCGATGGGTTGGTGGTTACTCCGTCTAAAACGCCCAAGTCTTGGGCTTCGCGAATTTGTGCTAAATTAGCAGTGTCAATAAAGAATTTCATTTTGTGAGTTGTTTTAAAAGTTTTATTTTTTAGAGAGTAGTACTACATCTACTTGTAGTACTCCTTTGTTCTTGTTGTCGGTAATTTCCATAAAGGCGCGTTTGGTCAGGTCGAGCTCTCTTCCTTTTACAAATGGGCCGCGGTCGGTAACGGTTACTATGACAGATTTGCCATTGGCACGGTTGGTTACTTTCAGTTGTGTGCCAAAGGGCAATGACGGGTGTGCAGTGGTAAGCTGCTGATTGCTGAAAATAGCTCCGCTGGCTGTTTTCCTGCCATTGAATTTGTCGTGATAGTAGCTGGCTGCTACATTGCTCTTGAAAACAGTTCCGCTGGCTGCGGTGTTTGTTCTGTGGGAAGTTGGGCGGGAGTAATGGCTTGCACACCCCACAAGGAGTAGGAGGGGTGCCGCCAGTAGCAAAAGTTTTAAATATCTTTTTATCATTTCTTGCTGTTGTAATAGTTGTTTGTCAGTTTGGTAGAGAGGTGGGTGCAGTGTTTTGGAGAGAGGTAAATGACTTTTGGAGCAGTTGTTTTCATTGGCTATATAGTTTGATTGAGGCAAAGGTATGAAACAATTTGTAAATTAGCAAATTCAGTTTTTCTTGTTGGCAAATTGGCTAATTATTTTTACCTTTGCCGCCTAATAAATTTGCAAAAAGAGGGGTGTTGACCTCTCTAATTTGTTTAAGAATTGTAAATAAAACCTCAACACTATGGATTTTCTACATTTGGCGCAAACGCGCTACACTACTAAAAAGTACAATGGGCAACGCATAGCTGAAGAAGATATTGCTCGGCTGAAAGAGATTTTGCGCTTAGCCCCTTCGTCAATCAACTCTCAGCCTTGGCAGTTTGTTTTTGTTAGCGATGAGGCTACTAAGCAAGCTTTTGCTAAAGTTTCTATGATGAACGAAGAAAAGATTAACAAGGCTAGCCATTTGGTTGTTTTTATGGCTAACAGTTCGCTGCCCTCGTTTGAAGAGAAGCTGTCGCGAGCTACGAGTCCTTATGCGCTTGAATTCTATCAGAAGCAGTTGAAAACAAAAGGGGATGTTGCGCTCTATTCTTGGATTAACAACCAAGTGTACATTGCTTTAGGGGTTTTCCTCAGCGCTTGTGCTGCAATGGGCATTGATAGTACTCCTATGGAAGGAATTCAGCAAGCGGAATACGACAAGCTTTTAGGCGACAAGGATTACACAACTCTTTTTGCTGTAGCAATAGGCTATCGCGATGCTGAAGATAGCAATCAGTTGCATTTGAGAGCTAAGACAAGGCTTTCGGCAGCGGAGGTAGTGAAGGACTTTACGATTTAAGCCAAAATAAAAGGGCTGTCCCAAACGGATAGCCCTTTTTTATTTGTAGTTTCCACGAATGACACTTAGCGTCTGTTGGGTGATGCCCAGCAGAGAAGCGATATGCCCTAAGGGGGCACGAAGAAGTATTTGAGGGTAGTTTTTTAGAAGTAGGTCGTAGCGCTCTTGGGCAGTTTGGAATTTGACAGTGTAGAGTCTTTCGGTAAGCGATTTGATGGCCGAGAGGAGCAAAAGGCGCATTAGGCGTTCCAGCTCTTGGTGCTGGTCTATTTGAGCTTCTACTTCGCGGAAGTTGGCTACCCATAGGGTGCTGTCTTCTAAGGTTTCTAAATGAAATGGAGAAAGTTTGTCAAAATAGAGGTATTCTACAGGGAAGTAGAACATCTCCTCAATGAGGAAGTTGTGGGTAATGTCTTTTTTGTTTTTGTGGTAGAACAGTCGCAAAAGTCCTTGTTCAACAAAGAAGAGCTGTTCTGCTTGGGATCCTGCCTTTAGGAGACATTGATACTTTTTTACTTCTTGCCGAACAAACAAACTGCCCACAAGGTCGTTGAGGGCTTGTGGGTCAATTTGTGTTTCTTGATGTAGGTACTCTACGAGCGTCATCGTGGAGTTATTGCATATTTTTAGCCTCAATGCTTAGGGTAGCATGAGGAACAGCCATCAGTCTTCGTTTGTCGATGAGTTTTCCTGTAACACGGCAAACGCCATAAGTTTTGTTCTCAATGCGAATGAGTGCATTTTTAAGGTCGCGAATGAACTTCTCTTGGCGGATGGCCAAAGCCGTATTTTCTTCTTTGCTCGTTACCTTAGAGCCTTCCTCAAAAGCTTTGAAAGTAGGGGCAGTATCGTCGGTACCATTGCTAGCCCCATTCATATACGAACTTTTGATGAGCTCAAGGTCAGTTTGAGCTTTCTTAATTTTCTCTTCAATAAGCACTTTAAACTCTTCCAACTCTTTGTCGGAATAGCGCACTCTGATGTTTCCTTCTTCCATAGTTATAGTGTTTTAGTTACTGTTATGTTTGTAGTTCTTTATTTTGGGGCGTAAAAATACAATTATTTTTTATAACTACCAAAAGCGGATGTGTTTTTTTAGGATTTTATTCCCTAAAAAGGTTTCAATATTCGGTTGTCTTGCGGTATTTGTATTTAAAAACAAGGTGCGAATTTTGCTTGTCAATAAGAACTTATATGTTAAAAAGCCTTGCTTGAAAAAAAAGCGAGGAAGGGTAAAGAGGATATATAGCTATCGGAAGGTGAGTTTTCTGCTGTGTAGGTAGGAGGAGAGGAGAAAAAGATGGTTGTCTAACAGATTTATTTTCAGGTGTTTTTGTAGATATTTTTGAAAAAGTGTTGAAAAAAAGTGTTGAAAAATTTGCAGATTTAAAAAATAGCAGTACCTTTGCACCGCAAAAATGAAATAACACTGGTCTATGGTGTAATGGTAACACAACAGATTTTGGTTCTGTTTTTCTAGGTTCGAGTCCTAGTAGACCAACAAGAAAAGCAATTACTCTATAAGAGTACTTCAAAAATAACAAAAACCTCCTATTAGGGAGGTTTTTTTGGTTTTAAGTCAAATCGAATATAAAAGGGATTAGGAAAGGCAAGGAGTTAAGCACACTTTCTCACCTCCGTTAATAGGACTTTTGTGGTAGAAGAATACTTTTTCTTCACCTGAAGTGCTTTCTATAAGGTATTGGTTGCCCAGAAAGTAATAGTGCTGTACAGTAGCCTCCCAGCTGGAAGTGTCAGTAAGTCTTATTTGATGAGGCTTGAGTAGTTTGCCATTGTGTTTGCTTACTTCGCCGAAAAGCGAAGCAGCGTAGAAGTCGGTATCTTGGTTGTAGACAGCAAGAGTGTCGCCAAAGAGCAATACTTCTCCTTGACGCATAATGAGGGTTTTGTCGGCAAAAGCAAGAGCATCTCTACCGTCGTGAGTGGCTACCACACAACTGATGTTCTGCGCTTTTAGGTAGGAAAAGAGTTTGCGCTGTAGGTCGTGTTTTCTAAAATGGTCTACTTGACTGAAAGGTTCGTCTAACAATAGCAGTTGTGGCTCTTGAGCCAAAGCCATCGCTAAGGCGACCCGCTGTTTCTCGCCTCCGCTGAGAGTGAGTGCTTTCAGAGGGGCAAAACGCTCCATTCCGACTAAGGAGAGGAGCTCCATTACACGGGATTTCTTGTAGTCTAAATCGAGGTTAGAGAGGAATTTCCCTACATTCTCGGCTACAGTGTGGTAGGGGCCTAGGCCGAAGTCTTGGGCAAGGTATTTCATTGTCTTAAAACCAGGTACCAACTGTCGCGAAGGTCCCCATACGCGTTGCTGCTGGAAATGCACCTCGCCTGCCTGTACATCTACAAGACCATAGAGAGCCTTCAGCAGGGTACTCTTTCCACAGCCACTCTCGCCCATCAAGGCGAGATGTTCGCCTTGAGGGAGCTTAAAAGAGATGTTTTGCAAAATAGGGGGTTGCCCTTGGTAAGCAAATGAGATATTTTTGACTTCCAGCATTTCTGTTTGGTCTATTAAGCTAAGGTATTAAAGTGCTGATTTGAACTGTTCTAAGAAGCGGAGGTCGTTTTCGTAGAACATACGTATGTCTCCTATTTGGTAGAGGAGCATAGCGATGCGTTCTACCCCCATTCCGAAAGCAAAGCCGCTGTACTCCTCACTGTCTATACCACAGTTTTTAAGCACATTGGGGTCTGTCATTCCGCAGCCCATAATTTCTAACCAGCCGGTTCCTTTGGTAATGCGGTAGTCTATTTCGTTGTTCAAGCCCCAATAGATATCTACCTCGGCACTAGGTTCAGTGAAAGGGAAGTAAGAAGGGCGCAGGCGTATACGCGACTTGCCAAACATTTCTTTGGTGAAGTACAACAAGGTTTGTTTTAGGTCGGCAAAGGATACATTCTTGTCGATGTAGAGTCCTTCTATTTGGTGAAACAAGCAGTGCGAGCGTGCTGAGATAGCCTCGTTGCGGAATACGCGGCCTGGAGAGATGGTGCGAATAGGAGGCTTATGACCTTCCATATAGCGTATTTGCACTGAACTAGTGTGGGTGCGCAATAGGATGTCGGGGTTTGTTTGAATGAAGAAAGTGTCTTGCATATCGCGTGCTGGGTGGTACTCAGGAAGATTCAAGGCAGTAAAGTTATGCCAATCGTCTTCCATCTCAGGGCCGTCGGATACGTCAAAACCTATGTTGGCAAAGATATTTACGATTTCGTTTTTCACCAGCGAAATGGGGTGGCGTGCTCCAATAGGGGCAGGCGTAGCTGGGCGGCTGAGGTCTCCGTAGATTCCTTTGCTCTCGTTGCGTTCTTCAAGGAGGTCGCGCAACTCTTGCACTTTAGCCTCAGCTTTGCTTTTGAGCTCATTCACTACCTGTCCGAAAGTCTTTTTTTCGTCGTTAGGGACTTCTTTAAAAGCTGTGAAAAACTCGTTTAAGACTCCTTTTTTTCCTAGGTATTGGATGCGGAACTGTTCGACTTCCTCTTTGGTTTTTGCTCTAAAATCCTCAATCTTAGTGATGTGTTCTTTTATTCTATCAATTATCATAACAGCAGGGTGATTCACTTATTTTTTCTGAAAGGCAAAGGTAATACAAAATGACGAATACGCAAAATTATGAGGCACTATATTATTTGGTAGTGTTTCATCAGCATTTTCTCGTAGCTTTTGCTGGGGAGGAGTCGTTTGAGGACAATAGAGAATTTTTGCAAGAAACTGCCTTGCTTGTAATGCACGCTAGGGTACGGAGTCTCAATGACTTTTAGAATCTTTTCGGCCATTTCTTTTGGATCGCCCCCACTGTCTACGTGCTTATTCATTAAGTCAAGTTGCTTTTGATACACTTCAGCATAGGGTGAGGCGGGGTTTACAGGCGCGTGATAGCGGCGAGAAGCAATGTCGGTAGCATAATCGCCAGGTGATACGGTAGTTACTTCTATTCCAAAAGGTTTCAGCTCCATACGCAAGGCTTCACTCATCAGTAAGAGAGCGCCTTTGCTGGCTGAATAGGCACCGCGAAAAGGTAGCCCCATATAGCCTGCAATAGAGGCAATATTGATAATCAATCCCTTGCCCTGTGCGCGCATACTAGGGAGTGCCTGCTGGATGACGCTGATAGCTCCATAGAGATTGGTTGCAAATACGTTGTGCAGTGCTTCGGCAGGAAGCTCTTCTACCGCTCCGGTGATGCCTACGCCTGCATTGTTAATAACAATGTCAATACGCCCTGTTTCGTGTAGGATTTGTTGCACAGCTGTTTTGATACTTTCCTCTTGGCGCACGTCCATTGGGAGTAGGCGAAAAGGTAGATTCTTGTCTGCAATATTGCGGGCAGTGCCATAAACTAAAAAACCTTTGGAAGCGAGTAGCAGAGCTGTTTCTTTCCCGATACCGGAGGTGGCACCTGTGATGAGAACGGTTTTTGGAGTCATTTTGTTGTCGTTTAGAGTAGTTCTTGTTTTACTTCGTCGTGAAGGTACTGTCCGTTTTCGCAAAAAGAAGCCAACTCTTCTTGTATGAAAGAGTGTACAACAGCTTTAGAGCTTTTGGGGTATAGTAGGTGTACATTGGCTCCTGCGTCTAAGGTGAAAGAAAGAGGTTCTTTGGTATCTTGTCTAAACCTCCATACACGCTGAATGACTTCCAAGGTGTTGGGACGCATCAAGATGAAATAGGGGATGCTGGTTTGCATCATCGCGTGTAGGGTGAGGGCCTCGCTTTCTACAATCTCGATGAAACGCGTTACATCACCCGAAGCAAAGCAAGAGATGAGACGCTCAATATTTTGATTGGCTTGTGCAAAACGCGCTTCAGCAAAAGGGTGTCCGTGCATTAGGTTGTGGCCTACGGTGCTGCTCACCTGCTTTTGCCCACGGTCGATGAGTAAGACTGTGTCTTGGTAAGATTGGAAGATTTCGTGTACAGGAAGAGGGTAGGGGATTCCGTAATTGTCCGAACTCCCTTCTATCGAGGGGTGTGTGCCCCATACTACAATGCTTCCTTGTACACTTCTACAAGCACTGCCTGAGCCCAAACGGGCTAAGAAAGAGGCTTGTAGCCAGAATTGCTCTTCTGTGAGTGTAGGGTCTAAGTTCTTAGCGATTTTCATTAGGCAGACAGAGAGCGCTGCCATTGCGCTAGCCGAGGAGGCAATGCCACTGCTGTGCGGAAAAGAATTGTGCGAAGCAATGCTGAAATGATAATCTTTCAGAAAAGGCAGATAGGGGGCAATGCGTTGGAAAAAAGTGTTGATTTTAGGGTGAAAGGAAGGTTTGGGCTGCCCTTCAAAACTAAAATTAAACGAAAAATCTTCAGTAGAGGCCAAAGGTGATGTACTTCTATGCTCGTATTGAATAGAAGTTTCCGTAAAACAGTTTGTTAGGGTAAAGCTAACTGAAGGGTTAGCAGGGAGTTGTTCTCCTTTTTTACCCCAGTATTTCACTAGGGCAATATTGCTGGGGGCTTTAAAAGAAATCATTTTTTAGGGGGGTTAGATTTTAGGTGTCGGGGGAAAACTGACATCTAAATGTTTGAGGCTCCAACACTCATCAATACATCATTAGCAAGAGCCAATTTCTTTGGGAGAGGATTTTGTTGGCATATTTGCAAAGCAAAGGCCGTAGCCGCTAATCGCGCTACGGCCTTTGCTTTTTCTTTTATGCCAATTATTACCTGATGGGACGGTTCATCACCAAATCTACGTAGAGGTTTACTTTGTCTTTCAACTGTTTTCGGTTTACGATGAAGTCTAAAAAACCGTGTTCTAATACAAATTCAGCTGTTTGGAATCCTTCAGGAAGGTCTTGTCCTGTAGTGTCCTTCACAACGCGAGGGCCTGCAAAACCTATTAGAGCACCGGGCTCTGCAATATTAATGTCGCCTAACATAGCAAACGAGGCACTAATACCTCCTGTAGTAGGGTCGGTGCAGAGTGAGATGTAAGGCAGTTTAGCCTCGTCTAGTTGTGCCAATTTTATAGAGGTTTTAGCCATTTGCATTAGGGAAAGAGCTGCTTCCATCATACGTGCACCTCCCGATTTAGAAATCATTAGGAAAGGCAGTTTGTGCTTGATAGCATAGTCAATAGCACGGCAAATCTTCTCTCCTACCACACTACCCATAGATCCGCCTATGAAAGCAAAGTCCATACAACCAATCACGATAGGGGCTCCTTTGGAGTTTCCTACGGCAGTTCGTACAGCATCCTTTAAGTTTGTTTTCTGCTTAGCTTCTTCCAAGCGTTGGGTATAAGCTTTTGTGTCAACAAACTCCAAAGGGTCTTTAGAGACCATATTAGCGTCTAATTCCTTAAATTCATTATTGTCAAACAGTATCTGAAAATACTCTTTGCTGCCAATGCGCACGTGGTAATCGTCGTCTGGGCTTACGTAGAAGTTAGTTGCCAATTCGTCTTGCTCTACAATGTTGCCACTGGGTGATTTAAACCATAATCCTTTAGGAATATCCTTCTTCTCCTCGGTAGAGGTCTGGATTCCTTTCGCTGTTCTTTTAAACCAAGACATAATAAAATTAGTTTAATAAAGTGCAAAGATACAAAACAATTCAAAATTCGCAATGAATAATGAAGAAAAAGTTAGCTTTTGATTCTTTGGTATTTTGTTAAAAAGGTGTTTTGTAATGGTGTGCGTTCTACCACACGGCAGTGGGATAGGGTAGGGGCTTTTAGCCCTTCGCCAAAGCTGACCTCGCTTGTAAATACCCACGCTTCGTCCCACAAACCAGCTTCTATGAAACTTTGCAACGTATAGGCACCTCCTTCTACTATAAGGCTTTGAATGCCGCTATCGTACAACCTATGGCACAGCTGTTCTGGAACATTTCCCTCAAAATCTATAGTTTCTGTGCTTTGGCATAGCCACGTTGGAGCCTCGATATTACACACTTTAGCGTGTTTAGGTGTGCGCCCTTGGGGGTCTAAAACAATGCGCAGAGGAGAATTGCCATACCACTCGCGGGTAGTTAGCGAGGGGTCGTCTGCCTCTACTGTGGTAGCACCTACCAAGATAGACTGTTCTGTGCTTCGCAGCTGGTGAGCCAACTGCCGAGCATAAGAGTTGCTAATCCATACAGGAGCAATCTCCTCTTTTTTAGAGGGAGCAAGGTAGCCATCGGCTGTTTCTGCCCATTTGAGGAAAATGTAAGGACGTTTTTGCTGGTGATAGGTAAAAAAACGCTTGTTTAGCATTTGACACTCGTCTTCCAATACTCCTACAACCACCTCACAACCTGCAGCACGCAGCTTTTCGATGCCCCGTCCGCACACTTTTGCAAAGGGGTCAGTAGTGCCTATTACTACCCGAGGAATTCCACAGTCCACAATCAGGTCAGCACAAGGAGGAGTCTTGCCATAATGGCTGCAAGGCTCTAAGCTTACGTATAAAGTGCTTTCTTTTAGTATTTGTCGGTCGGTTACTTGTTCGATAGCGCGTACTTCGGCGTGTTTCTGCCCTGCGCGCTGATGCCATCCTTCACCTACTATGCGCCCCTGGTGTACCACAATGCTACCCACCAACGGATTTGGATAAGTGCTCCCCAATCCATTTTGGGCTAACTGTATGCACCTTTGTATATACAGCTCGTCAGTGGACAAAGACTTAGAAAAGGTCATTTTCGGTAATACTCTTGTCGTGTTTGGTGTAGGCTGTAGGGCGTTTAGCGAAAAAGTCGTCCAATTCATTGCTGAAAACTTCTTCTTCAAACCACATCATAGGTTTGGCCTCATCAGCGGTGATGTTGAAAGGTTTGCCTAACCCTAATTGTGTTAGCGAGTCGTCTAAGCGGTAACGCATATAGTTGGCTAAATCTTTTTTGCTGAAGAAGTCAATTTCTCCTTGTTCAAAAATCCAATCCAACATTTTGTCTTCCAAAACAATGTAACTGCGAATGAAGTCAGTAGCGTCGAGTTGTGCTTTGGCTTTCATTTCAGGGTTCTCTTCAAAGATTTTCTTCAGAATATAAATGCCTGCGTTGGCGTGCAGTTGTTCATCAATAGAAGTCCAAGCGATGATGTTAGCTACATTCTTCAAGTATCCTCTGAAACGTGCAAACGACAAGACAGTAGCAAACTGACTGAATAGTGATGCGTTTTCAATGATGAGCGTAAAGAAGAGAATGCGCTCCATCGCATTTTCACGGTTTTTAGACAGATACTCTTTCAGTATATTGTTACGTTCTTTGAAAACTGGTACTTCCAACAGGTTCTCAAACTCGTTGTTGTAGCCTAATACTTCCAGCAATCGGGCGTAGGCTTCGCTGTGGCGAAACTCGCATTCGGCAAAGGTAGCTCCCAGACCGTTAAATTCAGGTTTAGGGAAGAGGTCGTAAAGGTCGCCCCAGAAAGTTTTTACAGATACCTCTACTTGCGCAATGCCCAGTAGCGCGCGTTTGATAGCCTCTTGTTCAGTAGCCGATAGGTTCGATTTAAAGTCCTGAATGTCAGCTGTGAATTCTACTTCAGAATGTACCCAAAACGATTGGTGCATTGCGTTTACAAACTCCATAACCTCTGGATATTCAAAAGGTTTGTAGCTTTCTCGTTTGTCAAAAATTCCCATAGATAGTAAATAAAATTTGAATTGTTTTCTGGCGGCAAAGGTACGAATAATTTATCAATTTGCTAATTTGTGAAGAAGGATAAATTCTCCTGAGCTTGTTGTTGCTCGTTGTAAATAATTGATTGATAATTAATAAATAAGAACGAAGTTCCTAGTGAGATTCAGGTTTTTTCTAAAATGCTAAGAATGCAAAACTTGTGTTGTAATCTAGAGAATTTTTAACCCTAATGATTGACGATTTTGTAGAAACATCTCGATACACTGCTATAGGTCAGTTTTTTTTGTTGCTTTTCATATTCTGGCTTCACTATCTATTCACATCCTATTCACTCTCTCCTGTCGCTTCTTACTCCTCATGTGTGTGGTTCGTATCTTCGAATTTCAAGTGAAGGAATGACAAATAATTAGCGTTAGGGGGAAGATGAAAAAGAGAAAAAGGTGCTCTGTTGAAAACTTTGTTAATAGTCTGTTGATTTTTAATGATAACTTATGCTTGCTATGTTGTAAATTATTCGTACCTTTGCCGTCGAAATAATCAAACTAATTATCTAATTTAAAAATCAAAAAAATGGAAGAATTTGTAAAACTTATCGAGCAAATTCTCTATATGGAGAATTTCAACACCGAGGTAACTCCTGAATTGAAACAAAAATTCGCTCAGTTGTACAGTGCTTACGGAAACAATGTTCCTGAAAAGTACAAAGGAGACGTAAGCCGTATGGCGACTAAATACGGAGTAGCAGTAGGTTCAAACGCATTCAGCTTTAGCTATTAGTATATTAGCTAGCTATGAATGTGTTAGTTACGGGGGGCGGAGGCCAATTGGGCTCTGAGATAAAAGCCAACACATTGCGAAAGGGTCAGTACTTCTTTGCTGATGCCGATGTGTTGGATATTACCCAAAAAGAAGCTATTCGGGCTTTTGTGCAGCAGAATGCTGTAAGCCTCATCGTTAATTGCGCTGCTTATACTAATGTGGATAAGGCAGAAGACGATGAGGCTGCGGCACGGGCGATTAATGAAACAGCTGTAGCGCATTTGGCTGCAGTGTGTAATGAGTTTAATTTGCCTCTTATTCACATTTCTACCGATTATGTTTTTGGGGGCAATAAGAATACACCCTATGCAGAAACCGATTTAGTGCAGCCTTTGGGAGTTTATGGGCGCACGAAATGGGCAGGAGAGGAGGCTATTCGTCAGGCGGGTATCGAACATCTTATTATTCGCACTGCGTGGCTTTACTCACATCACTTCGGGTATAATTTCCTTAAAACTATTCAGCGCCTCAGTGCAGAACGCGCTGAGCTGAAAGTGGTATTCGACCAAGTAGGCTCCCCTACCAATGCCGCCGATTTGGCTGCCTTCGTAGTGCACATTGTTGAGACAGGCTCTTATAAAGGTAAGCGCGAAACCTATCATTTTTCTAATGAAGGGGTGTGTTCGTGGTATGATTTTGCTACTGAAATTGTGAAATTAGCGGCTCATCAGTGCAAAGTGCTTCCTTGTCTCTCGGCCGAGTTTCCTAGCAAGGTAACCCGTCCAGCCTATTCGGTGTTGGATAAAACTAAGGTAAAAAAAGATTTTGCTTTTCCCATTCGCTATTGGAGAGAAGCACTTTCCAATCCCTGATACACTGCGTTCTGGGCTTTTCTTCTCAAAATACTTTCTCAATATTTTAAAAGAGGGGATGTGGGAAAAGCAGAGTTCAGTTTCGTAGAGGTTGTATAGAAGGGATGTCTTTTTAATTGCCTTTCATTGTCGTAATTAAATGATGCAAAGATAAGAAGATGCTTAGAAATGGACTTACTGCAAAGGGTATGGCCATTTTTTTGTTTCTACGGAAGAGCTGAAAAACAATCTAATCTAAAAGAAACCTCAATATAAGAAACATTGGTAGTTTAGTAGCCAAATTCACTCTTGTATTTGAAACTAAAATGCTGCTTTCTGCAAAGCCTGATAGAACACTTCTTTGTAAGTAGTAGCTTAAGCCTTAGTTTTGCTAACAGAGAGGGAAGTAAAATACCAATATTGTGTGCAAACAAATGAATTAAAAATAAATTATATGAAGAAAATTATTTTTTTAGCTTTGGCTGTTTTAGCCCTTGTAGGCTGCAACAACAGCAGTAAGAACCCTTTTGGCAGCTCGCTTAGCGGTCGACAAAATGCCAATGATGTAATTGAGTTTCACAACGTCGCTTTAGACCTCTACAAAAAATATGAGGCAGACTATCTCTTAAAATCAATGGGCTATATAAAGAAGGCGGAAGAATATGTCTTGGAAAAACAAAAAGGAGAAACAGGTATCAAGCCTATTCGTCTTATTTTTGCTCCAATGCCTAACGGTTTTGAAGATAAAAAGGTGCCTAGTGGCTTTGGAGAGCAAAGAGATTCTGTTAGTACTTATTTTACTCAGATGAAAGAAAGTGCCTACAAAGTTCGTTCTGCGGCCGAAGAGATGCAGCGTTACCTCTCTAATTCTGATGGTAATTACAAAGAAAGCGATGCTGAAAAAGTTAAAAAAATTGCTGACGAGTCAGCTAGCAATGTTTTGGTTTTCTATGTAAATCAGAAAAGACTTTTTGCCTTGATGAGTCCTATTGTTGAACAAGCCGAAGAGAGTATCTTGAGCGATCACCCTCTGAAAGATCAGATCATTTCTTCCAAACGCATCATAACCCTTACCGATCGTTTCATAGATGAACTTGGTGTAGAAATGGACAAGGAAGAGGTGCAGACAGCACAGTTGCAAACTACTTGCAACGAAATTGCACAGCAGCTTGCTAAAAACAAAGAACTTCCTAAAATAAAAGATGGACTCAAACAAGTATTGTTTAAAATTTTCAATGAGGCGATTGAGAAATTTGTAGCTGGAGTACAGAAAATGTTAGACAATGGCAAAGAGGCTAAAGGGTTTTCGGAAGAAGATCTTCAAGATGTCTCTGACAACTACGAACGTATGGTAGAAACCTACAATGATTTTGTGAATTAACAAAAAGAGTAACTCTAGGTGAAGAAAGCTTTCTATATAGGAGTAATGTTCATTTTCATAGGGGTAACAGTATATCGCTTTGTTGAGGATATGAAACCTACTGATACCCCTAGTTTTATTTTTGCAGATGCTTTTTTAATGTTGATACCCTTGTTTTTAGTGCTGAGAAAATGCTGGAAAGAGATGTGCGAGCCAGATGATTGATGCAGGGAGATTTTTTTAAAACTATATCTGATTATCAGTCAGTTAAGAAATAGGGCGTAAAAAAAATAAAAAAAAAGTGTCAAAAGTTTTGGAGTTTATAAAATTAGTTATACTTTTGCACTCCGAAAAAGAAAGACGCCGGCATAGCTCAGTTGGCCAGAGCACGTGATTTGTAATCTCGGGGTCGTGGG